>NKAJ01000709.1_pt1 | contig 15340 bp, 18 predicted proteins | sample 1556001 | NCBI WGS metagenome assembly NKAJ01 (sample SAMN06204642, study PRJNA360343) | marine sediment metagenome | isolation source: Jiulong cold seep at northern South China Sea | place: China: South China Sea, Jiulong cold seep | collected 2013-06 | reverse complement strand
GCAGCATCTATCAGGTCGGGCCGGTCCGGGACTGTAAGCAGAGGCTCGTTCCTTAGCAGTCCTGCCAGGCTGGCCGCATCATCATAATGCTGTGCAATGTATGTCTTCTCGTCATACACCTGGTATGAATGGGCAATCAGGCTAACGAATATAATAAATCCGATAACCGATATTGCCATGGCTACCATATCCGAATTCGGTTCAACGATACCCCTTTCATCACTGGTAAACAATTGTAATCCCCCTCCTTTCAATCCCTTCAGTCCCCTCATAATACAATATCACTTTTTCCACCACTAGCGGCTGCCTGGTATCTGGTACGAACGGTTCCTGTGCCAGTTCATCCTCCACCTGCCCTAACATCCCATTCACAGCCGCCATATCCGAATCCAACAACAGGTCATCCCCTATACCGGTCCTGCCCCCGCACCTGCTGGCTATCTCCTCCATCAACCCAGACCTATCTACCCATAAACTGTTAGCAGGATATACCGTTGTCATCAATGCCCGGGCTCGGGTCACACTACTGACCCCTGTCCCATAATCAGCAGCCACAAACCTTGCAGTCATACTCATGGTAATTTCACCAGGAGTGTCGAAATGATAATACCGGGCGCCCTGCAGGGAACTGCCTGCGACTCCCTCCATGAACGAGGCTATGGACGACAGGTCTGCATCCATTTCCCCTGCTGCATCCTGCAGTATGAACAGAGGTGGCACCTTAAAAGCAGCCAGCAGCNTTTTGAGGTGCCACCTCTGTTCATCCTGCAGTATGAACAGAGGTGGCACCTTAAAAGCAGCCAGCAGCAGTATGGCAGTGAACACCAGAAGTCCTGCCCTGGTGATGAGGTAATCAGCCCATGCCATTTCATCATCCTTTAATCCCATAGCTGTGCACCGTCCTCAATATAATGTAACATATGTCCCACCGCTGTCTTTTACTAATTCCAGGGTCAGTTCATAGGAGCCGGGCATCAGGACAATGGGTTCATCCAGTCGGGGCAGGGCCGCATATATAGCTTTTGACGGCTGGGTCTGGGTGATACCCTGGTAGGTTTTGTAGTAGATGATATTACTCTCGTGGGGACTGGTACTAACAGGCAATCCCCCGGCCTGCGGCGGCATGGCCCCGAAGACTACGTACTCGACCCCATTCGGCACGGTCAACGTAACAATCTCTTTGGTACCGGTGTTATCCGAAGCATCTGATACATCCCTGGCACCGCCCTGCTGGTATATGACTGATGCCCTGGCCTCGAGTGAGGACAGGTCACCGGAAAATTGTGATATATTTGTATCCTTTGAAAAATCTGCAAGGGCCGTTGCTGATATTGCGATTATAATTCCCATCAGAATAGCTGCTGCTGCAAATCTCATGGGCAGCGCGTCTGAACCTAAATCATCAAATATCACAGCATGCAAGATTTCATTAAAGTATATGATAATTGCGAATGTGGTTTAATATATTCACAATTATATATTCCACATCAGGTTTCAATTGGTGAACCGATAATGTTTATTTACCGAAATGTCTATTATCGATAATACCCTATAATCTATCAATAATTTATCATACAGTATGAAATACTGGAGTAGAGAGGTTTAAAGAATATGAAACTTGAGGATTTTTTAAAGACAAAAGGAACGGATGAGAACCTGGCGCAGGTAATCATGCTTTTGAGCAAACAGGCTACCGACATTAAAGCTGGTTTCCTGAGTGCACGGGGCGCAGCTGATACCAAGAACGTATATGGCGAGACCCAGATGGCACTTGACAAGAGAGCTGATGAGATATTGATAGCCGCCCTGAAGGAATCAAAACTGGTCAGCTGGATTGCTACGGAAGAGCAGCCCGACATTATTGAAGTGAAGGGTGCCGTAAACCCGTTTGGAATAACTATTGACCCCCTGGACGGTTCATCACTCATAGACGTGAACCTGGCTGTGGGAACCATTGTGGGTATCTATTCCGGCAGTGTTCTGGAACCGGGTAATACCATGCTGGGCGCCCTGTATATCCTGTACGGACCCCTTACCACGCTGACCTATACTACTGGCAGTGGTGTACATGATTTCGTCATGGGAGAGGACGGCAACTTCACGCTGATGCAGGAGAACCTGACCATTCCTGAAGGCAAGTTATATGCACCCGGAGCCCTGCGCAAGGACTACCTGCCATATCATAAAAAGTTCATCGAACAACTGGAATCCGAAGGTTACAAACTGAGGTTCTCAGGCTCATTTGTAGCAGACGTGCACCAGATACTTCACAAAGGCGGCATGTTCACCTACCCGGCATTTGTGGGCAAGGAAAACGGGAAGTTAAGACTGCTATTTGAAGGGACGCCATTGGGTAAATTAGTGACAGAAGCCGGAGGAGCTGTTTCCAATGGAACTATCAACCTGCTTGATGTAAAACCTACTGCTGTTTCAGACCGTACACCCATATATATCGGTGGTCGTAAAGAGATAGCTTTGATTGAATCCATAAAAAGGAGTTAAGTACATAATATGCAGTTATTAGCAGAAGATATCAACAATGTCGGGCACATACTTGCCCGTCGATTTTTTACTGAACAGGGCTGGAGATTCACTGACCTGGCACTATCTGGCAAAAAGATTGCTGAATCACTGGAAAACGTAAACGAATCATATAAACAATATTCTGATATGAGCAAAGACTGGTATGTAGCGAATTCTGCTGAAAAGAACATTCATATGACCACCAGCTGGAATAAGTTATTTGAATTGGACAACCTTTTGCAGACATGGTCCGGGCAGTTCGACTTTCTGTTAAAGACAAGTACAAACGTGTCCCTATGCATGGTCAAGTCAATACAATCTGATCTGGATAACGAACAACAGCGTGCTATTGCCGATGCCAGGAAAGCAAGGTTCAATGTATATATTTTCAAGACAGATATTCCAGACGAGATGGATTTTGAACTGGTTGAAGTTGTTGGCGGCCTCTCGGGTGTCGGTAACTTTAAATAAAAACGGAAGAACATTTATCCGAACTGCAAATCCAGCGCTAAACAAAAAAACGTTCACAAGTTATGGTTATTCCCACAAAACAAACGTAATGACCATACAGGGTACCGTGAACAAAACCCTCATAATTCTGCTATTCCTGGTGCTGGGAGCAATATGGGTCTGGGACATGTTCTACAACCAGAACCCGCTGTTCTACCCCATGATGATATTGGGACTCATCGGCGGACTTGTGGTAGCAATAGTAACCATATTCAAAAAGGAATGGTCGCCATTTACCGCACCCGTGTACGGACTGCTTGAAGGATTGTTGCTGGGCGGTATATCCTCAATATTCGAAGCCATGTATCCGGGTATCGTGATACAGGCAGTGGCACTGACCTTCGGCACACTTTTTGCCCTGTTATTTGCATACAAATCAAGACTTATCAAAGCTACAGAGAATTTCAAACTTGGTGTGGCAGCTGCTACGGGTGCCATTTTCATGATATACCTTGCAACCATTGTGCTGGGAATGTTCGGCGTGGGTATCCCGTTTATCCATGAAAGTGGGCTTATTGGTATCGGATTCAGTTTGTTCGTAGTAACAATCGCGGCTTTGAACCTGGTGCTTGATTTTGACTTTATTGAGACAGGGGCTGAAACCGGTGCACCAAAATTCATGGAATGGTATGCAGCATTCGGGCTTATGGTCACCCTTGTTTGGTTGTACATCGAGATACTGAGATTACTGGCAAAACTACGTAGCCGGAATTGATGTTACTGGATTACACATTACTGCATATTGCAATAATAAAATGTCATTACACCATAACATGATTTAGTAGCTTGTCCAGATTATATTCCATTTGTTCAAAAAAAGTATTGTCGACGATCAAGTAGTTGTTCGGGGTAATCGTGTCAAGGTATCCGTACCAGTAGACTACCATGCCTGGCCCGAATAATTCTTCATAAAATCCCAGTTGTTTTTTCTGGTACCTGTTATGTTCAGTCTCGTCTGCGAACACAGCTTTACTCTCAATCCACTTCACCTTACTACCATCTACATCAATGGATTCTTTAAGCAGAAAATCAGGTGTTTTGGCATTGGGTTCCTTGTTCATATCTGATTCTGTGAGAAAATCAAGGTCATAATCTGTTAACCAATCATGAATCAACTCTTCACCCAGATCCCCCAAACGACTCTGCACCACATGGCCTCGTGGAGAAAAATCCATATCATTATCAATCGCCTGTATAACATCCTGCTTCAGCCGTTTGTTGCTAAGTATTGCAGGGTTTTTGATTATTGATTTGCTTTTGAGTCCCATCTCCTTTAACATAATAGATGCAATAAGGACAGGCGGGAACCGGTTTTGACGGGCAAGTTCCAGAATAGTTTTCCCTTTATTCCATGACCTGATCATCCTGGGAGCCTTTTGTACGATCCGGCTGTGATATTTCTTGACATTGCGCACGGTTTTCTGGTGGGATATGCTGGAGATGGTACTGATACTCACCGAGTATTTCTTGGATACCTTGCTGATATCCTCATGGCTTTCCAGTTCCTGGTAAATCTGCTGGTATGTTTTTTTGTTCATTTTTCTATGTATTAAACCCCGGTCTTATACCTGAGTACTGCCGCAATCCCCCCAAAAGCATTCATCAATTGGGCACCCTCTTCAAAATCAGTGGAAATAAACTCTATCTGCGTGCTCATCTGGTCTGACAGTGTGGAAAGTTCATCCACCACATCCACAGAACCAGTGGCCTTGACCGTTGCACCGCATTTTTTGCATGGAGTAAGTTCAAGTGATTCTTCGCCAGGCCTTCGGGTCACGGTCTGTGCACTCACCTCATTGCACTGGGTACACTGGGTGTCAATTCGCTCTCTTCGCAGTTCCTCGGACATCAGCAATACCTCCACAGACCCTAATTGGAGGTTTTGCCTGACATCTTCCTCACCATAGGCAGCCAGGCCACTATCACTCACCAGTTCCTTTAAAAAACGTTCTATGTAATTCTTTTCTTTGACAACATCCAGGTTACTCAGGGCATCTGAAGCATTATCCACCAGTTCGGACAGCCCACTCTCGTCCGTATATGACGTGTCGAACAGGCCCAGTACCTTCTTTTGCAGTTCATGGTGAAAGTATTCCCCACCCTCAAACTCTTCCTTCGTGGGTGAGGGACCTCCGATAAGTATAGCCTCCAGGTTCTTATGGTCAACAGTGAGGAATACCTTGCTGGCATTATCCCCTATCCGTTTGTAGAAATCATGAATAGCGATAAGTCGCAATTGCTGGAAACGATGGGCGCTCTGGCCGCCTTTACGCTGTTTACCTGGCACGTTTGAAGTCATGTGGTCCATGGCCTCTATACGCTTGCCTCTAAGCAGACCGACAGTGGCTTCCCTGCGGTCCAGCACCAGCAGGCCATAGGTCATCTTATCTGTCAGCATATCCTCAAGCGTCTCAAGGTAGAAAGCAGAATCGCAATGGTATTTGTATGATATCAGGGGTTCGGGGGGTTCTACAGTAAAACTCTGCAGGTCGGTCTTGTTACTTCCCACATCCACTGCACCTGTAAACAGTACAACTCCGCTTGGGGGTGCTTTTGGGATGTACCTCAATCTGGACATCAGGCTCTCCAATGCACTTTGCACATTGGTCTTGGTGAGCTTTGATTTGATGTTGGCAGCCTGACCGTGTTCGTCCCTGAGCTGGCCAACTACATCAGAAATCTGTTTGTCGTGAGGGATGTACAGGGATATTAGTTCTGTTCCCCTGCCCTTCTTTGATCGTAACTCTTCAAGCCGGCGTTTGAATTCATAACGTTTATGTGCATCTGATTCAGTCATATGTATTGATATCTCCAGATAAAACAGTTGTAAATACAGGCCTCCGGCTATATATGTTTTTTTAGAACTGGTTAATCAAATATTCGTTTCATGTTACCCAGATGGTTTTTCACATTTTTTTCTATCTTTGGGTCCCATTCGTTTGCAGTATCCCAGAAGAACCTGATTCTACTGTCTTTTTCTTTTAAGTGATTGGGAGCAACCTTATCCAGGCTTTCTCCCACAGTCTTAATATACTGTGTCCCAATCTCCCTTTTTACATTATAAAAAAGGTTTAAAAGGTTCTTGCGAATTTCCATTTCATTTTTCTTCGAATATTCCAACCACATTTTTTCCACGTCATGATCGACCGGGTTTTTTTCCCCTTTACTCATGCTAACCAAAATTGCTATTTGTTTTAATATTTAATATATTTTTTGTACGATAGTAATTCCATAAAACTTATATATTGTGTACAACATCGTACATTATTGCACAATAATATACATTGGTGTTGAAAATGCATAGAATAATTGACGAAATCATTTCATCTACTGAAAAACGGGTCAAAGACATAAAGAATACTGATTCGAAAATGTCCATCGACACCAGGAGCCTTGCCAGTTCCATCCAATCAGTAAATGACAGGCACGGCATCCCTGTGATAGCCGAAGTAAAACCTGCATCACCTACTACCCACAACAGGGATGTGAGCCCTGCCGATGCCGCACAAATCGCAAGGACCATGGAAAAGGCCGGGGCAGCAGCCATCTCCGTACTTACTGAACCAGATTATTTTCACGGCAGCCTTGAAAATCTGGAACACGTCCGAAAGGCGGTGAACATCCCGGTATTGAGGAAAGATTTCATCATTGACGAGAAACAGCTCTATGAAGCAAACAGCGACCTGATACTGTTGATAGCCGGTATACTTGGCGACAGGTTACCTGGCTTCATTGACCTTGCAAAGCGCAGGGGACTCCAGCCACTGGTTGAAGTACACAACCACGCAGAACTTATGGCTGCACTGGATAGTGAAGCAAATATCATAGGTATCAATAACCGCAATCTCAAGACCATGGAGATAGACCTTGCAACCACAGAAGAACTGGTTCCTATTATCAGCGAACACAACCCTGACATAATAATAATAAGTGAAAGCGGCATATTGACACCCCAGGATGCCCTCCGGATGGTGCAGGCAGGGGCCGATGCCGTACTGGTGGGCACGTCTATTATGAAAGGTGACATTTACAACAACACCAGGTTATTGGTTAATGCTGGCATATCCGGTTCAAATACCGCTAACATTTAAAACACTCCAAGCACATCAAGCACGTCAAAAACGCCAAGCATATCAAATTCATCAAACTAACAATTTATAGAGGAAGATTCATGAACATCACAAAAAAAGGCAAGTTCGGGCGGTTCGGTGGGCAGTTCGTACCCGAGGTGCTCATGCCTGCACTGGAAGAACTGGAAGAAGCGTATGAACGGTTCAAGGACAACCCTGACTTTAAAAAGGAACTTGATTATTACTTACGGGATTTTGGAGGCAGGCCATCACCTTTGTACCATGCACGGCGGCTGAGCGAAAAGTACGGGCTCAAGGTGTATCTAAAACGCGAAGACCTGATACACGGTGGTGCCCATAAACTGAACAATACCCTTGGCCAGGCGCTACTGGCAAAGTACATGGGCAAGCGCAGGCTCATTGCAGAGACCGGGGCAGGCCAGCACGGTACGGCCACTGCCATGGCAGGCGCGAATATGGGAATGGACACAGAGGTATATATGGGTGCCAAGGATACCAGGCGCCAGCGTATGAACGTGTACCGCATGGAACTGATGGGTACCAAGGTCATTCCCGTTACTTCTGGCAGCCAGACCCTGAAGGATGCCATCAACGAGGCACTGCGGGACTGGGTTAGCAATGTGGAAGATTCCTACTACCTCATTGGCTCTGTGGTCGGTCCCCATCCCTACCCCACAATTGTGAGGGACTTCCAGTGTGTTATCGGTAACGAGGTCAGGCAGCAGATTATGGAGAAAGAGGGGCGTTTGCCCGATTCCATCATCGCATGCGCTGGCGGCGGCAGCAATGCAATAGGCACTTTCCATCCTTTTATTCCAGATACTGACGTGAAATTATTCGCTGTGGAAGCGGGTGGCAGCGGTCTGAAGTGCACAGACAAGGCTGCATTGCATTCCGCTTCACTGAGTGTGGGTGAGGAAGGAGTGCTGCACGGCGCGCGGACCAAAATATTACAGGACCCCTATGGCCAGATACTTGAATCCCATAGTGTTTCTGCCGGTCTTGATTACAGCGGTGTGGGTCCTGAACTGGCATACCTGGCTGAAACAGGCAGGATTTTGCCTGTGAACGCCGAAGATAGTGAGGCACTTGCGGCCTTTCATGAATTGAGCCGTATGGAGGGTATCATTCCTGCATTGGAATCATCCCATGCCCTGGCATACCTGGCTAAGGCTGCTGATTCCGGTGAACTGGGTGATATTGTGGTTATCAATTTATCAGGACGCGGAGACAAGGACCTTGAGGCCGTGCTGGAGAAGGTGGGGCAGTTATGAGGATATCTGATAAGTTCATTGAACTGAAAGGAAGAAAAGAAGGTGCACTCATAGCCTATGTATGCACAGGTGACGGAGACACTGGGGAAATCGTGCATGCACTTGTCAAAGGCGGCGCAGATATCGTAGAGCTGGGACTGCCCTTCTCTGACCCGATTGCCGACGGACCCACTATCCAGGCATCCATCCAGAGGGCGCTGGACGCAGGCATGAATCCTGATAAGTACTTTGATATGGTCAGGAAACTGGATGTGGATGTACCGCTTGTAGTGATGACCTACTACAACCTGATATTCAAGCGCGGGCTTGAGCAATTTGCGAAAGATTGCAGCGATAGCGGCATTACTGGCATCATTGTGCCTGACCTGCCACCCGAAGAATCCGGTGAGCTTGCAGGTTATTGTGAAAAGAACGGGATTGACCTGATATTCCTTGTGGCACCTAATACAAAAGGAAGCCGACTGGAGGATATCCTTAAACGTGGTACAGGATTTTTGTACCTGGTATCCAGGCTGGGCGTTACTGGCGCCAGGGCCGATGTTGCATTATCCACAAAAGAGGTGCTGGACAGGGTGAAGACCGATACACCCAGGGCTGTGGGTTTTGGCATATCGTCTGGCGAGCAGGCTGCCAGTGTGTTCAAAAGCGGGGCAGACGGCGTGATCGTGGGTTCGGCCTTTATAGATATCATAGCCAGCGGGCAGGATGTTACCGGACGGTTACAGGCTCTGGCCAGTGAGATCAAATCCAGCCTGCGATAAGAAACTCAATACCAAAACCCAGTTATACAGCGAATATATCAGATGCAAATGCGACTACAAATCCGTGAAATCTGTGTCTTTTTACATTTACAGACACTGATTAACTTTGATTACCACAGATTTTACCTGAAGTCGGTGTCAACAAAATAGCGAAGAGGCTATATACATTTGTGCCTGACGTGATATTGCAAAAAATGGGTTTGGTGTGGCATGCAGATTACTAATATTGCACAACAACAGGTTTAGTACAGCACAACTTTACCCACAATGGTCAACATAGCCCATTAAACCAAATCCCAAACACCCATCAAAACAACAGCAATCTATCCTTAATCCCTTCAATCCTATCCACAGCCGCCCCCCCCGCTTCCACAGGCGACCGCCCTGCCAGGTCAGCATTGACCAAAGAGCTGTCATAAGGAAGCATTCCCAACACCGGTATCTCCAGTTCTTCCAGCCTGGATTCAACAATACCAATATCCTTCTCCCTCACCTTATTTATCACAGCAGCGAACTTTCCAATCCCAAGTTCAGTGCCCAGCCTCTTTATCCTCTCAGCTGTCTCAAGACTGCGGGAACCCGGTTCCACCACCACAATCATCAGGTCGATGCCCTTAGTGGTCCCCCTGCCCAGATGCTCAATACCAGCCTCCATATCCATTATGACCACTGAAGATTCCTTGAGCACCACATGCCGCAGCAATGCCCGTAAAAACGAAGACGCAGGACACATACATCCTGACCCGCCCCGCTCAACGGTACCCATTACCAGCATCCTCACACCATCAGGTCCCACCGCACCGAAACGCTCCACCACATCATCCACCTTCGGGTTTATCCTGAACATCCCGTCCGGACCACCCGCCCGCTCGTCAATTAACTCCTTATATCCGGTCAACGGCTGTGGCGGATTATCAATACCCAGCGCAGACGCCAGATTCATATCCGGGTCCGCATCTATTGCCAGCACGTCCATACCGTCCCTTGCCATGAGCCGTGCCAGCGTACCTGCCAGGGTGGTCTTGCCCACCCCCCCTTTTCCTGTGATAGCGATTTTCATGAATTGAAAGATGAGATTATACTTTGATAAGTTCTACGCAAATACTGTCGTTTAAGATTATCAATGCACCGTATCCCTGGGACGCCTCCCCCACATTGACTATGGTGGTACCCCCACTCATTGCCGTACCCCTGGCCTCGTGAATATGCCCGCATACGATGAGGTCAAAGCGGTTCATGAACCTGGCAATTGCATGGCTGCCCACATGCCCGACAGAAAGTTCATCCACATAACCATAAGGGGGAGCGTGACTCAATAATATATTCCTGATACCTGAACAAGAGTTAAGCATACCATCAATTGCTTCTTCAATATCTTCGTCAGTAAGTTCAAAGGGGGTGTTAAAAGGAGTACTGTTTGAACCTCCCAGCCCCATAAAACTTGTATCACCTATAGAGTAACAATTCTTGTGCAGATTAATTGCATTGGAATTATCCAGCACATCAAGGATGCCAGGCTGGTCACAGTTACCGGGTATGGCCAGTACAGGCACATCGAACATGTTTATAAGTTCAAGTGCATCCTTATCAGGGCCGAAATTAGTAATATCGCCCGATATCAGTACGCCGTCAATCTCACCAGCATGCTCAATCAATGCCTGCACTTTTGAGAAATCCCCGTGAAGGTCTGATAGTGCCAGTATTTTCATGATATTACCCTTCAATTCATTTGCGTTAGACAGATATATGTCTTGTGCATTTTAAATTGCCATGCGAGAGTTCATAGTAGTGGGACACAAAGCCGTAACAGACGGACAGTTCAGCCTCAACGACCTTCCGGGTAGTGCAGGCAGGATGGATATATTGTGCCGCTGCGTGAACTCGGCACTGTTCTTAAGCCATGACCTGCGCAGGGATGTAGTCATTTACCTGGTACTGCTGGGCGAACCTGAACCACCGAAGATAGTAAAATTCAGCGGTCAGGATGTGCGCTACCTTAACCCTGACGAGCGCAGTAGCGGCTCACTTATTAAAAAATCGCTGGAGTTAAAGGCGAGAATCAGGTGGAAAGAATCCACACCCGGTGTATGGGTGCGACAGGGAGATCTCAATGACCTGCTGATTGAATTGAACATCAATGCCGGTGAAGATAATGAAGGGAGTGTTGATGAGGGCACAGATAACAAATTGTATTATCTCCTGGAAGATGGTGCCGATATAAGGGATAAAATGGAAGGAACTTTACCGCAACGAGCAACATTCATCCTGGGTGACCATGTGGGTATGACACCAGATGAGGAACAAAAAATAATGGATGCAGGTGCCCAATCCATTAATGTGGGACCGTTAAGCCTGCATGCTGACCACTGTATCATTGTGGTCAATAACGAACTTGACAGAAAAAATAATTTAAGGAAAGGGTGCGATTAAAGCAACCCTGACCTCTGCAATACAAGCAAGTCTTCTGTACTGATCTTTTCACCCAGTTTGAACTGAGAGTATATCTCTTCTGCGTCGATTTTGGTCTGAGCCATGACAGCAGAATCCCTGGTTTTCTTGCCCTTTCTTCTAAGACCCATCATGGTCTTATCAATGTCGCGTATCTCTTTTTGAGTCTTTATGAACTGGGCGTGCTGTTCATCAGCGGATTCCTGGATCTTTACGAAATCCTTGTGTACCGAATCAGACTCTGCCCGGACCTTGTCAGCCTCTTTAAAAGTGGCAATCATCTTTTCATGATATTCCTGGGCTGCATCGGCAAACACTTTCACCTGTTCATGGTATACAGAAGCCTCATCCCTTAATTTCTGTGCATCTTCAAGAAGAGTCTTGAGTTCCTGGTTACCTTCAAGTTGGGCCTTGCGGCGCTTGAATTCCTCGGTGAGATGGCCAATTTTTTCAACCAGTTCTCGTTCAGCACTGGGTTTCATTACCTGGGTCTGCTGCTTAAATTCAAGAGTGTCAATTTCACGCCTCATCTCTTTCAAGGATGGGCCGCTACTAAGATTCAGATCTTTCCTGATCTTATCGATCTGAGCATAAAATTTATTAGCTTTCTCATTTAATTCATCACGCAGGGTCTTGTTCGAACCCACAGATTCATTGTTGGAATCTCTCTGGGTCTTAAGTTCCTGTGCTTCTTCAATGAGTTCTTTTGTGCGCTTATTAAGTTCGTTACGCTTGCCAGCCAACGCACTGGCTTCGGTATTTAAATTGTTACGCTTGTCCTTGTATTCCTCTGACTTTTCTTTAAGGTCAGTTTTCCTTTTTTGCAGTTCATCTAGCATTACCTAATAGTCCTCCTTCTCCAGCAATGAATGCTGGTATTTCATGCACCTCATAATGCACGATACCGTACGAGAGCAACCTGTCAGCACACCTTAGTGCCAGGGCCACTTCGATTTTACTTACACACCTCCGTGTCCATCGTACTTGATTCGTGAAATGCTCTGTGAGCTAAAGGATAATACTGAAAAATTGATTCTCGAAAAATTTTATGTTTATCAAGTCTGTCCATCTTATTCCCAGGAAATCCACAAGTATTTCCACAATCAAAGCAACTATGAACGCTTTGGTATTTGGCTTTAAGGTAATTACATCCTTTTAACCTTTTCGGGTGATTTCAGCCTATTGCATCCCTTCTTGACAGGATGATCAGTGATTCAAAGTTCATCCATTACGTACACTATAGAGAGAGTATCAGTTAAAAGAGGAATAAGAAATGACAGACTTAACTGTATTTCATTCCACTGTAATATCTCCGCCGAGTGTCTTTATGGTTTCAAAGAAGCCGGGATATGAAATCTTAACTGACTCTGCCGTATCTATCACGGTATCCCCTACAACCAATCCTGCCACCGTCAAAGCCATCACAATACGATGGTCATGCCAGCCGCTTACCCGGGCACCATGCAGGCCGCCCCCCCTTATCACCAGCCGGTCAGGCTCCTCCCTGATACCCACCCCCATCTTTGTTAGTTCCACAGTCATAGCATGCAGCCTATCGGTCTCTTTGTACCTGACATGTTCGGCATTTTCTATCACCATCTCGCCACCGGACAGCGCACCNCATGCTTACATCAACGGTCACACCCGTTAACTTGCTTTTGTTCACCTTCACCTCACCTCGTTCCCGGTCCCATTTAAGGTCGGCACCCATATCCTGAAGGATAGGGATAATGGCAGCATCGCCTTGCTTGTTCGGATACAGCCCGCCCACAGTTAGCCCACCACCTGCAAGGGCACCGGCAGCCAGCAAGTAAGAAGCTGAAGAAAAATCGCCAGGCACAGTGTATTCGGTCAATTTGTATGATTGGTTCGGGGGAACAATGAAAGACAGGTGCCTATTATCGTCCTCAACAAGTTCTATCGTAATACCTGCACTTTCCAGCATCTCAATGGTAATCTCCACATAAGGCCTGGATTTTAATTCACCGTCCACCTTGACCACGGTTCTGGAGTGACACAGCGGGCAGGCCGTGAGCAGTGCAGAGAAGAACTGACTGCTGATACTGCCATCCATCACTGCCTCACCACCTTTTATTGGACCTTTAACCACAATGGGTGCAATCCCATTATCCCTGGTGGATATGACGCTGGCTCCAAGCTGATTCAAAACGTCAATGAGCGGTGTATTGGGCCGGGTGCGGATAGAATCATCCCCGGTCAGCACCGTTGTACCCTCACACAGGGCACTTACAGCTATCATAAACCGCAATGTGGTTCCGCTGTTTGCCACATCGATAACATTATCAGGCGTGTCAGGTTTTCCGTTCACACCTTCCACAATTAGTTTGTCACTCTCCTCCTGTATCACAGCACCCAATGCCCTGCATGCCTGAATGGTGGCAACAGTATCGGCAGACAGCAGGGGACGTTTTACAATGGTACGGCCTGCCAAAGATGCCATGACCACGGCCCTGTGGGTATAACTCTTGGAAGGGGGCGCAAGTGCTTCACCCTTCAGGACAGAACTGTTAACTTTTGCTTTCATTGGTCACCAAAGCCGCATTGTTAATTAGAGTTAGTTAAGGTTGGTTGGTATTCGTTTGTGTTAATGTTAGTTGGTATTCGATAGTGTTAGTTAGCGTTAACTGGTTTTCTTGAACATGGCCCTGACAAAACCTAAAAACGGTGGCGAAGGCCTATTGGGTCTGCTCTTGAACTCGGGATGGAACTGGCTGGCAAAGAAAAATTTATGGTCAGGAATCTCAGCAATCTCCATCCGGTTCTTGTTCCTGCCAGTGAATTTTAAGCCTGCCTTTTCCATTTCATCGATATACTTTGGATTCACTTCATACCTGTGACGATGCCGTTCAATAATTGCATCAGAGCCATATAGTTTATTGGCAAGGCTTCCTGGCGTCAGTTCAGCAAAATAATCGCCGAGCCTCATTGTAGCTCCCATATCCACCACACCCTCCTGCTCAGGCAGCAGGTCTATCACAGGATGTTCGGTAGAAGCCAGTTCCGAGCTGTTGGCATCTTCATACCCCAACACATTCCTGGCAAACTCGATAACAGCAGTCTGCATTCCTAAGCATAACCCCAGATATGGTTTATTGTTCTCCCTGGCATATTTAACCGCAGATATCTTACCCTCGGTTCCCCTTACTCCGAAACCACCGGGCACAAGTATCCCATCGTACTTTGAGAGCTGGTCAATGGATTCCGGTTCTTTCTCGAAATCCTCGGCATCCAGCCAATAGGTATTGACCTTGCACCCCACCTCTATGCCCGCATGTTTCAGGCTCTCCCTGATGCTCAGGTACGAATCTTCAAGGTCAGTATATTTACCTACAACAGCAACATCCACAGAACCGCTGATTGAGCGCATTTTTTCCACCATTCGGCCCCACTCTTTAAGGTCATCTCTGGATTTTAAATTGAGCTTGGACAGCAAGTATTCAGCAGCACCTTCAATTTCCAGCTGCTGGGGGACCATATAAATATCTTCGGCATCATGGGCGCTTATTACCGCTTTTGCCGGCACGTCACAGAACAGGGCGATCTTTTCCTTGGTACCGGGTAGCACAGGCATTTTACATCTTGTAACTATCATGTCAGGGTGAAGACCTAATTGGCGCAGTTCCTTAACCGAATGCTGTGTCGGTTTTGTTTTTTGTTCCCCCTGAGGGTCCATGGGCACAAGGGTCACATGGATGAATACTACGTCCTCCGT
>NKAJ01000356.1_pt2 | contig 15448 bp, 13 predicted proteins | sample 1556001 | NCBI WGS metagenome assembly NKAJ01 (sample SAMN06204642, study PRJNA360343) | marine sediment metagenome | isolation source: Jiulong cold seep at northern South China Sea | place: China: South China Sea, Jiulong cold seep | collected 2013-06 | reverse complement strand
TTGAAGTTATCTATCGACAACTTCTGTTGAAGTTATCTATCAAATATTATGTTCGTGACTATATAATAAATTTGCAAATCACATAAAATCTGCCAGTCCCAACTGTTTTGAAACATCACTCTCGAACAGCGACTTGATCTCAAGGTTAATGAGTTCAAGCCTCTGTTTGGTGTAATCGCTAATTTCATATTCTTCAGCTATCCGGAGTGACACTTCCATATACTTCTTGACCGACCCCTCATGCACGGTCAGTACAATTTTACCATTGCATTTTGGACATTTACCCAGCAAAGGAGGACGCCTGAATTTTCGGTTGCACTTTACGCACCGCACCTTCTGTCTTGAAAACGCCCGCAGGTTACCGATAAGGTCAGGCAGGAAATGTGACTTGATAACCCGCTCTGCCACATCACGCTCATCCACGGCCCGTATCTTTCGTGCCAGTTCAAGCTGTGCCGTCATTTTCTCAATCATGCTGCCAAGGGTCTTGTAGGCGCTGTTGGCAGGCCCCAATGCAATATCTGATGTGTCATGGGTAAAACCCCAGCCATCATATTGTCCGGGCATACCCAGCCTGCCAGTTACANCGCCCGCAGGTTACCGATAAGGTCAGGCAGGAAATGTGACTTGATAACCCGCTCTGCCACATCACGCTCATCCACGGCCCGTATCTTTCGTGCCAGTTCAAGCTGTGCCGTCATTTTCTCAATCATGCTGCCCAGGGTCTTGTAGGCGCTGTTGGCAGGCCCCATTGCAATATCTGATGTGTCATGAGTAAAACCCCAGCCATCATATTGTCCGGGCGTACCCAGCCTGCCAGTTACGGTATCCATGACCTTTTCCAGGTCCTTTGGATTAACATACTGCAGGGTGGCTTCATAGAACTCAAGGGGATAGCGGCGTAGTACATCAATATTATGGGCTTCCTTGTCCACTTCACTGGGGTCAATGCGGGTAGTGAGTACCAGCGGTGCATCCATCTGGCCCCCCCGTTTATCTGGCAGGTACGAGCGTGAGAAGTTCAACAGTCCGTCCATCAGCAGCATAACACAGTCTTCGTCACCGTCGCAGTTGCGGCGTTTGGCTGCATGGAAGAAAGGATGTGCCCAGCCCACCGAAGCCCTGGTAAAACCTACCAGCCGCCCCAGTACACCTGCGGAAGTATGGGGTGCCAGCCCTATGAGCAATGTTCCGACCAAATCGTTCACTGTACTGGCATTGTAGNAGCAATGTTCCTACCAAATCGTTCAATGTGCTGGCATTGTAATATGGTTCAAGACCGTAGAATTTCACAAGCAGATCATCAATGAAACAGGCAGCTTTTAGCAGATATTCACCGCAGTGATGGGATACTACCAAATCCTGCACATTCAGTTCCACAACCTGCGAGGGGTCCACGAGTTCTTTTCCATCCATATCAACCGTGTATCCAAGCCGGTGCATGGTCTGCACATCAGTACCAATCTCAGCGGGTCTTATATGGGTAAGGGGCAGGTCTGACATATCATAACGCACTGTACCGTCCTTGAAGGTGACCACCTCGTGCCTGGCGCGCAGAATCCCTTTTTCAATGGGTTCTGGTGTCTTGTTTTTAGATATCAGTCCTTGCACACCCTTAAAACTGGCCAGGTTATCCCGCTCACCGATATTTTCAAATGCTTTGAGATATTCATCCTTGAAATTAATAGTAAGTTTATCAGCCGAGGTGGTCTCAAGTCCACATTTGGGACATATCGGCTCACCCACCTCAATATTACATGCCGGACAATGTAATTTTGCCCGGGTGGGCCCGCCGCAATCGGAGCAAAAACGCCTGAAGGTTGCCGCTCCGCATCTGGTACATGCCCTGGTATCTATTTCCACTTCAAATGTACCCACGTTTTCTTTGAATGATTTGGAATAGTTCTTTGCTTCTATCATAGAGCGTTTGCGCCCTCCTGCTTCACCCACAGGGAACAGCAAGTTCGGGGCAGGTTTCATCTCACGCTTATCAGATTTTTCAGGCCTGCCCATTCTGGAACCGATACGGTACGGTGCCCGCATCCTGATGGTGAGCTGGCTAAGGTGGTTTACCATATCCATTGGGTCAGGCTTCTCATCTACGGAAGCATTCCTGACGCGATGCAGGGAATCGTCAAGACCCAGGCACCGAACCAGCGGTCCTGCCTGGTCGATATGGACCCTGTTATCGTGTACACTGTGCTGGACAAGCAGTATTTCCAGTATGTGCTTAATAGCGCTATCGACTGGAAGTACCAGTTCTGCGTTTTCATATGTTGCGTTGTGCTCCACATAGGTTGAAAGTGTGAGAATATCCTGTGAGGTGACATCATGCCATAGATAGGTGTATTGGGGATGAAGCGGGACCTGAAATTTATCAGATAACTCCAGTGCCATAGCGCCGGAAGGTTTGGTAAGTTCTGATTCTTCATACGGTATGTCATTACCCATCTTTACAGCCGCCGTCTCCAGTTCCTGTATCCACCATTCAAAACAGTATGCTGAGGGCACCAGCAAGTGATTGTTCTCTAGGAAATCTCCGTAGTTTATCAGCAACTCGCCAATGTCCAGTATCTGGGATATGGAACTCCTGACCTGATGAGCCTGTTCCATGGAATCCACCCTGAGCACATTACCATTGAACAGCCGTACAGTCGGACCTTCCAGACTGTCCACGGGAGCTATGCCCAGCGCCTTGCCCGGTCGTTCCACTTTAATCTGTGTGCCAGCTGCCAGGAAATCATCCATCAGTACCATGGTGGCAGGGCTGGTACCTCCGCCCGCAAAGCTGGTGTTCCTGCTGCGTCCATACCTGAGCCTGAAACCTCCTGGCCTGGATGGATATGAAAACACGGGCCTGCCAGCAATCAGGTCTTGCAGGTACTTGTCCTTGGGTTTGACCTTCACACCGTCTTTATCATCTGCGTCATCGTCTTTTTTTCCGCCACTAATGAACGTATCCAGCCAGTCCCAGCCATCCAGTTTGAGGTTGGTCACATGTTTTTTTATTTTCGGCGCTTTTAAGGCCAGGCCTTCGGCCATAACCAGACACATCCCCCCCCTAACCCTGTTTGTGGGGATTCGGGGCAGGTCCCTGTGACCATCCACTTCCGCATCCTCGGTGGGTTCCCCGTCTATACATACGGGACAGTTTTCCACAATAAGTCGAATCTCTTCCTCACTCGGAGTATATTGCAGGCTTGCTACACGTCTGTATAACTGTACTTCTTCCACATACCTGTCAACTTCGTTCTTGGTGGGTATGTACCTGCCAATATCCATGCTTCTCCTGACAAAATCGGCAACCAGTACCGAAAGTGCCTGTGCAGTACCGCCTGCACTCCTGATGGGGCCAGCATAATATATCCTTACAAATCTTGAACCATCAGCATTGGTTTCGATATCCACCCGGTCAATACCTTCAATGGGTGCCGCCACCACGCCCTCGGTAAGCATCGCCACAGACACCCTTACAGCGGCATCCAGGGCCTGGGTCTCAGAGTCAAAGGGCTGCACCTTGCCGGTAGCCACATCCACACCAATATGCAATGCTGCCTCTTCCCGGCTCATATCCTTTTCCAGTTCCCTGATACGCGGCGCCACTCCCTCAATGCCGATAAGTTTTTCCACCCTGTCTGCAAGGTCCTGGGCCAGGGGTATCTCAATATTGGGTTGGGGGTCAAGTCCTTTACTTCTGGCCTTTGCTGCAATCTCAATGGCAGAATTGAGTTTAGATTCCATTAACGTGAAGTATTCTTGCATACTTTGGCTTGCAGCTATTTTTTTCATGAGGACCTCTTTTCAGTATGAGGAATTGATTTCATGTTAAATAATAGTATATTATGAGATATAATACTAAGGAAATATATAACAAAACTGTTAAATTAGATAGGCTACTTAAAGTAACTTGAATTAAATATTATTATTCGAATTAACTATTTATATTATAACTAAAATATGTAAGTAAAACAATAAAAAGATGTGATATTTATGAGACATTCAGAAATGAGAGTTTTCGATGACCATGACCTTGAATTTATTGACATTCTGCGCAACCTTAACATATCGCGTAACGTAGCTTCAACACTCGCTTATCTTGCAAATGTCGATGAAGCAACATCAAAAGACCTTGAACTGGGTTCAGAACTCAGGCAGCCCGAAGTAAGCATTGCCATGCGGGAATTGAGGACCTATGGATGGCTGGAAGAGAGGGAGATTAAAAAAGAAGGCAAGGGTAGGCCTATGAAGGTTTATAAACTAGCTGTTCCCATGAATGAAATCGTTTTACATCTTGAAGAAAAAACCAAAAAGGAAGCTGAGAAAACCCTGTTTAATATTGAAAAGCTAAAAGGTATCAACTTTCAAAAATAAAATGTAATGAATGTTATGACCGTTCTTTACATTATGATTTTTTTTAAACAAACACTGTAACTGTATATATTCAAGTAGATCCAACCAAAAGGGAGGATTTTCCGGAAATGTTAAATCGCAACCGGTCGAAACGCAATATATTTAATATAATCCGTGAAATAGGTTCATCCTAACAACCTATACTTTTAACGCAGGATGCCTTATGGACCACTGGATATCATCTGAACCACCAGCATTTAACGCAGAACGTCCCTTATTTTTATGTGTCCTTTCAAATACCGATACTGCAAAGATCCCAGGTATTTCAGCAGCAGGCAGGTCACCTGATGTCATCGCCTATACCCCGGCAGCGGATGCTGAACTGGTAACATTTGGCAGGACTATTTGCAATACTGAACCTCCCATGACCGGCAACAGTCCGACACCTGCTGTGATTACACGTGCAGCCATGCAGCTTACAGATATACCTTTTATGTTCATTAACAGTGGTCTGCACATACGTCCCCGGATACCCCTGCTGGATGTGGGCGCAAAACCCGGCGGCGACATCAGGAATGGCAATGCGGTTCAGGATGCAAGACTGATATATGACAACTCACTGGAACTGGGACGCCAGATAAGGCGCATTTCCGACTTCGTGGTGATTGGTGAAAGCGTACCTGGCGGCACGACTACTGCCATGGCTGTATTGCAGGCAATTGGTATTGATGGCAGGGTGAGCAGCAGTCACCTGCAAAATCCTGTTGATATAAAACAGCAGGTAGTGGCACAAGCCCTTGATAGGTCAGGTATTTCTTTTGGGGGGCTGTCAAATGAACCTATGCGCGCTATAGAATGTATCGGTGACCCCATGATGGCGTGTGTATGTGGTCTTCTGGATGGGTTAAAAGATACTACATCAGTATTGGCAGGAGGCACCCAGATGATGGCAGTCCTGGCACTTATTAAACTTTTAGGTATAACAAACAATGTGTCCATTGCCACCACAAAATATGTGGCACAGGATGAGACTGCCAGTTTCCTGGATACGGTATCGACACTGGGATATGCAGCACATATCGTAGATCCGGGTTTTGACCAATCAAGGAACCAGGGACTTAGAATGTACGAGTCAGGTGTAGTAAAAGAAGGCGTTGGTGCCGGCGGTGCAATGTTTGCTGCAGGTATGATGGGAATCGGTCAGCGGGAGTTAAGGGAAAAGGTAGAAGAAATCTGTGACCAGTTGTTTTAGGTATAAATGATACTGTGCCACATCGTTTAAGGCTGTTTGAAGCAGCCTAAAGTTGTTTAAGGTTATTTAAGGTTATTTAAGGTTATTTAAGGTTATTTAAGGTTATTTAANTTGGTGCCGGCGGTGCAATGTTTGCTGCAGGTATGATGGGAATCGGTCAGCGGGAGTTAAGGGAAAAGGTAGAAGAAATCTGTGACCAGTTGTTTTAGGTATAAATAATACTGTGCCACATCGTTTAAGGCTGTTTGAAGCGGCCTAAAGTTGTTTAAGGTTATTTAAGGTTATTTAAGGTTATTTAAGGTTATTTAAGGTTATTTAAGGTTATTTAAGGTTGTTTAAGGTTGTTTAAGGCCATTCAGGGCTGTTCCAGGACATTTTTTTCAATATCCTGGGCTAGGGCACTCATCTTCTCATACCAGGCATTGATATTGTCCTGTACCATGTCCTTTAACTTGCAAGGGTCAAGTGCCTTGTAGATGTAAAAATATCCGCCGCCTTCTATGGTCTTTGTCTCCCTGTAGACCAATCTGCATGACATAAGATTTTGAAGTGCCCGGTAAGCAGTACTGNCAGAGCAGTCATCTTCTCATGCCAGGCATTGATATTGTCCTGTACCATGTCCTTTAACTTACAAGGGTCAAGTGCCTTGTAGATGTAAAAATATCCACCGCCTTCTATTGTCTTTGTCTCCCGGTAGACCAATCCGCACGACATAAGATTTTGAAGTGCCCGGTAAGCAGTACTACGTTCCCTGTGTAATAATTCACCGAGTTCTTCCGCAGTCCTGGGACCTTCCTGTACCAGCAGACGATATGTTTCAAGGTCCAGGGTTTTCAATCCAAGCACGCATTTGGCAATATCACTGCAATTGAAATTCCCATGTATCATCTCAGGTATTGAACTGGGCATTTTTTATCCTCGATATTATTTGATTGTCCGGTTTAGTGGTAAATGTTAAATACAATATTGTACAGTTTGTACAAAACCATTGTATTTGGTCACATATATAGTTTATTGATGGTATAAATGGAAAAAGACGGGTATGTAGTGGTTCACAGCTGCCGCAAATGCGGTAAGTGTGATAATATCTGCCCAACAGGTGCCCTGTACCGGGTGGATGGTGAGGCCCGGATAGATTATGATAAATGCACACTGTGTGGCAAGTGTATCGAGATATGCCCTAACAAAGCACTTGTCTATCTGGAATGATGTGACAGGGCTGTTAAACAACCTTCCAGTGTACCATTTCCGGTTATGTCAGGTGTGACACTCTGGCTTTCCATGACATCAGCACATTTTGGACCAATAGCTACCACAATTTTACCGTCCAGTTCTTCAGCTGCTACTCCTGCCAGTGTGAATGACTTGCCGCTGGTGAAGATTACGGCATCCACAGCTGGCAAGATTTTATTAAATTCATGACCTAATGGCAAAAGCCGGTATGCTATGCCTTCGACTACCTGTGCACCCAGTGAAGTGAGCGACTCCACAAGTTGCGGGTTGGTAACATCAGGCCGTACCAACCCCACAGTCTTACCTTTGATGCGGGACCCGAGGTGGGATGCAAAGTGGTCAGAGGAATATGAGCGAATGGTCTCGCAGGTGAACCCCTTTTCACTGACAGCATCGGCAGTTTTTGGACCAACAGCTATCATGATAATGCCATCAGGCACCTTTTTGCATTGCTCGAAGAAATATTTGACGCCCATTGTACTTGAAAATGTCAAGAAGTGGACATCTCCCCCAGCCACTTTTGCACACAGTCCGTTCAATGAATCCTGGTTCTGGGCAGGTGCAGTCTTCATAGTTGGAACCAGTACAGCCTCATGACCGAACCGGGCAAAGAGTTCATGAGTACCTTTAGACTTTTCTTCAAGACGGGTCACTGCAATTTTCATTAGATTCCATATCTTCAATATATGATTTAACAGCTTCCAAATAGGTTGTGATGCCTTATCAAAAAATTTATATCCATTATACCCGGTTTCTGTACCCCGAATGGTAATAGTAATGAACATAAAAATAAATATAAACCTAAAATTAACCAGAAGCATTTACATCAATGATAGAGGGATTCCGGCATGAATCTCAGTCTGCTCATATTTAGCATAGTGGCAGGGTTTTTGCTTGGCGTGGTCAGCGGACTGATACCCGGTATACATACCAACACCTTTGCTTTCATTTTAGCAGCTTTTGCTCCATGGCTGCTTGAGTCAGGCTTATCACCGTTATGTATTGCTGCCACTATTGTTTCAGCTTCGCTGACACATACATTTATTAACATCATCCCATCTGTTTTTTTGGGTGCACCTGAGGCAGATACTTCACTGGCAGTGCTTCCCGGACATAGGTTGCTTCTGGATGGTTTTGGTGCCGAGGCGGTAAGGCTGTCCGCATTGGGGAGTGCTGGTGCGGTATTAGTATCACTGGTATTGATGCTGCCGCTTTCAGCATCTTTTGCTGTCATGTATCCATTGTTGGATAGGTATATGGGGTGGATACTGCTGGGTGTGGTGCTGGTATTGATATATACCGAGAAGGGTGAGGTGATAGAAGGGCAGGGTTCACTGGTCCGCTTGAAATACAGGGCGTTTGCAGCAATGTTATTCTTGATGTCAGGATTGCTGGGTCTCATGGCCTTTGAGTCGCAGACGATGATGGACCCTGTAATCACCATAGGGGAGCCTTCGATACTGATGCCATTGTTCAGCGGCCTGTTCGGGGCTTCGATGCTTGTCATCAGCATGATGACCGACACTATGATTCCCGCTCAGGTAAGTTCCAGACTGGTGTTGTCCCGGAGACGCATATTGCGGGGAACCATCATCGGCAGCACTGCCGGGGCATTTGTGGCATGGTTGCCTGGGATAACAGCTGCAGTAGCCACGGTATTGGCCCGACTTGGGGTGAAGGAGGATTATGCGGATGAAGATTCCGGCCGGGAGTTCATAGTATCTATTTCAGGTGTCAACACTGCTAATGCAATTTTTGGCTTGATAGCGCTTTACGTGATCGGCAAGACCCGCAGCGGGGCTATGGTGGCAGTGGCGGATATAATGGGTGGTGCACATCTGGATCTGGATACTCTTGGCCTTTTATTGATTATCATTGTCGGTGTATCCATTGCAGCGTATTTTGCGACCATCTTCCTGGGCGACAGGATATTGACCATAGTGACCAGGATAAATTACCGGAGGCTGTGTATGGTGATTCTGACCGGGCTGACTGGAATGGTGTTCCTTTTTTCAGGCTGGTTCGGGCTTGTGGTATTCGGGATGGGTGTACCTATTGGAATGCTTGCGCCTTACCTGAAGGTTAGGCGGAGCCATGCTATGGGTGTGCTGCTGTTGCCACTGCTGGCATTCTATTTCTAAAAAAAGCATAGGATACTCTTATTAATTTTAAAAACATCTTTAATAATATTCAGTGAGCGTGTAGCCAATGTATGATATATCCGAACTTATTGCTTTCACCATTCAGCAATGGTTGTCTTTCATAGACCCGGTTACCTATGATTTTTTGGAAAAATTCGGTCTTTCTGCAATTATCGGTATCCTCATTGGAATAGAGCGGGAACGTAAATCAGAAGGTAAAGACATATTTGCAGGGGCCAGGACCTATACTATAGCCTCCATATCAGGCATGATAGGCACATACATTGCCATAAACCAGGGTGTGTACGAGATATTATACATCACTATGGTCTTTTTTGTGATTATAGCCGCCATCATGATATACATAAAAAATGTGGTGTACCGGCAGATTGGAACCACTGGTGGCGTCACAATGTATTTTGTGTTTCTTATGGGTGTGATGGTGGCTTTTGACTATTATCTTTTTGCCATAATGGGTGCCGTAGCTGTTACATTCTTGCTGGTTGAAAAAGATACGCTCAGGGATTTTGCAACTAATTTAAACCAGAATGAAGTAACCAATGCGGTCCAGTTTTTAATTGTTATATTTATCTTGTTCCCTATCACCCCCAACACCACGGTACTGGAGGTACTGAATCCAAGATATACTCTGGGCATAGTAGTAATGGTCGCTTCTATCAGTTTTATCAGTTTTCTGCTGATGAAAAAGACCGGTACTGAACGAGGTATACCTCTATCAGGTTTCATTGGCGGACTTGTCAACAGTGAAGCCACAACCGGTTCACTTGCAGCACTATCTAAAAAAAAGGACAATCTGGTAGATACCAGTTACCAAGGCATAGTGCTATCAAATGCAACTATGCTTATACGCAACCTTATAATTGCTCTTATCGTGGACCCGACCGGACAGGTCCTGAAATTTATGCTCCCACCCCAGCTGGTTATCATTGCTGTGAATATAGGTATGGTTATTAAGAAAGGCAGGCCGCAGCCAGATGGCAAAGAATCGCTGGATATTGAATCCCCATTTGCTCTCAAACCTGCTTTTAAGTTCGCATTCGGGTTCACCCTGCTCATACTTGTCTCCCATTACCTGAACCTGTGGTTTGGCAGTACCGGTGTATTTTTTGTGGCATTGGGTGGGCTTGTAAGTTCTGCAGCGGTCACTGCATCAGTAGGAGCACTTGCATTGGGTGGTTCGTTATCACCATCAACAGCAGCACTTGTGGCAGTACTGGCATGCGTGGTCAGTACCTCGAATAAGATACTGCTTGTGAAATGGTCAGGTTCGGATGAATTGGAAAAGAAGATAAAGGGTAGTTTCCTTATCCTGATAGGTGTGGGCGCAGCTGCATTGGTGTTATGGGCACTTGTTCTGCCTTTAATTGGTGGCATATTTTAATGGCCCACATATTTGTGGATGTTCTATTCATGTCCTGCAGTAGAATAGAGCAAAGCATATGTGTCAGGCTGGCCCAAAACTCACGTAAAGTAACAAATTTTCAAATTTGAATTTTTCAGGAATGTATATGCTTAAATAACCATAAACCCACATTCCACCATGAACGAAGGCAATACCAGGAAAAACATTAAACCAGGATTAAGCGTAGGAATTGTACTAAAACAAGACCAGAGGAGTGGGAAAATAACCCAGGGTATTGTAAATAGAATCCTGACAAACTCTTCCAATCATCCACATGGAATTAAGGTTCAATTAGAAGATGGTCAGGTAGGAAGAGTGAAGGAAATCCACACAACAGTTGCAGAATAAGCCGCCTAAACCGACTAAATCATTAGCCGCCCTTTTTGCCAGTCATTAATTATCATGACTGCAGCCCTTGTCTCATCAACCTCACCTTTCTTCTTCAAAAAGTTCCTCTGCCTGCCAATCAGTTCAAGCACCTCATAAGAATTCTCCTCCTCTATTGTGACATGATAGAAAGATTCCAGGGCTGTTTTATTTTCACCGCACAATTTCTCAATAATCTTCAAAGCCACGCCGATTGGGTCCTGCAGGTGAGTTGAATCTTTTACTGCAAGCAGTCCCTGAATAGTCTCGTCATTCTCGTCAAAAGGAATCACTCCGGGCGTATCAATGAACTTTATACGGGAACCCGCTTTAATATGCTGCACGCCCTTTGTATGTCCGGATATTGAGGATGTACCAGCACTGTGTTTCCCTGTCACGGCATTGACCACCGATGACTTGCCTGTGTTGGGATATCCAAGGGAACCGACCAGTATTTCGCGCCCTCTTATGTTGGCGGTTTCAAGTATCTTGTGCCGCAACATTGTTGTCCCGAACCTGTCCTTACTGGACACAAAGACCGTGGGTGCAATTTTTGACAGCCGGGATTTGGTTTTTTCAAGTTTTTCCTTTGATACAAGGTCGCATTTGTTAAGGACTATTATGAACGGCTTCTTTGCACGTGCTATATCACGCTCAACCTCGCTGTTTCGTGTCTCGTCAGGAAACCGGGCATCAACGACTTCAAGAAGGACATCAGCTTTTTTTATTACAGCTTTTACTATCCTCTTGTAACTTGCCATGATGTGTGGTATGGTGCATGAGGATATAAGGATGTATCGTGAGATGGGAACTATTGTGATAGAATTCCCATGCAATAGCCTCGATAACCAGCCCATCCATTCGGGACTAAACTGGTAGATGGGATGATTGATGTAAAACTACCTGTTAATCGGTGCTAACAACATCAAATAAAATAAGAAGATATGCGCCGGTAAAACCACACAATACCGGCGCAAAAATGTATCAAAGCCTAACTTACCTTAATAGAACGGTTATCAGACTTATCATACTGGAAAATCACTTCCAGCACACCATTCTTATAAGTGGCCTCTGCCGAATCAGGTAGCACCTTGGCAGGCAGTTCCACATGCTCGGAATACTTCCTGTCCTCGGTAAGTGCCCTGATATCCAGCGTAGTCCCGTTAGAATCAAGGGTAATGTCCTTCTTGGAAACACCCGGCATCTCAACCACCACATGAAGCGAGTCCTCAGCCTCCATGATATCGATAAGGGGCTTCCTCATGCCCCCCTCCATTTGCTGGGAGTAGGCTGCCAACTCATCTGGCAATCCGGTAGCAGAACGCAGGTCCACATTCCCAAACTCCCTGATCTCAGGGGGCTCGTCACCTCTCTGGGTCATGGAAAAGCCCCACACCATGGGTTCACCATTTGCACCTTCACCCGCTTCAAGCCTTGAATTCAACATGTTTCCAAGCATCTCGTCAATCTCTTCAAAGATGTCTTCAAACATGTCCCTTCTTCGTCTGTCCCTCATTGTTATTCACCTCATTAATTTAATCTGCATTCTCATGCGTATATTCCAAGTTTCTCTTCAGCCTCAGCTTTTGCACCCACGGTGGCATACCTGGCAAATTCCTGGGCCACCTTCTCATAGTCCTGGAGTTTATTCCTGGACGTAGTAGGCTTCACCCGGGTCATTGCCCTGTCGAAATGATCCATGGTGATGATGATAGAAGTTGAAACTTCCTTTGCCATTTCCCTCTCCATACCAGGGGTGATTACCTCTCTCAGCGCCATGATAGACGCCTCGCGGCAGATAGCCTCGATATCTGCTCCTACGTAACCGTCAGTCATCCTGGCCAGTTCGGTCAGGTCAACCTTTTCATCCAGCGGCTTGCCTTCCACGTGAATCTTGAATATGGCATTCCTGGCTTCGGCATCAGGCGGTGTGATATACACCAACCGGTCCAGCCTGCCGGGACGCAGCAGTGCCGCATCCACCATATCAGGCCGGTTGGTAGCAGCAATCACCAGCACATCCTTGAGGTCTTCCATACCATCCATTTCTGTCAGCATCTGGCTGATGACCCGTTCGGTCACATGACTGTCAAAACCGGCTCCCCTGGTAGGTGCAATGCTGTCCACTTCATCAAAGAAGATAACAGTAGGACTGGCCTGTCTTGCCTTCCTGAACACCTCGCGCACAGCTTTTTCACTCTCGCCCACGTATTTGCTCAACAGTTCAGGACCTTTGATGCTGATAAAGTTGGCCTCGCTTTCGTTGGCCACAGCTTTTGCCAGCATGGTCTTGCCTGTACCAGGCGGCCCGAAAAGCAATAAACCCTGGGCCGGTCTGGTATCAATCGCCTCGAAAGCTTCAGGGTACTTGAGCGGCCATTCCACAGCCTCAACAAGTTCTTGCTTTACGGCGTCCAGTCCGCCGATATCACCCCATTTCACCTGGGGTACCTCAAAGAATACTTCCCTCAATGCCGAAGGTTCAATGTTCTTCAATGCATCTTCAAAGTCAGTAGTGGTCACTATCAGTTTGTCCAGCGCCTCATCAGGTATTTCCTCATCAATGTTTATCTCTGGAAGGAACTTGCGCAATGCGTGCATGGCAGCTTCCTTGCCCAGTGAGGACAGGTCAGCGCCAACAAACCCGTGGGTACGGTCGGCTATCATCTTAAGTTTGCCGTCATTATTTCCTTCACCTTTTAGTTCGGATGTGAGCGGCATACCACGTGTGTGCACCTGGAGAATCTCCAGCCTGCCATTCGCATCCGGGATACCTATCTCTATCTCACGGTCAAACCTGCCGCCCCGGCGTAGTGCCTCATCAATGGAATTGGGCCTGTTCGTAGCAGCGATGACGATGACCTCGCCTCTGTTTTTCAACCCATCCATCAGGCTGAGCAGCTGGGCAACTACCCTGCGCTCTACTTCACCAGTAACCTCGCCCCGCTTGGGAGCGATACTATCTATCTCATCAATAAATATGATGGTGGGGGCATTCTTTTCAGCCTCATCAAAGATGTCCCTGAGATGCTTTTCACTCTCACCGTAATACTTGGATACAATCTCCGGACCGCTGATGGACACGAAATTAGCATCGGTCTCGTTAGCTACTGCCTTGGCTATCAGGGTCTTGCCCGTGCCTGGCGGCCCGTGGAGTAGTACGCCTTTTGGCGGTTCAATTCCCAGTTTCTGGAATAGTTCCGGATGGCGCAACGGAAGTTCTATCATCTCCCTGACAAGTTCTATCTCGCGTCTCAAACCTCCGATATCCTCATATGTGGTATGTGGTGCACCGATAAGTTCGCTCTGGTTGACAACCTCTTCCTTGAGGTGAATTGTAGTGCTCTTACCCACGAACACCGGACCAGTGGGCTGTGTGGTCACCACAACAAAATTCAATGGATTGCTGACCGTCTCAATCCTTATCTGTTGTCCTTTCTTGATAGGCCTGCCTTCCAGCAGCCTGTGAATGTACTGTGCTCCTCCCACCATCCTGACGGCCTGCGTTGGTGCAAGGGTGACCCTCTTTGCTTCCTTAGCCTCTGCCTTTTTAATCATTACCTTATCATCCAGGCTCACCCTGGCGTTATTCCTGATATTGCCGTCAATCCTTAACACCTCCTTACCCCTGTCCTCAGGGTAAGCAGGCCAAACAATAGCATAGGTGGTGTCCTTACCATTGATCTCTATGTAGTCGCCGCTTACCAGTTCGAGCTCTTCCATCTTTTCACGCTCGATACGGGCGATATCACGCCCCACATCCCTGTGATGGGATTCTGCGACCCTGAGTGTTAATTCTTTGGCCATTTTTTATTTCTCCTTTGTTTTAGTACACGAAGTATAACTTTATGTACTCAAGTTAATCCGACCGAAGGGAGGATTTTCTTGTTCTGTAATTGTAACTTAATTATAGTGATATATCTATTATCCATCTTATATATCATGTTCACCCATCTATCAGCGTTAACAATTCTCTATTGTTAATCTGCCGTTCGTTTATTACACCACGCTCGATCAATGACTGGATCTGCGTTTCAATGAAGTATTCAGGAAGTCCCAGATTCATGGACAGGGAACGCCTGTTCTGGGGTTCCCTTATTACTGTCATCAATATGTCAGCTTCCAGATGGTCTTGTGCCACCTCACGGAGCCAATCGATGCACTGCGCCATGACATCTGACATCTCGCCTTCGAGGTTACGCTGTTGGTTTGCCAACCCCCGCCTCCTTGATTCCAATTCAAAGAGTTTTCGGTTCAGTTCTTTCAGGGCATCTACGGCCTTTGGTTCATCTGCCTGGGCAGGGAATGGTTCCTCTACTCCATCCCCTGACGGATGCTGATGGACCGTACTTGTTTCTACTGTATAGGAGTATGGCGACACAAACACTTCCAGTTTCAGATTTTCTGTTATCTGGTAGTATTTCCGCCGCTTTTCGTTAGTATCTGCACGTATCATGCCAATCTGCTCAAGCATATCCAGATGTCCAAGAACCGCTTTGGCTCCAAGCCCGATACGTTCGGTTATCTCACCGACGTAGCAGGGCCTGGAGGCAAGTAGTTGGAGGATTTTCCTGCGGTTTTCGTTTCCCAGTATGTCAAGCAGTTGAGTCGATTCCATAGACCTGTTCATCCTGATGTTTACGTGTTGTTAACGTAATGTTAGTAACACACAGTTAGTAACAT
>NKAJ01001868.1_pt2 | contig 15451 bp, 29 predicted proteins | sample 1556001 | NCBI WGS metagenome assembly NKAJ01 (sample SAMN06204642, study PRJNA360343) | marine sediment metagenome | isolation source: Jiulong cold seep at northern South China Sea | place: China: South China Sea, Jiulong cold seep | collected 2013-06 | reverse complement strand
GTGCATGAGATTCTGAAATAGTGTCCACCGCCGCCGGTCATCTGAACATTGTTTTCGAGTGCTGCCTGTAAGCAGGGGGGGATCCCGGCCGGTGCTATCGTTTTTGAAAGTGAATGTTCTCCGTTTTCGTCCGGTGACTCTTGTGGGGTGGGTGGTTGATACGAGTCTTTTGTGACGAACCCTGCGATGTCGATAGGGATAACCTCGAACTCGTCTACGGGCTCGAAGTTGTCATTGATGTACCGATATTCGGTACCTTTCTTCTGATGCCGGGAAAAACTGAGTCTGATTAGGTTCCCATACCCGCCTGCCTCTACTTCTCGTTGTTTTGGAAAGCATTCGATATCGGTCAGCCCGGCGTTTCTGGCAATCCACCTGCCGAAATCATGTGCTTCACCCGTTGTCGCTGATGGTTCAAAGAAAACTGTTATGTGAAAACATCCGGGAGAAGATTCGGCAAAGGTGTATGGGATGGCAAATGATTTGAGAGTGGCCAATATCTTGTGCGCCTTCGTTTTCACGATATCATCTGGGACGATTTCTTTACCTTCGTGGTTATCTATATCCCATAACACCATCTTCACCCGCCCATCAGTTCCAGTGTTATAGAGTCCGATTGTTATTTTATGGGCAAGATGACGAACCAACGCTTTGTTCGTCAATTCCTTATCTATCTTCCGATATGCTCCAGACTTCGATTGGATGGCGTATGCGTCTGTGCGAGTTATGACGTGCTCCCATAGGAATTCAAGTCGATTGTCGGTGGTGACTATCATTTCTTTGCTCCAATTATTGCATCGAATCTGGATATGAAATCATGTTCATGGTTTTTAGTCGTGTCATGACAACCATTGCAGAGGGTTATACCATTATCTACATCAAATATTAGAAGGTCGTTTTTATGATCTCTGACCGGTCTGATATGATGTGCCTGAAGACTTCCTCCACGCACGTTACACACCTGGCATGTCCAATCATCGCGCTTAAATATAAGAGATCTCCATTTGCTATACGTTGCCGAACATCTCAACGCCTTCATCACCGGTGTCACGCCGCCTTTCCACATATTATTATCTTTGCCGCGGCGTGGGTTGGCATTTTTGCTCATCCTTTTGCGCGTGGCATCCGAATGACGAAAGCCTGTTACTGACTCTGATAATTTGCGCTTATGATCATCTGACAGATGGTGCCCTCTATTCCACGCAGCTTTGCCAAACATTGGATTATCTTCGCCAATTCCTTTTCCTTTATGCGCTTTTGAAAGTTTTTTTCTTGTCTCTTCTGACAACACCATACCAATGTGAGCAACGGAGATTTTTGCCTTGACTGCATCAGATCTGGGTTTACCAAATCCCCAGTGTTTTCGCCCGCTGTGTCCACACCCCAAACACATATCACGGTACAATTGCTTCTTCACAACTCGATATCTTCCACACTCCTCGCACACCGCAACCACGCACTTATGTGATTGCGGTGCCCACATATCACTGGTATACCCAAAGAGTTCAAGTGTGCGCGCTTCATCAATCATTTTTTACTCCGGGTGTATATAGGGGGTTACGTGCATGGTTCATCCCTCTGGAGAAAAGAGCTTGTCAAGCCGATACCTGCTCACGCGCTCAGATTCTATCGCCTCTGCTGGGGTTGGGAACAGTTCGCCGGTATTGTCGTCCCTGAAAAAGTTGGCTTGGGATACCATGGGGTCAGCCCCCATAGTATATCTCGAATAGGGCTATCCGATCAGATGTCTTCACGTACATGGTTTTGTTTGTCCGCTCTTCTATGCGCGCATCGAACGCTTCGAAGAAATTAAGGAACTCGTCCATGTCGCGCGCCACCGACTCTTTTGTTGGTTCTGACATAGTATTACTCCTGATCTATCCATACAATGGTCAGATCGTTTTCGTTGCGATACGACTGACACGTCCCTGGATCTGTATTATGGGGGCATCGCCAGCATGTTGAGTGAAATTCGGTTCGGAATGTTCTGTGCATACGCGGCAGACACCCCACCGAAGTTAGATTTATGGTTCTACGCATGATCAACGCCTCTGTGCCAGATATGGGCTGCTGTCTGGAAGTGCCTGGACTCTGTCGCGTGATGTGGTTGGTTCAAGTATATGCCTCTGGCGTCCGCAGATGGTCATCGTGGTACGCACGAAGCGAATGCGTTGTGTGTTCGTATGCCTTGCGTGGTGGCGGTTAGCCGCCTGCTGTCCGTTTTCTGGTGTTGGTTTCATATTGTTCATCTCCTTACTTTATCACAAAGGGGGCGGGAATAGGCAGCCCGTCCTATCCCCCTATGTGTAATGTATTATGTGTCACCAATCCTATATAAAGGTTTCGGATTGAAGTGTTTAACCGAAACCTTTATATAGCGTAACGTACAACATATAACTGATCAACAGCTACCAAAGCTGATGTGGCAGTGCGGCACTATGTCGCGCTGTCGCGATTCTCCTATATGGGTATGTTTTGGTGGTTAGGAGCATCAAAATGAAGCAAGAAAAAGCAAAGACGCATAAACAGTACAACGGCGCGAACACCCCTATAAAGCATCTTAACGATGACCTTGGTAGAATGCTCGTCGATGAGATGATATTCCCTTACGCAGCGAACCAATTCAACCCGAGAGATACCAATGTTTTGGGGAAGAAATACGACCTACGTGAGCGTTATGGGAACAGGGGTGGCGCATGAAAAATATTCGTAAAACCAAATCGCTGCACCATATTGTGATAGAAAATTGTTCGCTTGCTACGAGATTGGAGTATAACCCAAGCACCAAGCATGTTGGAATATTCACGTCGATGCGGACACAAAGGAGAGAGTATATGCAACAATACCATGTCGATAATAAGAAAATATTATCAGAACGGGGGCAGGTATGGGCGAAATAAATGCGCTGGCGTTCGGATTTCTGTTTCAGGGGGAATTATGACAACGGATAAAAACAAGGATAAGATATCAAAGAAAGTTGAAGAAATCGAGGGGGCGTGGGTAGAAGAGATGGCGCGGCAAGCAGATGTCGAGATGAAGTCTATGTCATCTATCTACGTCGCTGACAATCTTGAAGAAGATGGACACTCTGTGCCCACAGTTGATGCTGTATATAATATCAACGACAAAGGAGTTGAGAAATTTAGTGTGGAAGCATTCGTCGCATGGGCGATACATACCAGTGGGGAGCGATTCATATCACTTGACCAGGGAAAAGACCCGTACATCTACAAAGACGGGGTATACATCCCACATGTAGAGGGGTGGCTCAAGGCGGTTATGAACGCTTGTAACCAGAACGAAGGGCTCACCACACATTATGTAAAAGAAGTTGTAGCGCGACTTGGTGCGAACCGGATGATGAGTGAGGGGATGCTTGACGGTGGCGACCATAATATCACATTACTTGGGAACTGCGCGCTAAACACACTTACCGGAGAATGTCAAGACTATGACCCTGACCACATTGCATTCTCAAAACTGGTGGTAGATTATAAAGAGGGCGCGACATGCCCAGTATGGGAGGAGTTTTTAGAGTATACACTACAAGAAAGTGAGAGAGAGAGCTTGAGAGAGCTATTCGGATATTGTCTGGTCGCTGGATATCCATACCATGCCGCTTGGTTCCTTTTAGGGGCAGGTCAAAATGGGAAGGGCGTTTCCATGAACATCCTACGCGCCATGTTGGGAAAGCGGAACTGCTCGGCGGTTGCGCTGCAAGAGGTTAATGAGCGATTCTACTCGCATGACCTGTACAATAAGTACGCCAACATATCAGGTGATACATCCCCGCGTGCGTTGTTTGACGCGTCCATGTACAAAATGCTCACGGGCGGGGATGAGATCCGGATCGAGCAAAAGGGTAAAGATGCTCGGGACTTCATAAACCATGCCAAGATCATCAGCTCAATGAACGAGCTTATGAAAAGCGATGATCAGTCAGACGGATTCTTCCGGAGGTTTGTGTTGATAAGGTTCGCCAAAAACATAACCGCTGCCCGGATACGTGAAAAGGATGGGTTCGAGCGAGAAATCATCGACCATGAGATGTCAGGTGTATTGAATTGGGCTATAGAAGGGCTCATACGCGTGCGCGCACAAGGAGGGTTTTCGTGGCAGATTGGTAAAAGCAAGGACGATCTGCGCAAGATATGGAATGCCGAGGCAGATAGACCGGAAGCGTTTATCAACGAATGTTGTGAACGGGTGGGTTTTATGGAGCCCGGGACGTTTCACCACGCTTACACCAAATGGCATGAGCTGAAGTATGGGGTGCCTCCAAAAGAGGAGCAGGGGGACATAACAAAGGCGCACGCGCGGTATGGGATAGGGAAGGGAACACGGAAGACTTACGATAATTCATATTTATGGGATGACAGGAACTCCATAAAATGTTACACAGGAATAAGTCTTAAGAACACCGCCGGGAACCTGTCTGTATACCCTGATTACGTTGATGCGCACTGGCATGAGATAACTGACCAAAGTAATGTGGGTGAACCGAAAGGTTTAAGTACCATGACATTTAAAGAGGGTGACGATATGATAATGCCACCTACAAACCAGCCAGAAATAAGCGGGCCAGTTGGATCGGAGATAATGGCTTTGATACAGGATAGGGTAAAATCGTATGGTGGCAACACATCTGATCACGCGATGGGCGTCATAGAATGTTGGATTGAGGATAAGGGATTCAATATGGATGACATCCGGTTCTGCACCAAACGGTACAGAGAAGGACATCGCCTATTTACACCGCGTATAAAGGAGGCGTGAAGCATGAGAAGTATATTTCTACATGGATATAAGGATTTTCGCTCCATGTATACACACAGGGATGATATGGCATTCACCACGTCATCCATACTATATAGAGAAACGCTAACAGTAGACTGATAACCACCATAACCACCACGTGACCACCACGTGACCACCGCTCTTTTCGTCCGCTTGCTATCGTAACCACCATAACCACCGGTTTCTCATACTCCCAAACTATACACTATACTCTATTACTTTATACTATCTAACTTGGTGGTTATGGTGGTTATAGTGGTTATAGTGGGGGTTGATAGTGTATATAATGACCACCATTAAAATATAGTAGTGGTGGTCGTGGTGGTTATGTATCTACTGCTATTGGTTGGCTTACTTAAATCCAATGGTTTCGATATTGAAGAAGGGGGTGTGAATAATAAGATAGTGTCGCAGCATAATGATTACACCTTCCACCTCAATCGGAGTGGTTGGACTCTTCTACTAATCCCACCCCACCGGCTCGCTTTCTGAACCTCTGAACTGTATCCACGTGGAAACCTTTAAGTATCCAGTCACCAATAGAACTGTATGGAAGAAACAACTCAACATGTCTTACAACTCCTCGCCGTTGGAATATCATTCTTATATTTCTTTTGGTGGGGAGTCATCCGGAATAGGTGATCAGGAATAGGTGATCAAGATGTTAAATGAAATGTGTATCATTCTTGCGACAACGTTGATCCTAACTTTCATATCAACACAATGCTGCATCTATACTGCAATCATGGCTTTCCTAATACTCTCAAGTCTCGGGCTGTCACCTATCTATTGCTGGGGGGAGGTAGACGGAGATGATCACTACCATGTATGGGTTAGAGTTGGATCTCATAACATTGAAACGTCCACTCTTAACATCTACCATTCTAATATGGTGGATTATGAGGACCCAGTTGCAACGTTCAACACTACTTCTGAGTTTGTTGATAGGATGGATATGCTATCTCCCATAAGATGGTCGATGTAGACAAAACCTTTATATAGGATTAATGACACATATAATATTGCACAAAGTGTGTAGGAGATGAAGATGATGAAAACAACCAAACCTTTAAATATCACATGGGATGAACAGATAATGTTGCTCAACGCCCTCGACACTTTACCAGCACCCACTGTTGGGAAGTTCATATCTCAACATGCACTGGTCGAGAAGTTAGAATCTTTATATGGAAAACGGGCGTGAACAACATGACCAAAGCACAAGACTTCTGCTTCAGATGCAAATGCGAGCCAAACAGTCGCGAGTGTCTGATCAATAACACGCTGTTGAACCCCAACGGCACATACCAATGCAAGTTACTGAGATACCAGCACAACCAACTACTCAATACAACGAGGTGAACATCATGACCGAAACAAACAATGATACCCGAACATCAGGAACCGATGTAAGCAACCTTTCCGACTATGCCGCCATAACCATGAAGACGACAGAAGGCAAGGAAATCAAACTGCGACTGTATGGGAGATGAACACCATGATCCACATGACAACCCGAATCTACTCATGGCTCATGCAGATGAACAACGCGCGCACAACGTGGAGCCAGAAGAAGATTGGTGCAGAGCATGACCGCTACCTTGAGACGACTATGCACCAGTACCACGGGATCAATGTTTATGCGGAAGAGATGAAGCGATGAGATACCTTGTACCAAAGTTTGTGAGGGATGAACTGCTCTGGCACGACCCGGTACACCTGATATGCCTTGCGCAGATCATTGTTACGGTGCTGGTGGTTGCCGGGCTGCTGATACTTGAGGGATGATCTTATGATTGATGAAGCGCGCACACTTGAACTTTTTGGGTATACCAGTGATGAGTTGAGCAAAGGATCTCATAAGAAGATTGTGGCGGTGTGTGATGAGTGTGGGCATCATCGTACAGTTGAAAATAGACAGTGCAGGGATTTATGCAATCAATGTTCTTCGCGATCACCCGAAACAAGACAAAGGATGGTTGATGCGTGGAAAACCCGTCCTATGATTACAACCGAAACGCGGAAACGTATGAGCGCTTCCGGCAAGGGAAGGATTTTAACTGAACAGCATAAACAGCGAATTGGAGATGCTCATAGAGGTAAAAAACATTCCGCGCAACATGTTAAGAGATGTGCTGATGCCAAGCGCGGCTCCCATCATTCAGCGGAGACAAAAGAAAAAATATCTTTGGCAGGAACCGGACGACGACACACAAAAGAATCTTTGATCAAGATGAGCGCATGGCATCAAAATGTCCCTGTAGATATGTGGGAAGGATTTTCTGATAAAGGACGTCCTCATGTATTACCAATTATCCAATCAACTAAAATTAATAACAGGTTCCATGGGTGCGTGGGTCACCACTTATCAAAATCGTTGGTAATATTTATCCCGAAAGTGTTGCATACCCATATACAACATAATATAAAAACGGGAAATGGCATGGCAGAGATGAATGCACTCGCTTTACAGTTCGCTTTAACTGGAGATGAACAAAATGATTGATGAAGACGCGACATTCAAGAAGTATGGGTATCGGAGTACCGATACCAAGTGCAGGCGAGTGATCGCAGTATGTGATGGGTGTAGCGAACCTCGGGATGTGTCGAAATATAACATACCACCCCTTTGTCGAAGTTGCGCCGCGACTGGGAAATGGACGGATGAGACGCGCAAAGAATGGAGCGAAAGCAGGAAAGGTGGGAACAATCCAAACTTCGGGAACACGGGGGGGAAGAACTCCTGCTCAGGGAGGTCGCATACACCAGACGAATTGGAGAAGATGTCCGAATCACATATTGGAGACAAGAACGGATTTTATGGGAAGCGACACTCCTCTGAGACTCGAGACACGTTATCTGAAATGAACAGCGGGGTAAATAATCCTAATTATGGGAAGCGTGGGAAGGACTCAAATGGTTGGAAGGGTGGGCTTACACCGAGGATGCAGGCATTACGAAATACACAATCTTATAAGAACTGGCGAGAGTCGGTGTATGAGAGAGATGATCACACATGCCAAGAATGCGGAGCGCGCAGTTCAAGTGGGAACCCTGTTTATTTGAACGCTCACCATATTAACCCCATAAAAGATAATAAAAACACATTGCTTATATTCGATATGAATAATGGTATAACGCTCTGCGAAGGATGCCACAACGTTACAAAGGGGCACGAAGAAGACTTTATCAACAGGTACGCAGCGATGGTATCAGCATAAAGGTGTGCGCAGTCTTGACCGAAAACTTTATATAGGATGACGTTGTACTATGCCTTATACGAGGTGACATACAACAAATGTTTACAAAAGCAATAAAGTTTCTGAAGGACCCGTCGGGGAACATGGATATGCTTGGGAGCATCGCAATAGGTCTCCTGGGGCTGGTTATCATCTTCTCATTGGTTATGACCATCGGGCCAAAAATCGATGAAACCCGTCCAACGGATCTCGCAGCGGACTCTGACTGGAACGCGACCTATAACCAGGATTTGGTGGAGCCGGCCACACTCTGGTCTGACAACGCGACGTTCATCTCGCTGAGCGCGATGGTGATCATCATCAGTGTTCTGATGTTCTACGTCTTCCGGATGAGAAGTGGTGGAATGGGTGGAGCAGGCGGAGTATGAATAGTTAGGGGGGAAACCCCCTGCCTCATCTCCTTGTTTCTTTTCTTTTTGATATTCTTTCTGACCGAAACCTTTATATATGATTACATCACTTGTTGCAACAACGAGGTGAAAAATCTATGATCGAAAAATCTCTATTGGTCATGCCATATCTCAAGGCATTGCTTAAGAATGTTTTAATCCCCAAAAAATCGGGCCTGTATAAGTACAGAGATTATGATGAGTACAAAAGAATCCAGATCGCTGGGAACATGGAAGGTATTGAATCTGGTAGGTGTTGGGTTACTGAAAACAATATTATATTTTTAGCAGATTTTTTAAGGAAGAATGTTCCTGATCTCAAATTCGGTATTTGCCATGGGACGAGACAGGGGACAGAACAGGAGGGGTTTAGTGAGTGTTTGGGCATTCCGGTTATTGGAACAGAGATATCTCCAAGCGCTGCCATGTTCCCGAATACTATTCAGTGGGATTTTCATGATGTTAAGGATGAGTGGGTTGGTAATGTGGATTTTATTTATAGCAATTCGTTTGATCATTCGTATAAGCCAGACGCGTGTTTGGATGCGTGGATGAGGTGTGTATCTGATGATGGTGTGCTTATTTTGGAGTGGACAACGGCCCACATCGAATATAACAAGCTTGATCCATTCGGAGCGACTTTAGAGGGTTATAGAAGCATGATTAGCAAAAAATATAATCTTGTCAAGGTATTAAAATCTCCCGACAACCGTTTTTGGAGATTAAGAAAAACATATTTCTTAGTTGTTTCACATAAAAAATAGGATTGAATATTTCTTGCTCAACCGAAACCTTTATATACCAGTACAACCTATCCCTATTAAACAGAGGTGATTAACAATATGAAACTATTGAAAGACAAACGCGCAGACATGGATATGCTTTCTGGCATAGCTGTGGGGCTGCTTGCGCTTGTCATAATCTTCTCCATAGTCATGACAATCGGTCCGAAGCTGGAGGATGTGGCGGCCATCGATAAGCCGGCTTACGCTACTGGTACTCTAACGTTCAGCGGCAACGTGGTTGATGCTGAAACAGTGGTAATTGGCGGTGTAACATACGAGTTCAATGCTTCCGGAGCTGCTGCGACTGCTGGCAACGTTGAAGTGAATGTATCGGATCTGCTTCCAGCAACAGCAACCGTGAACTTGACGGCGGCTATCAACTTAAATTCGACCACGTCGGCGATTCTAACAGCAGCGTCAACAGCTACCACTGTTGTGCTAACGTATGATACCATGTCGGTGGCTGGCAACTCTGTGGCGACGACTGAGACATTGACAAACGCAGCTTTCGGCGCGGCAACACTTCTTGGAGGTGTGGCAGACGCGGGATGGTCTTCGACTGATATCCCAGCACCAGCAAGTGTATGGTCTGACAACGCAACCTTCCTATCTCTGGCAGCCATGGTCATCATAATTAGTATTTTGATGTTCTATGTCTTTAGGATGCGAGGAGCAGGCGGCGGAGGGGGAATATGATCCCCCTACCCCTTTCTTTTATGGTGATCTAAATGGAACCAGAATATAACGAAGGAGATTATCAAGATTTCGGACCAGAGGCACTCGATACCGAGATGCCTGCTATCCCATTCACGGAGGAACAATATCGTTACAATGCCATGATCTCACAGACGGAGTTCCTTCCGTACATGGCAGAGCGGATCAACAACACCCCATTTACTCGCGCAGCAAAACGGTCACTAACCGATTTCTTGGCAGCATTCTTTAACCAAAGCGTGATACTCTCTCACTCAGAATCTTTGAGGGAAGCCACGCTGCGGTTCGATCTTGCTATGATAGAGATGAAACCATCGTTCGCCCCATCCGATGTGCGGCTCAGGGAGTATCCCGGTATCATGGGAGCGCTTCGGTCGCATTTCGAGATATTGATGAGTCGGACAGTCGGCGGCGCAAAGACGAGAGAGAGAGTGCTTCAGCATGGTACAGTCGTCACGTCACGTCATGAGATGGCGCAGGTGAAGCCAGACTCTGAGAAGAAGGAAAAACTATTTGGAATATAAGGAGGCAACTAATATGGCACGTTTGATGAGAAATGTTATCACCGCTGCACTGATCGGAACGGGTTACGCGGCCATCATGAATATCATCGCTTTCCAACTCGGGTTCAACACCGACTCGGCGGTACTGGGATGGGTATTCGGAGTGTTGGCGATGGGCACGGTGGTTATGTGTGATGATTATTTATCACGCAACGCCACGGCAGGAGGTAAATAATATGGTACTTGGAACAATATCTACAATTTTGGACTACATTCTACTTGGATGTATATTCATAACTTTTTGGATAGGGGTTTGCACGCTGCGTTATTATTTGGCATATAAGGAGGTGGTGATATGGNAGAAAAACTATTTGGAATATAAGGAGGTAAATAATATGGTACTTGGAGCAATATCTACAATTTTGGACTACATTCTACTTGGATGTATATTCATAACTTTTTGGATAGGGGTTTGCACGCTGCGTTATTATTTGGAACATAAGGAGGTGGTAATATGGTACTTGGAGAGATATTTATAAGTTTGGACTACATACTGATCGGTGGTATTGTCGCACTACTTGGATGGGCGGCTTTCATCATGTATTTGACGGATATCAGGAAGTGGGTACCAGAGGCGGGCGTGTTTAAGAAGTGCCGGAAGAAAGGTCTTCCAATTCTCGAAGTTATCTCCGGCGGTCGCGTCGGCNAGTTTGGACTACATACTCATCGGCGGCGTAGTCGCTGTACTCGGATGGGCAGCGTTCGTGCTTTACTGGACGGACATCAAGAAGTGGAATCCAGAGGCAAACGTTTTCCGCAAGTGCCGGAAGAAAGGCCTCCCGATCCTCGAAGTGATTTCTGGCGGGCGCGTTGGCTGGGTTCCTGGGGAGAAAGTGCTCAAAGGCAGCCTCGACTTTAAAGATCGCACGTATGGGCTTTTCGTTGATCCACGTATCCTCGGTAATGTCCCGGCTTTGGTTACAAAGGGCGCATTGCAGGTGCTTCACTTTGCAACCAAGTTCCCGTTCCCGGTGACCCCCGGGAGTTCTTCGGCTTTGGTCGAGATCCGGAACTATGCGCGGACGAACCATCCTGACCTCGCATTCCTTGATGATCTCATGTTGCTGCAACTCATCGCAACTGACCGGGCTGATCTTGAGTACAACGCCGAACGAGTTGTGTCCCGGGTAGATACCAAGATGGAGACGGCTGTTGTGGTAATGAACATCACGCAAATCCAGGACGCAACGTCAAAGATCAAGTGCAACGACGGGATCATACCGTTCGAGGCAGGGATCCAGCTCAATCCGTCAGTCTTCCTTTCACAGGAGGTCGCCAGCATGATTAACATCGTGCGTGCACAGGTTGAGATGATGAACTCCAAGAAGATGGATGACATAATGAAGTATGGCATGGCGATTTTCTTCGTGTTGCTCGGCGCCGGTCTCCTGCTCAAAATTGGGGGATTCGTCTGATGGATTTCAAGATAACCCGCGGTCCACCAGATGGGATCTGTGTCCGGGTGGAGTTCTGGGTTGGAACTTTGGACTCCATTCCAACACTGATGACCCGGCTCCAACAGCTCGACGCGGAGGTATGAATGCCAGACAAACCAACAAGCTGGATGCCATTCTGGCTGGCCACATACATTTTCTTAATTACATTCGTATGTGTGGAAGCGGCTTCATCACTGTTCTGTGTATGGGCTTATGAGAACGATCTGGAGTACGTCTGGCAGATCGGGGCAGTAATGTGTGCCACCGTAGCCCTCCCTTGGGTGTGGTATTTCACATACCTTGCTCATCAATACCTCGACTCCATCCCAAGATTGTGTTATCTATGGATCTTCACACCATTCATTATTTACACATATCGAGTGTTGGGGCGAGAAACGTTGTACAGCGACACCTTTACTTTTGACGGGATAACATATTTCATCAATATTGGGTGGGAGGTAATCATTCCACCAGCTATAGCGATAGTCGTTTGGCACGAGCTACGCATCCATCGTGCCAAGTATATCGACTTCCTATGGCACGTACGGGAGGCAACAAATGTCTGAATCCAGAGGCGTGGTCAAGTTCGCTCCAGGTATCAAGTTCATTGTAGCGGTTTACACGACTGAGATCGCTCTTGGATTCCTGATAGTTGTATGGCTTCTATCGAGGTCTGCACCATGAACCAACCAACCGAACCCATTGACGGGACAGATTTCAAGTTGTCCCGTTCTGACCTCCTTTCAGAGATCAAAGAGCAGATAATCATCTTGAACGAGAACTTAACCAATGGTGAGACAGAACTCAGATTCGGACGTGCAGCGTCACATGGCGCCCCCCAACCTCGTGCAGAGGTGTACAGATCTCTCTCTCAGCTCGTGAAGCTGACCCGGGAGATACTTACACCTGAACTCCTAACAGAATGCGAGGCATGGCTTGATACGGCATCCCATACAGATGATAAGGAAGAGTTCTTGGTATCGGCGCGGAACCATTCAAGGAGCGTACAGGAACAACTCTTTAATCTTGGGGTGAAGGACACCAATATCGTTCGTCCAGTTGCGTTTCCGATGACGTATTACCTTGATAAGATGGAGGATGATTAGATGATAAACATAAAAACCGTTATATGTGCTGTAGTATCAACAATATTGGGATGCATATTTGGAATTGGGATGTTATACGAGACGGCCGCCCCAGAATGGGCAGTTAACTCTCTCATTACAATAACATCACTTCAAATTTTCATACATATTTCTCAGACATTACCAGGCGAGGACATCAAAAATGCCAGATGAACCGATGAACGAGATGCCCGGGAATCCCGCGCCAGAACTCGGCGACATCCAGCAGCCCATGGCGTTTCAGGGGAAGCTCGACTTCGGGATGTTGTATCACCAGTTGTTCTCTGGGATGCAGCGCCTCCATGGAACGAATCAGGATGAGCGCGCAAGGGAACTGTTCTACAACTCCATCGGGCATTTCGCATGTCTTTGGGACGCTGACTTTGTGAAAGCGTTTGTACACATTCAGGAGATGTTTGAGGGTGACATGGTGTCGCAGTACAGGTTACACATCCCAGAGTTCTCTCGGCTCATGCAGCGCACCGGAATAGCTCCTAAGCCAGATGTGAAGCTTGTTGTGCAGCCTGAGTGGATCGTGCCCAAGACGCTTGAGGACTTGAGCGATGATCTGGATAAGCCAGAGGCGGGCGAAGACGACCCATTTGAAGATGAGAACCCGTATACGGAGTTTGAGGATTGAGCGAAAGGTTTAAGTACTATGGATACCAACATGATATTGAGCAGGTAACTCAGTCTGGTAGAGTTCTTGGGAGTGCGGGTTCGATTCCCGCCCGAATACTCGAGATCGGTAAGTTAATTGGTAGACCCTTGGAAGCCGGCGGTTCAAATCCGCCCCTTGTTCATGCACCGAAACCTTTATATATGATGGTGGGCAATGATAGAACAACGAGGTGAAAACAAATGCTGAAAGACTTTAGAGTGATAGATGGGAAACGCTTTAGGAAGGTAAGAGTGGCAAGAACCCCAAGTGAGGCGAAGAAATTGGCCAAGGACTATAGGAGCGGAAAGATAACATCCAAAGCCTTGGGTAAAAAAGTTTCTGCGGCTCGCGTAATCGAGACCAAATATGGGTACTGGATATACATACGGTAGCATGATCGAATCCACCACCCTACAGCGAACGTTTGAGAACTGTGCGCTCTCCCGCGCACGTCTTCAAACACTGGAGATATAACCCATGATTGACGAAGAACGAACTCTGGAACTTTTTGGTTATACGAGTGACCAGTGGGGGCAATATTCTCGTAAACTTGTTGTGGCGGTATGTGATGTTTGTGGCACCTACCGGGTGAGGGCAAAGCATGGTTGTGGGAACATGTGCAAATCATGCTTCGCCTCCAGCGAAAACCATCCGAATGCCAAACCAAAAATAATCATTATATGTCAACAATGTGGGAAGTCGTTCAAAGTTAAACCATCGAAAAAGGATTCCAGATTCTGTTGCATGGAATGTAAGGGGAAATCCCAATCAAATTCTCAATTGGGTGGCAACAACCCGATTTGGAAAGCAAAAATAACTATTATATGCGAACAGTGTGGGACATCGTTTGAAGTACCCCCATGCCGGGCAGATGACCGATTCTGTTCCAGAGGATGCACAGCGAATTGGCACTCTGGTAAAAACCACCCAAGATGGAAAGGTGGAGCAACCCCATGGCGTAAATGGATAATGGAAACTCCCCAATACAGAATTTGGCGTCGCGCAGTGTTTGAGCGCGATAATTACACGTGCCAGAAATGTGCAGTACGTGGGGGGGATATTCAAGCACATCACATCCACCCAGTACGTGATAATATAAACACTTTACGCATCTTCGATGTCGATAACGGAATTACATTATGCACCGAATGTCATAGGGAAACTTTTGGTAATGAGTATGATTACATCGACGAATTTGAAAATATTGTTGAGAATGGTGGTGTATAATGTCGGATCAACCAACGTGGAGCCCATTGTTTGCATCCGATTATAGTTACAAAACTCCTTTCAACCTATTCGAGTTTGTCAGGGACTCTGTTGTTAATAAATACGAAAGTTGGGACTTTTTCTTATCTGGCGATCGTGGTATGGGGAAGAGTGCGTGCGCGATGAGCCTTGCTAAAATGCTCGATCCAAACTTCACCGTTTCTCATTGGGCATTCACTGCCGAAAGATTTATCGACCTGATAACCACACGCCACCCTCCAGGCACGTGTATAGTATTTGACGATGTTGGGACGGCGGAAGGCAGTAGCTCACGCAAATGGAATTCTGATGGTGCCCACACGTTATCAGATGTCATGCAAATAAATCGTACAGATTCGTTGATCACAATCGGGACAAGTCTTCAATTATCTCGTATGGAACTCCGACTAAGGGAGGGGTTCCGCGTGCTGTGCCAACCGATTAAAAAGCTAACCGCAAAACAGACTGGGTATGGTA
>NKAJ01000820.1_pt1 | contig 15490 bp, 2 predicted proteins | sample 1556001 | NCBI WGS metagenome assembly NKAJ01 (sample SAMN06204642, study PRJNA360343) | marine sediment metagenome | isolation source: Jiulong cold seep at northern South China Sea | place: China: South China Sea, Jiulong cold seep | collected 2013-06 | reverse complement strand
TGACCTGAACGGAATACTGTAACCAAATAGCCCGATGCTTCGTCGACTGGCGACCTCACCGGTCAAAACGATACGATAATTTGTGTTTGCTGCTAAATTACTGTTTGTTGCCAGATTGATNGCAAAACTGGGATCAACCGCCCCACTTAAAATCAGACTTACCGGTCCACCCGTAATCTGTAACCATGGCGTTTCGATCTGCTCTATGTGTACCCGTTCACCCGGTCCAGAGCCTGACCTGAACGGAATACTGTAACCAAATAGCCCGATGCTTCGTCGACTGGCGACCTCACCGGTCAAAACGATACGATAATTTGTGTTTGCTGCTAAATTACTGTTTGTTGCCAGATTGATACTATTTTCTGACAGTGTATTTATTGAGATCGTGACAGGTACATCGATACCTGTTTCACTGCCATCATCGATAAGCAGGTGCACGTATTCTGCTAACTCGGCTTCGCTTAAAGTTAAAGGTAAAGTAAATTGTAATTCGATAACACTGTTTGTGGGCACGCCTACTTCGTTATAAACCGGTGTGCTGTCAGCAAGATCTAGCGTCAGACTGTCAGCAATTCGTAATAGTCCGGCATCATTCGCACTGCTATCACCGATTCTTGTAATAATCAGTCCATCATCGGTATAAAGTAACGTATCAGGGTTTTGAGCTGGCTTCCAACCGTATGGTTGTGGCACTGTACAGCCAGCTTGATCATGTAAAACATCTAAATAAAGTAAATTACTTAAATCACTGTGATCATACAAACTGATGAATGTTTCATATGTTTGAGAAATCGGGCACTCTTCTCGGTGCAGCTTAACCGTTGTAGTAGCTAACGATTGATACGCTGAACCAACACCCGGTACATTAAACCCATTACCATTAAATAACGCCTGCGATGGCAAATAATTCGGATTACTTGCGTTATATAGAGACAGTTCATCAGGATCTTCATTAACGATGTAATTTAATCCTTCCACCACACCCGAGATCTGCGGTGATGAATGAACAGCTATCTGCGGCATTGTAGATTTGCTGATATCGAACACCACACGCACACCACCCCCGAGTACATGTAAATAATCATCAATCACCTGCACAAAATTTGCTATTAGCGTTTGGCTACCTGCCACAAACTCAGCTGTTCTTATACGTCTAACGATAGTCGGTTTTAACGGATTAGTAAGAGACAATACGAGAACACCTTCTCTACCTGCACCAATGATTAACAGATTATCCTTGACCACCATTTGTCTTGCATAATCAGTGACATCTAACGGCAATGCATACTTAACTTGTCTATCTTTACCATTAGGCTGCTCTACGCCGTCTTCACCAAGATTACGGTCTTCACGATCATAGACCAGTAACCAGTGACGATTTTCATAAGGTGCATCTACGTAGGGATAGTCACGACCATAAGCTGTCACATAAAGCTGCTTATCGGTGAGCAGCATATCCTGTGGTTCCAAGGCATGCGGCAGATTGAAATAACCCAGCCCATGCATCGGTGCAGCATTGGCCAGATCGTCACGGTTATATTTAACCAGGCTGATCCAGCCGGGGTTTGTGAATTGCCTGAAGGTTTCCAGATCCAGAATTTTGTCAGGCCCAATAGCAGGACTATTAACGCCACCTAAAACATAAATCAGATTCAACTCGGAGTCAGCTTCGATATCAACGATTTGACCGGGTGGTAATTTCAGGGGGTCGGGTATGTATTGGGTGAAGACTGTTTGACCGGGCTCTGGCTCCAGACTCTTCAGCAAACTCTGGATAGCATTTGCATCCAATAATTTCTCTGTGGTCAGTGTTCGATCATAAGCCAACTTACCGTAGAACAAGGCTCTTTGCAGATAACTTCTGCGCCCCAGATCGTCGATAATTTCAAGATCTATAAATCCGCGGTAACTGCTGTCTGAATTGAAATCGGCGATACTCCACTGAAGACTTTCAGCACTCTTAAGTGTTAGTTTGTCCTGATCAACACTATATGTGATCGCAGAATCCGGATCACCTGTTTTACGCGCGATCAGTTTGATATCCGGATGGAAACCGTAACCGACAATTTCTACCACATCGTTGATACCAAGCTGACTTACACTGACCACCGCCGGATTAACAAATGATATCTGTAACAGGTCGACATAGACATAACCACCAATAACCGTATCCTTCAGGTTGAAATCATTTATTACAGAAACCGCTGCCGGTCCTGCGTAGTTAGGCAAGGTTGTGGCATAAATTCTATCCTGATTGTCATCGATGTCTGCCAACTCTATACGATCGACATTGATCTTCTGACCACCGATGATTAATTGCGGACTATTACTGAAGTTAATTCCCCGTATTACTATCTCTGTACCACCTTCTACACCACCGACACCAATACAGGTTTGTTCCTGCTCAAGTGTGACCACTGCACATATCGAATCAATATCCGGTAATGCAGCACTGCCCGCAGGCGAGGTAAAGAAGTTGAAGTTATAATCACGCGCCATCGAATTACCGGTAAGCGGTGTAAGTCCTCCCAGGACAGTGACATAGTATGATTTATTCGCTAGTAACTCCTGCGTCTGATCTCTAACCAGTTCGATAACTCTCCTGCGAGGTTCAGCATTACGTTGCGCAAATTGAATAGTGAATTGTGACGTTACATCTTCACCCAATCTGAGATCACCACCATCATGATATAGAGATGGGTCCAGTATACTTACACGTATGTAATCCTCCAGAATTACATCGTCCGCAAGAACTGCTGAAAGCTCAAGTGTTATTTTCTCTATATCCGTCTTAACATTGTCTTCAGCAGCCAATGGCGTATGCTGAACGACTGTTAATTCTGCATATTCGATACGATCAATACCCTGTCGGCCTGCTGCCACATGAACCGCACCTCGCGACACCACCATATCTCTCGCTGCAAAATCATCTTCCGTAGCAAAGCGATGAATCATTACCGGCGTTGTTGGATCAACTTCGCTGTCTGCGAGTTTTTGAAGATCAATGATTTCGATAATAGATTGTGCCGGTTTATCTTCCTGACCCGAATAATGCACACTGACATAAGCATTATTACCAGCAAGCATGACATCGTAAGCACCATCTGGCTCCAGATCTCCGCGCGCTGGATTCAGCTCTACCGTATTAACAACCTGAGGCTTATAAGGATTACTGATATCGATAATATTTAAGCGAGAACTCAAACCATCACCGGACATGTCCGTCACATAGAGACGATCACCTAAGACATGCAAACGGTTGGCCACACCCAAAGTATCTACAGTGGCAACAACAGGCATGGTTGGATCTTCAATGTTGGCGACAACGACTCCCTGATGCGATGCAGCGATAAACGCAAAATTACCAACTATTTTTACATCACGACTAAAACCATCCGGTTTGATGAAACAGACATGATAAGGCGCTGAAAAATTACTGATATCCAGCACCTGAACACCACCGTGACCATTGGCAACAAATACCAGGTCGTCTTTACGGTCAAGTCCGTAAGCATCCGGGAATGGTAATTCTATTCTTCCTGTTAGCAGGTACGGCAAGCCAAACTGGTTATCACCATTTGCATTATTAAAGATCAGTAATTCTGCGTCAGATGGCTCTAGATAAATATTGCCGGTTCCATCTGTACCTTTATTATTAGCGTCAGCCCAATTTCTTTTGATAGTATCTTCAAGGCAGCCAGCAAATGTTGGGAATAACCCAGAACATCCTCCTGTTGGCCCTTCACCACCAGACTTGCTGGCAAAGACCAGGTTCTTATCCGTGAGTAATTCACCAATGGTACCGGTGAATATTTCCGCTGATTCATTCAAAATATCAGAATATAAGTAAAAATTACCCGCTTCATCACTTTCAATCTCATTGGATTGATCGATGATATAAATACCCGTCGAACTGCCAGATAATAATTCAAGTTTAGTACCTATCTCTGCAGGTTTTGTTATACCCAGGCCTTGCTCTATCTGCATTGGATTTTGCGTAGACCAGGCCACGACCATTGCACCTGTACGATCAGGGTCACGGTATTGATCGATAGCATTGTAGTAAACCGGAAGCTTTATGTTTTCAGCGGGCTTAATGAAACGTCGCTCACTTATAGGCAGACCCAGCTCGAATGTAGCTTCATCAGTTACTACATGGTTTTCTGTGATGACCGTGGTAATTAATCTTAATCTTTCATTCTTATTATCATCACGTCTTAAAATATTACCTTCACTGAAATCACCCCAGTAAACATAATAGTGATTATCCGGCTCACTGACTGGTGTATCATCACCTGACAGCCGAACATCATCGCGTAATAATTCCTGAGTATAAGTATCAAGCACCAGCCAATTACCGGCTTCATCCTGATATTCACGGATCCAGTCAAGTGTTACCCGTCTTTCAAATGCATCCCCTACATCTTCAATTGCAACTACGGCACGTAATGATTCAGCCGTTGTTAAGATGTCTTTATCGATCGGATATAGCAGATTGATTTTTGGTACGACAGTGTCTGCAATCTTGCCAACTGTGACGACCTGAGTTTCACCTTTTTGTCCTAAGACATCCCATGCTTCTGCCTGGATGACGAAACCATTAATTCCGTCTGATGTCGGCAATATTGCTTTATACAGATTTGCTTGCGAGAAACTTCCGCTCTGATCAGTTACACTTTCGTTAACAACCCTGACAGCATTACCGTTAACATAGAATACAACTCGATCTATACCTTCCGGCCCCAGATCATCATTCGCTTCAACAATGACTTCGATGTTCTGTCCATCAATAACAACACTGCTGTCATTGAACGGCTTGATGATCTTAGCAACAGGCGGTTTATCAGCGACAATTTCGAACGACAATAATGTTGGAGATAGTACAGATTCATAACCATCAATATCTTTTGCTACAGCCCTGAAGAACATCTTGTCGCCAATACGTCTAGGTGTCTTAATATCAATCTGGAATGGCGCTGCCCCATCTTCGCCTACAAGAACAAATTCAGCCGTTTCTTCATTTACGGCAATCGCCTGATATAACTTGACTGACTCAACACCGGCTTCCGGGTCATTTGCCAACACCTGCACTATGACACCACGACCTTCGGTGACTTCCGAAATAACACCCATGTTGTTACCAAGTGAGTTAAGTACATTCATGCCGGTCACTTCAGGAGGCAGGTTTTTAACCATGGTAACGGGCACATCCAGATTTGAAACATTACCGACTGTGTCAGTGGCTATTACTTTGAACTTCAGTTCGAGCTGATCAAGTGCTTGCGTGGCATTAATATATGAGCCAATTGTAGAGATTGGTAACGAACCCCAGTAAGGAGGTGCAACCATAACTGTTTGCTCAATTATTTCGTGGTCGCCTATCGTTCCATCCTGATCTTTATCTGCCAATAGCACAATCTGTACGGTACTAACTCGAACATTATCTATAACTTCCAGTTTGAATGGCACATGCCCCTTTTCATATACTGTAGCTGCAGTCGATGATGGTTCGTTAATGGCGATGTCAGGGGCAAGCAGGTCTTCACCGACATCTACGCGTGTTGGCACAGGCGTAGTAGATGACCTCGCTTCACCTTTAAGACGTTTTTCGGTCACAGTAGCTGTCAAAACAACCTGCTGCCCGGCTTGACCTGGTGGTATATCGATCAAATATTCGTATGGATATTCAAGATCAACCAGGCTTATATCACCATTGATCAATCCCTTTGCACTTAACACAACTCGATCGACACCGATATCATCGATAGCATTGATCTGAACCAATATAGGTTCGCCTTCAAGCACCATTGCGCCATCTACCGGTATGCCTATAGCAATCGTTGGTGGCGCATCCTCGACCAGCTCGATTAGTATCGTTTCTTCTGCCCTATGCTTATCTAAATCACCATACTTAACTCCATAAGNTGGGTTCGCCTTCAAGCACCATTGCCCCATCCACTGGAATACCAATGACAATCGTTGGTGGTGCATCTTCAACCAGTTCGATAAGTATCGACTCTTCAGCTCTATGCTTATCTAAATCGCCATACTTAACACCATAGGTGTCNGTATCGTTTCTTCTGCCCTATGCTTATCTAAATCACCATACTTAACTCCATAAGTATCAATTGCTTCAACATATAGCTCTATGTTTCTACCATCTATTACAGCTTCTTCAAGCGTAGGCAGTGGAACAATATAGTTGTAAGGCGACGCCCCTAGTCTTCTTTCATAAATTACAGGTCCATTTTGATAACGGGCTACTAATCTTACATAACTTAATCCGACATCATCAAAGCCATGTACGTTGACGTATAAGTCTGATCCTTCAACCACACGTGCACCTGGCAATGGATCAACGATATCAACGACTGGCCGTTGATCAACTCGAATAAGATAGGTGATTTCCCTGGTCCGATTATTACCACTGGCATCACGTGCTACCAACCTGTAATTCATGTAGATCAGGCTTTCATCATTTAATGTAACGTTGTTAAATTTTGCGAAAATATCACTGAAGGTATCAACATGTACCAGTTGTTCAAACCTTGGCGTATCGATATTGATGGTACTGACTGGTTCGTAGTCTTTAGATGGAATGCGATCGTTATTGAACAACAGGTCATAATCAGTGGTGTGTAAAACACCGTCTGTTCTGATCGAGTAACTGCGATAGAGCTCTAATTGCTCTACTTTTACATTGTCATATGCTCCATAAGCTAGTGTGAAGTCAGATGATTCGATCGGAGCAAACTCGACTGTAGGCTCTACATATATCTCAGGATTAATCGTGTCAGCGGCAACCACAAGTGTGACTTCATGTTTACCAACCGCACCCTCTGAATCTTGAACTTCAGCTGTTAATGTAACAGGTTCATCAAAACGTACTAAGCCTTGAGGTATTTCAAAAACAAACGTTTTATTCTGTGCAAATGGGCTCGATGTCTGGCCATAATCCCTGGCAACATCGATAGTGTATTTATTCTCATAATCGTCATATATCGTTGTCCATGCCTGTTCGACAACATCAAGTCCACCGATAGCTCCATCAAGATTTACAGCGCCACCGATTAACTGACTTAGCGGTTGCCCATTAGCAAATAAACGAATATTCTGTCTGCTATTTATGATTTCAGGTAAATTTCTATCATCAGTTGCGATAATGCCGACAGCGATCTTGAAAGTTCCTGCAACGATATGCTGATCTTGTGCCGGCGCAGTAATTCTGATCTGTGGCAATATATTAGTCTGAGCATGCACCAGTATTAGACGAGATGCCTCATGACCATAAGTATCTCGTACAACTAGTTCATATTCTGTAGACTCTGCCTGATCAAATATGATATTCGCACTTAAGCTGGCAGATAATGTTGGCTTTTGTGGACATTGTTGATTCCAGCTTTTTTCATATAATGCAGGCTGAACTCTTTGACCATCGATAGCCAATCGATAGACCGATACATTCTCTAAGCCTGCATCATCTATCGTATCAAGCCCTAACTGGAACTGCTCACCACTACGAACCCAGAATTCTGCATAATTTAATCGCGAAGGGTCATCGATTACCTTGCGATAAGAATAACCATTGTTTGACGTTTCTTCTCTAGAACTTGAAAAACGAGTCAATTCGAGAACAGGCGGTTCATTTGGTGCAATTGGTAAACTGATACTTGATTCATAACGTCGACCGCTTGGGTCTATCACTATGGCGGTTAGATCTATTTCACCAGAATCGAAATCACGAGAAACCGTATAGGGTAATTTCACTTGTGACTGACGGTATTTACCACCCAGATCAAATATCCTTGTGCCATTTTCATATAACTCTATGTGTTGTACTCCCTCACTGTTATCACCCATATCCAATTGCACATCAAATTGCTGCAGTGGGACAATTACGTCACCTTGAAGAGGTGAATCGATTGATACCTGTGGCGACTCCAGGTCATCATTGATAAGTTTTGTATGCAGAATATTTAACGGTATATCACCACGTTCATCGCTAAATCGATCTATGGCATGACCCAGGATACTGTATTCTTGCAGACCTTTTATAACAGGCACAGTTCGAAGTAATGAAGTTATATTTCTTCGAATGTTAATTCCAAACTTGTTACTGACCTGTAGAAATGCAGTAGACTCACTACTATCTGTATTCTCTAAAATAAATGCTGTTACAGCATTAGTCGAATTGATGTTACCTAAATCAATGTGTAAGCCTTTAAAGAATTGCGGGGCTCCTGACAACTCTAGATATTCAATTTCTAAATCAAGTGCAGTCGTGTCTAAGTCTATGAATTGAGACAGGTCTAATTCAACATCGGTTGTCTGCTCTACTGTGAAAGTTTTCGAGCCGATATTTTTTCCGGTCACAAGATCAATCGCACAGACATCTGCTGATGTGGTGCGTATGGTATATTTCACCGAGATCGGCTGATCATTACTTATGGATAAAGAGGATATTGATGTGAAATCTGAAGGATAAAAATACAGGTGGTTATCCAGAGATCTAAAGTAAGGTTTATTGTTTATTAATATATCACCCGTCCAGTTATCTGATTCAGGATAGGCAAAATGAATTACAGGTATTGCAATCTCATCGGTTATTTCAACGGAGCCTGTAGGACCTCTAATGCCTGAAGCGCCCAACTCTTTTAAAGATGTCGTTACTGCAAAAGCCGAATCGAAATGAGGGAAATAATCATCAGTGATTTGATATGACGTTTCTACTAAGGCACCTTTAACGACATCATTTAACGGGACATCACTTATAACCTGAATCGCTGGCGCTTTATCCTGCTCAATTTTTACGAGGCGTTTTACACTAGAACTGTTGCCAAAGACATCTGTGGATTCAACGATCACCGTAAATGTTTTTCCTTCTGTCGGAATTGGCGTATATTTATTTAGATCAATATCTACAGCATTAAGTAACCTGTATATATTAGTATCCAGGTCTTGCTCATCTAAAAGCAATTCACCTATCGGTGTAAGACCAGCATCCTCAACATAAACTTTAACTGTCTTCACTGATACATTATCAGTAACGCTCAGGTTTAATTGCAGAACCTGTCGATCATAAACAATCTCTGGAGGAGACGTCAGGTTAATCACGGGCGGTTCTTTGTCTTCCTGAATGGTGACAGACAAGGATTTTGAATCGGCTGTATTGACACCATTGTCGGTAGCTCGCGCAAATAGCTCTAGAGTTTGCCCTGCATGTGTATAGATCAGCTCAAAGGGCACTTCGACATTTCCACTAACATCAGCTTTATATCGTTCAGATACGATGATTGCACCTAAGGTACCTGGATTAGCTACTTTTATTTGTTCGATTTCATCATTTCGTATCTCATCAAACCAGCCAAGTGGGATTTCCTGACCAGCATCATCTTTTAATACGATCCTAAGACTATTTACATAATGATCATCAGTTGCTCTTAAGATGGAAGCGAACGTATCTCCCGGGAATATTGAAAAATTACCTGTCGGTGTAATCATTGACACCGTTGGCGGGTTATCATCATCCAGCGTATCAAGTTCAAGATATTTAATTGTCTCAAGACCCAGGGCGTCACGCGCAATAACTCCCACTCTTATCTCGGCTGATTTTGTAGGCGTTCTGAACGAGGCTGTTAAATACTCACCTTTGTCCTGTATCTTCGAAGCTGCCAATGAATCATATTCGACACTTTCCAGAACTTCTCCTCCACGTTCAACAAAGAATTGTACAAAAGCCACTTCCTGATCATCTATTACCGTTGCATTTATAGTAAGTGAATCACCTTCGTGAAAACGACTACCCGCAGCAGGTGTTCGTACGTTTATTTCTGGCGCCCTGTTTTCACCTACATTAAATCGCCAGTTGCTACTGGATACATTTCCATATATATCAGTGGACTCAAACGAGAAAACCAGCTCACCACTAATTTGTGGCACCTGATATTCAAACGTTTTATTTATTTCTTGAATGAAAGCACCGTTTGAACGACTATAGCTTGAAACCACCTGATCACCGACTTTAAGGTCAACATTTTCCAATGCTGATTGATCTGCTGCACGCCATTTCATCTGTAAATTCTCACCTGGAAAAACGGTGGTACCTTGTACAGGTGAACTAACCCCTGCGAGCGGTGGATCATTATCAGCCTGAATAGCTATTGGAATCTCATAAGGGTCTGAGGTGAGACCGACAATGTCAATGGCTTCTACCCGCAACAGCAACTGCTGATCAGTATTTGTCAGATTATAATCAACAAAATTAAAAATATTTCGATCAGTTATCTGTATGGACCGGGTAAAATCATTTGGTGTTTCGTGTGTAACAGTAGATAGGATTTGCTGACCATCCATCAAGGTATAGCGTATCTTATCAACAGCACGATCATCACGGGCAGCGATGTCCACTTCCAAGGAACCTCGACTAAAATACTGGTTTTTATTACTGGTAACATCAAAAACTTCAGGTTTTTGATCTTTTATGACACCAATGACAACATTCAACTCGCTGGTATTACCTGCCTTGTCTGCGACTATGGCTTTTATCGGATATCTATCAAATATAACACCATCACCATTACTGAAGGCAGGTGCTTTAATTAACTTAACAACGGAATATGCATTGAGCGCACCAGGGATCTGCTGAAGAACTGTATCATCGGGCAATAAAAAATCCAGTTCATTGCCAGTTAAGCTATATCGCTCGCCTACTTTTTTCTGTAAACCGCTCAACTTTGCATCGACCGCACCGATGTTATCGTAACCTGTTATCTTTAATGCAAAATCACTGTTTTCAACAACAATTGCTACATCATCGCCACTCTCTGAATTAGTTAGAACCGGAGATGACAGGTTAACAACTGGAGCATCTTCATCCTGGCCCAGAGTTGCAGTAACTGTATTACTGTTTGCCGATTGCTCAGCACTATCAAATACTACGGCATGAACACTGAATGGTTTTTCTGGCTGAGTTCCAGCTTGTGTTTCCCACAGATAGGCATAAGGAGCCTTTCTGTCACTTCCTACAATTCTATCGTCCACATAAAAATCAACACGATCAATCCTGACATCATCGGTAGCATTTGCCCTTAATTCTACTGATTGACCTGCAATGTAACTCGCACCCTCGATCGGATGTGAAATTGCAATCGTTGGTGGCTGGTCTGCCTGTACAGGAACCTTTATTATTTCGGATAAAGTTTCCTTATCATGGTAATCCGTGGTTCGAATTCTAAACTCGAGCACCGTGCCCAATTGTGAGTCATTTGTTTGATATTCAAAATTAAATCGACTTGCCTGATAACTGAAGCTACCTCTAAATATATCATCAGTTGTATAGTATTTTTCAGCATGTAACTTATCCGCGACCAGGATTTCAATTTTTGTACCTAACGATAGAGTATCGTCTGCAACCTCGACCGTAATGGCTACCGATTCGCCTGCAGTAACAGCTTCACCTGCTATAGGGCTAACAAAGTGTGCCGTTGGTGCACCATTATCAATAACACGGATCAGCTTGGCCGGTGCATCGAATGCGCCACCATCAGTCGTATGAACTTTAGCGAAAACACCTATGCTCGTTTCTTTAGCAGAGGTATATGGTACCTGCCCGGTAAAACGCCACACCTCAACTGAAACCCCATTTCCATCAATTACTCTATCTTCCCTAACCGGAAAAAAAACCTCACCCAACTTTCTATCTTCACTAAAGAATTCAACATATGAGATACCAGAACTAAAGCTCCCTTCTGACAGGATACTGTTAATAGCCAGAACCAAAGGCGTTTCTTCGACATAACGCTGATTATCAATAGGCTCATCAAATGTAAAATTTGGTTTTACATATGTTTTCTCTAACTCAACACGAACATTCTTTAAAACACTTATATTTCTCTGACCGATGGTATCGATGACTTCAGCCTGAATTTCCAGTATCTGCCCTGCCAATGATTCCGCTATCGGTAAACTGGTTTCATATGGCGCAGACTGCCTTCTACCGATTTCTGACCCATTTAACTTTAAAACAACCTCCTTAATACCAACGTCATCTTTTGGCTTACTTGAAATCCTTAAAGTCTCCCCGATTGCTATTTTCTCAGGAACAATTAATTCAACTGAAGGAATAGCATCTTTGGCGGTTAAAATTAATGGTGTCGAAATTGCGGGTAATTCAGCAATACTGACAGTTACCAATACTGGGCTCGATGAGATAGCCGTTGTTGACCTGACACCTTGTTTTTTATCAATTGAAATTATTTGTTTATAAGCATCGGCAAAAGCATATAGAGTATTTAAATTACTATTAACCGGCGCTTTACTGCCGTCATCAAATACACCTATGAGTGCAGGCAGTGAATAATATCGATTTAAACTTGGCAACTCAAAGGAGTCAGTAGACAGTAGTCCCTCATACTCTAAAGCGACAAGTTGTTTTGTGTAATCGACAGTGACAGGAATTTGTACTGGATCAAGGCCTCCATATGTCACCGTTATTGATACGTCCTGTGTGCTCGTTTCAGCTAACGGGTATACTACACCGCCTGAATCGACATAGACCAGGTCAGGGTGAGAGGAGCTATAAGTCACACCGCGGCCCTGCCCAGGCAGTGCTGTTAAACCCCTGAATTGGAAGTCTACACTGGGTACGATGACATTATTTTCCAGCGCATTGGAGAATATAATTTTACTTGGGCTTGCTATTAATGACGTTGCGGCTTCATTGACATCATCACCTGTGAAAGAAATTTGTGATAAAGATCGCTGATTTCCGCTTGCATCAACTACATATGCTTCCACCAGTACCACGCCATCACTGGCTATTTCAGCGGCATCCAGTGTATATCTTGTCTTCAGAGGGTATATAAAACGTGTTTGTGATTCCTTATCCGGATAAATGCGTTGCGTACCATTACTATCTGCAAAAGCATTTTCTTTTGCGAGATCTATAACACCGCCATTACGTCTTAATTCCGATGCTCTTAAACCAATAATATTGAAACCAATATAGGCAATATCAATATCATCATCAGCGAAAAGCTCTGTAATCAGGTATTGGTCGCCATCAATTTTTGAAAATTTTACACCTGAGAACTCAATACTGGGGGCGCGTGTTTCTGTATCAAAATATTCTGTATGCTTTGTAACATCACCAGAGATTGAATAAAGGTCAGTATATGGGAAGTTGATATTGCCTTCAGATAAAGTGAAATCCACTTCACAGGTGGTTGCCGTACCTGGCAAATGACGAGCATTCTCAAGTGAGATTTCTATCTTCTCTGAATCTGAGCCCGCAACAATACGCGCTAATCTAGAACAATCTCCAATACGGGCGGTATAATTTACTGATTGGATGTTATTCGTAATTGGGGAATTAACGCGAATATCTATTTCTTGTGACAACACTGAGCCACTGGATGCAAGTAAAAGACCCAGAGTGAGTGACGGTGAGAGTAACCCCTTAATTAAACGCATTATCCTTAATTTCGTCGATCGTAATATTTAGTTGATCAAACGAATTTAAAGTAACGATTTACTTGTATTAAGCGTAGAAAAATTCGTTACGTAACTGATAGGTAACTTGCTATAAGTATATAAGTTTCTATAGACATCCATATTTATTCTTTTTTTTCCTGCTCATTGATATTTTTATACTTCATACATGCAATTTACATACCATCAATATAATTAATAGATTAATCAATAAGTAATAATCATTTTGATTGAGATAACTCTATACAGTGTAAACTTTACCTTACACTTTACAGTTAACATTTAGACAATACTTTATATTCGATCCGTTAATATCAAAATGATCATCACATAAAAAAACGACTAAGTCACTATAATATATGTCTTTTTATATTAAAAAACGTATCAAATATACCAAATTATTTTTTTTACACATTGAATTTAAAAATCATGATATGTAAAGATATTTTACACTTCGCAAATTACAACTCTAATAAAAATACACAACACATTGTTTTTGTGTAGTATATTACTGATGGCATAAAAAATGCACATATAAACTACAAAAATTTAACTATGGATTTTGGCGAACAAAACTAATGATTATCAGAAATTTAGGATTAATCTCATCTGTATTCGTAATTAGCAGCGGCTCCATTGCCGACATTGTATCATTAGACTTTGAAGACCCATTATTAGCCGGACAATACTTTTTAGATGGTGAACTTGTAGCAAATACACCAGTTCAAATTGGTACTACGGGTAGCAATGGTGCAGCTGATATTATCGATCCTCCATCAAGTTATACGTCTGGACCGAATAATGGCAGCGCTTATCTTCACTCATCAATTTACTCATCAATTTACATTCAGGCCAGTCAAACTGATTTCTTCAGTTTGATAAGTTTAGACCTTGGGGAATACAGTTCATATGCATCTAATGATTCTGTCACAATTACCGGCTTCAAAAATAGCGGTAATCAAATAACTACCACATTCCAATTAGATAGCCTTTTTGATGGCCTTGGCGGCATTAATGATTTCCAGTTAATAACGTTAAATTCAAGTTGGAGCGGTCTAACCAGAGTTGAGTTTGACAACAGTGCTTATTCATTAGATAACATTCAATTAGATATAAACCCTGTACCTATTCCAGCGGCATTTTGGTTATTTGTATCTGGAGTACTAGGTATTATTGGATTTTCAAAACGTAAATATAGTTAAGTTGCAACCCTAATGATTTCGATTTTAGTGCAATAAGAAATTCCTAATGAATAGGATTCGATTTCTGAACCAGGTACTACATATTCTAAGAAAACAAAATTTATATAAAACTCAAAAACTTTTTTGTCCAATGCTCAATAAATCAGCCTTCTAAAATATCTCAAAAATCTTGATTCTTAAAGTTAGAGCAGTGAGCACCAGGGTCAAATACCTGCCCATTTTAAGTTTATTTCAATGAACGAGTGGCATCTTCAGCACGAAGACAACCAATTGTACGTTGTCAAAACCTTTTGGACAAATTGCTACCTGATTTAAGAGGTACTGACCTATTGTACTTCACAGTACCCATAACATTAAACTTTTTGCGTATAATCCACTTCCTGGAGCCACCTGGCCGAATCCTTAAATAGAGACCATTGCCATCATTTAGCATCTGAGCCTTATTTGTAGGTTTGACAGTGCGAACTTTGGCTTCAGTGAGTTTCATTATGCTGGGTATCTTATACTATCTGGGTACACTTAATGTTCAGATACCCCTAGATACCAACCAATACACACTAACAACGATATACATACATTACAAAAACTTATGAGCAAAAAACCAATGATAAAAGTATTGTTTGTCTGCATGGGCAATATATGCCGTTCACCTACTGCAGAAGGCGTATTTAGTCACAAAGTAAAGCAGAACAATCTGCAGGATCAAATTTCGATTGATTCCGCCGGCACCCATGCCTATCACGTTGGCAACCCGCCAGACCAACGCGCACAGAATGCTGCACTCAAACGCGACGTTGATT
>NKAJ01001828.1_pt2 | contig 15542 bp, 14 predicted proteins | sample 1556001 | NCBI WGS metagenome assembly NKAJ01 (sample SAMN06204642, study PRJNA360343) | marine sediment metagenome | isolation source: Jiulong cold seep at northern South China Sea | place: China: South China Sea, Jiulong cold seep | collected 2013-06 | reverse complement strand
TCGATTCCAACATGAGGGCAACTCTCCTGAAGTTCGCGTATCGTAAAATCACCCCTGAAATGCCTTATAGCATCCAATACCATCGCCGTTTTTGTTCCACGCCCTGTCGTAAACAGTCCTACACGTCGTTCAACCTCCTGATATGATCCAAACAACATGACGCCCAAAAAATATTCCTACCAAGGTAAAATGGCATGCTGCATCTCATGCCAGCCCTGGAAAGAAGTGTATAGAGAATCATAATAACCTTCTTTTGTTTGCTCGATCATCTGTTCCAAGCTGATATAGCGGCCCAATTCATAACCGGCCTTGTAAAGCAAAAGAAGCGTCAGGAGTCTGGCCATGCGGCCGTTTCCATCGAGAAAAGGATGGATGCAAAGGAAATCGAGAACATAGGTTGGAATGAGAAGAAGCGGTTCGATCTCCCCCGACTGCCAGAGTTCAGCGAATCGTTCGTGAAGCGTCTCCATGGCGTCCGGAGTCTGATGAGCAGGAACCGGGTAATTCGACGATGGATCGGATCGCCTTTTCCCAGGGTACGCTGGGAACCGAGCACGCGTAGCAGTCGTCGCAGATGCAGCAGATAAAGCATAAACGAAGGGGCCAACGCAATCCATATCGGAACAAATGGGGTCGGCAAGACAATGATAGTCAAAAACCGGAAGAACCAATAATTTTGGTGGNGTTTTTGTTCCACGCCCTGTCGTAAACAGTCCTACACGTCGTTCAACCTCCTGATATGATCCAAACAACATGACGCCCAAAAAATATTCCCACCAAGGTAAAATGGCATGCTGCATCTCATGCCAGCCCTGGGAAGAAGTGTATAGAGAATCATAAGGAAGAACCAATAATTTGGTGGGGGTTCAGGAACGCGAAGGTGCTATTATCTTCGGGTATTGTTAAAGTAAATATACGCACTAAAACAAGAATTACTCCGAAAAAAAGGCCGTTTCTCCTCAGAGAAACGGCCTTTATTATTTCTGGCTCCCCGAGACGGACTCGAACCGCCAACCTAGTGGTTAACAGCCACCCGCTCTGCCATTGAGCTACCGGGGAATTAACGTCGGCTAATCTAACAACATGCGTTTTGGCCGTCAACAGGAAACATCTGGATACAGAAAAAGTCCTTTACGCAAATTCAGTGATTTCGGTCAAAAAAAGCCCCCATTAAAAAATGGGGGCTGAAATATAAATTCCGGCAATGACCTACTCTCCCACCCTATATTGGGCAGTACCATCGGCGCTGAGGGACTTAACTTCCGTGTTCGGGATGGGAACGGGTGTTTCCCCCTCGCTATCGCCACCGGAAACTGTGATCCGACTGGTGTTCGAAAAATATAAATAAATATGGATTATACTGTTTTACCATGTGCGCAAAGAGTTGATCAAAAGAAAATATGGTCAAGCCTCACGCCCGATTAGTATCGGTAAGCTTAGGCTGTTGCCAACCTTACACCTCCGACCTATCAACCTTGTCTTCTCCAAGGGGGCTTTAGGGGCTTGCGCCACGGGAGATCTAATCTTGAGGTGGGCTTCCCACTTAGATGCTTTCAGCGGTTATCCCATCCGAACGCAGCTACCCAGCGATACCACTGGCGTGATAACTGGATCACCGGAGGTCCGTCCATCCCGGTCCTCTCGTACTAGGGACAGATTCTCTCAAATCTCCTGCGCCCGCGGTAGATAGGGACCAAACTGTCTCACGACGTTTTAAACCCAGCTCACGTACCGCTTTAATTGGCGAACAGCCAAACCCTTGGGACCTGCTTCAGCCCCAGGATGCGATGAGCCGACATCGAGGTGCCAAACCTCCCCGTCGATATGAACTCTTGGGGGAGATAAGCCTGTTATCCCCGGAGTACCTTTTATCCGATGAGCGATGGCCCTTCCATTCGGGACCACCGGATCACTAAGACCTGCTTTCGCACCTGCTCGACTTGTGTGTCTCGCAGTCAAGCTCCCTTGTGCCTTTACACTCTACGACTGGTTTCCAATCAGCCTGAGGGAACCATCGCGCGCCTCCGTTACTCTTTAGGAGGCGACCGCCCCAGTCAAACTACCCACCAGGCACTGTTCCTGACCCGGCTAACGGGCCAAGGTTAGGATCCTAGAATAGCCAGGGTGGTATTTCAAGGTTGGCTCCACCAAAACTAGCGTCCTGGCTTCAAAGCCTCCCACCTATCCTACACAAGCTATCCCAAAAACCAATGCCAAGCTGTAGTAAAGGTTCACGGGGTCTTTCCGTCTAGCCGCGGGTAACCGGCATCTTCACCGGTACTACAATTTCACTGAGTCCCTGGTTGAGACAGTGGGGCAGTCGTTACGCCATTCGTGCAGGTCGGAACTTACCCGACAAGGAATTTCGCTACCTTAGGACCGTTATAGTTACGGCCGCCGTTTACCGGGGCTTCGGTTCAGTGCTTCTTCTTACGAATAACACCTCCCCTTAACCTTCCGGCACCGGGCAGGCGTCAGACCCTATACGTCGCCTTACGGCTTAGCAGAGTCCTATGTTTTTAGTAAACAGTCGCCACCCCCTCTTCACTGCGCCCCACTTCGGCTCCGATCGCGAAGACCTTCACCTAATGTGGGTGCCCCTTCTCCCGAAGTTACGGGGCTATTTTGCCGAGTTCCTTAACCAGGGTTATCTCACGCGCCTTAGGATTCTCACCCTGCCTACCTGTGTCGGTTTACGGTACGGTCACCAAACAAACTCGCTACGAGGCTTTTCTAGGAAGCATGGGATCGGCCACTTACGGCCTAAAAGGCCACGTCATCAGTTCTCAGCGTTAACAAGATCCCGGATTTGCCTGAGATCTCCGCCTACAACCTTAAACCGGGACATCCAACACCCGGATGGCTTACCCTTCTCCGTCCCCCCTTCACTCAAACGCTTATTTGGTGGTACAGGAATATTAACCTGTTTTCCATCGCCTACGCCTTTCGGCCTCGGCTTAGGGACCGACTAACCCTGAGCAGACGAGCTTTACTCAGGAAACCTTAGGCTTCTGGCGAGCGGGATTCTCACCCGCTTTTTCGCTACTCGTGTCAGCATACGCTCTTCCAGAACCTTCACCGGATCTCACGATCCAGCTTCAACGGCAACTGGAATACTCCCCTACCGATCTGTCTATTGACAAATCCCGCGGCTTCGGCAGCATGCTTAAGCCCCGTTAAATTTTCGGCGCGGGACCACTTGACCAGTGAGCTGTTACGCTTTCTTTAAAGGATGGCTGCTTCTAAGCCAACCTCCTGGTTGTCTGTGCGTTCCTACCACCTTTCCCACTTAGCATGCATTTTGGGGCCTTAGCCGGCGATCTGGGTTGTTTCCCTCTTGACCACGGATCTTATCACCCGCAGACTGACTCCCGGACTCCACACAACGGCATTCGGAGTTTGGTTGAGTTTGGTAACCTGGTAGGGCCCCTAGCTCATCCAGTGCTCTACCTCCGTTGCTCAGCATCCGAGGCTATACCTAAATATATTTCGGGGAGAACCAGCTATCGCCGAGTTTGATTAGCCTTTCACTCCTATCCACAGCTCATCCAAACCGTTTTCAACCGATAATGGTTCGGGCCTCCAGTGGGTGTTACCCCACCTTCACCCTGGCCATGGATAGATCACTCGGCTTCGGGTCTACTCCCTGCGACTGAACGCCCTATTAAGACTCGCTTTCGCTACGGCTACACCTAACGGCTTAACCTTGCCACAGAAAGTAACTCGCTGACTCATTATGCAAAAGGCACGCCGTCACCTCGCCTAAGCGAGACTCCGACCGCTTGTAAGCAGACGGTTTCAGGTACTATTTCATTCCCCTCACTGGGGTACTTTTCATCTTTCCCTCACGGTACTGGTTCACTATCGGTCATCGGGTAGTATTTAGCCTTGGGAGATGGTCCTCCCAGCTTCCCACGGGGTTCCACGTGTCCCGCGGTACTCGGGATACCGCTAGGGTGCTTTGGGCTTTCGCGTACAGGGCTATCACCTTCTATGACCAAGCTTTCCAGCCTGTTCTGCTAACCCTCTGCATCCCACATTGCGGTCCCACAACCCCAGAAGGCAAGCCTTCTGGTTTGGGCTGTTCCCATTTCGCTCGCCGCTACTCAGGGAATCGCTTTTGCTTTCTCTTCCTCAGGATACTAAGATGTTTCAATTCTCCTGGTTCGCCTCTATAGCCTATGTATTCAGCTATAGATACCTGGGTATAACCCCAGGTGGGTTCCCCCATTCGGAAATCCCCGGATCACGGCCTGTTTGCGGCTCCCCGAGGCTTATCGCAGCTTACTACGTCCTTCATCGCCTCCCGATACCAAGACATCCACCGTCTGCCCTTAGTAGCTTGACCATAATTTGATCATCCTAAAGGCACATAGTCTTTCAGTATCTATTTATCCATATTTATTTATCAAAGAGCATTATAGAGCTCACTAGCTCCATCGAAAACACATGATAACATGTATTTTCGAGACAACCAATGAATACTACCTTAACTGCTTTTATAACTATTGCACTCTGCTATGGTGGAGGTGAACGGACTTGAACCGATGACCCCCTGCGTGCAAAGCAGGTGCTCTCCCAACTGAGCTACACCCCCCTAAGTCAGTTAGAAGCTAAAAGTCCAAATCTCAAAGGAACAGATATCTCATCGATCCCTGANGAACCGATGACCCCCTGCGTGCAAAGCAGGTGCTCTCCCAACTGAGCTACACCCCCAAGTCAGTTAGAAGCTAAAAGTCCAAAGAAACACATATCTCATCGATCCCTGACTTTCAGCCACCAGCCTTCAGCTCTATCTGGTGGGCCTAGATGGACTTGAACCATCGACCTCACGCTTATCAGGCGTGCGCTCTAACCAACTGAGCTATAGGCCCTTAGTCCATTTTCTGGCAGCACACCGTTTATTAACGCATTCAAAGAACAAATAAAAAAGACCCTTCCTGATCTCTCAAAACTGAATAGTAGCCTGATAGGCAGGTTGACCATATTCTCCTTAGAAAGGAGGTGATCCAGCCGCAGGTTCCCCTACGGCTACCTTGTTACGACTTCACCCCAATCACTGACCATACCTTGGGCGCCTGCTTCCCTTGCGGGTTAGCCCAACGACTTCTGGTACAGCCAACTTTCGTGGTGTGACGGGCGGTGTGTACAAGGCCCGGGAACGTATTCACCCCGGCATGCTGATCCGGGATTACTAGCGATTCCACCTTCACGAAGTCGAGTTGCAGACTTCGATCCGAACTGAGATCGGCTTTTTGGGATTTGCTTGCTCTCGCGAGTTTGCTGCCCTTTGTACCGACCATTGTAGCACGTGTGTAGCCCTGGACATAAGGGCCATGAGGACTTGACGTCATCCCCACCTTCCTCCGGTTTAACACCGGCAGTCCCTCTAGAGTGCCCAACTTAATGATGGCAACTAAAGGCAAGGGTTGCGCTCGTTGCGGGACTTAACCCAACATCTCACGACACGAGCTGACGACAGCCATGCAGCACCTGTCACCAGGTTCCCCCGAAGGGGCACCTCCGTGTTTCCACAGAGTTCCCGGGATGTCAAGCCCAGGTAAGGTTCTTCGCGTTGCGTCGAATTGAACCACATGCTCCACCGCTTGTGCGGGCCCCCGTCAATTCCTTTGAGTTTCAACCTTGCGGCCGTACTCCCCAGGCGGGGCACTTAATGCGTTAGCTGCGGCACAGGAGGGGTCAACACCCCCTGCACCTAGTGCCCATCGTTTAGGGCGTGGACTACCAGGGTATCTAATCCTGTTTGCTCCCCACGCTTTCGGATCTCAGCGTCAGTATCCGTCCAGGAAGTCGCCTTCGCCACCGGTGTTCCTCCTGATATCTACGGATTTCACCCCTACACCAGGAATTCCACTTCCCTCTCCGGTACTCAAGTCAGCCAGTTTCAGATGCACTTCCACGGTTGAGCCGTGGGCTTTCACATCTGACTTAACAAACCGCCTACACCCGCTTTACGCCCAGTAATTCCGAACAACGCTCGCACCCTCCGTATTACCGCGGCTGCTGGCACGGAGTTAGCCGGTGCTTCCTCCAGAGGTACCGTCAATCTCAATGGGTATTATTCCATTGAGAATTTCTTCCCTCTAGACAGGGCTTTACGACCCGAAGGCCTTCTTCACCCACGCGGCGTCGCTGCGTCAGGGTTTCCCCCATTGCGCAATATTCCTCACTGCTGCCTCCCGTAGGAGTCTGGACCGTGTTCCAGTTCCAGTGTGACTGATCATCCTCTCAGACCAGCTACCCATCGTAGCCTTGGTAGGCCATTACCCTACCAACAAGCTAATGGGACGCAGGCTCATCCTCAGGCAGTAGCATCCATGGAGAGGCCACCTTTGATCTTTCAGATCCCTCCGAAAGATTTTATCCGGTATTAGTCCGCCTTTCGGCGGGTTATTCCAAACCCAAGGGTAGATTACCTACGCGTTACTCACCCGTGCGCCACTTTACTCCCAGAACCGAAGTTCCGGTTTCTCGTACGACTTGCATGTGTTAAGCACGCCGCCAGCGTTCGTTCTGAGCCAGGATCAAACCCTCCAGTTTTAAACTGAATGGTCTTGGTCACCTATTTGGCGACCAAGTGAAATGACTTAAAGCTCGCTTATCAGACACTATTCAGTTTTCAAAGATCAAGTTGGGATTTAAAGAATAGACTTAAAAGTTAACTACCATTTCCTATAATGTCAAGCGCTTTTTCTTAGCGCCAATCAATACTCACCACAAAATTATTTCTAGTGACGAGTGCAGCACACTAGCAGTCTTTTTTTGTGTGTCAAGCATTTTCTTTTAGGGTCTGTCACGAAGTGAATCAGTCCCCTTCTTGATCTATCTTATACTTACATCCCTTCACAGGACATTTGAGTATTTTCCCATCGCTCTGTGTAATTTTTTCCACCAGAATCCGGGATCCGCAAAGAGGACACTCTTTGGCCACCGGCCGGTCCCATGTAGCATATTTGCATTTGGGATAGCGGCTACAGCCAAAAAAGGTCTTACCGGAACGGGAACGCCTCTGAAACAACTCGCCATCACAACTCGGCTCCGGACAGGAGATACCAGTAGAGATGGATTTGGTGTTCCGGCATTCAGGGTATCCCGAGCAGGCAAGAAACTCACCAAAACGTCCCTTTTTGATAACCATTGGGCGACCGCACCGGTCACATATTTTTTCAGTTCGGATTTCCCTGTCCTGGATTTGAANAGAGGACACTCTTTGGCCACCGGCCGGTCCCATGTAGCATATTTGCATTTGGGATAGCGGCTACAGCCAAAAAAGGTCTTACCGGAACGGGAACGCCTCTGAACTAACTCGCCATCACAACTCGGCTCAGGACAAGGGATACCAGTAGAAATGGATTTTGTGTTCCGGCATTCCGGGTATCCCGAACAGGCAAGAAACTCACCAAAACGTCCTTTTTTGATAACCATTGGCAGACCGCACCGGTCACATATTTTTTCAGTCCGGATTTCCCTGTCTTGGATTTGAATTCGGCCTTTCTCATCCCTTTTAAAGTCTTTGGTATTCTTACATTCAGGGTATCCTGAGCAGGCAAGAAACTCACCACTCCTGCCATACTTGATAACCATAGGCGCACCACACTTANACCGCACCGGTCACATATTTTTTCAGTCCGGATTTCCCTGTCTTGGATTTGAACTCGGCCTTTCTCATCCCTTTTAAAGTCTTTGGTATTCTTACATTCAGGGTATCCCGAACAGGCAAGAAACTCTCCACTCCTACCGTATTTGATAACCATAGGCGCACCACATTTGTCGCACTTGATATCAGTAGAAACGCCTTTTATTTTGATGGACTTCATTTCCTCCTGAGCAAGGTTAAGACTTTTGCTGAATGGGCCGTAAAATTTTTCAAGTACCTTTATCCAGGAATTGGAACCATCCTCCACTCCATCAAGTTTTTTTTCCATAGCGGCAGTAAATTTTGAATCGAGGATTTCAGGAAAATGTGTAACAAGCAGGTCTGTCACCACAAAACCAAGTGCAGAGGGATAAAAGCACCGTTTTTCAAGGCGTACGTATTCCTTGCCCTGGATAGTAGAAAGTATGGTGGCATAGGTGCTGGGTCTTCCTATTCCCTTTTCCTCCAAAGTTTTTATAAGGCTTGCCTCGGAATACCTGGGTGGAGGCTGAGTAAAATGTTGTTTTGGTTCAATTCCCAGGAGTTTCAGGGGATCATCCTTTGCCAAAGCAGGAAGATCTGTCTTGTCCTTATCCGAATTGTTCCGTCCCTTTTCCTGGGACTCATCTTTTGTCTCTGAATACAGGATGGAAAAACCGGAAAAACGGACAACGGTTCCGACAACCCTGAGCAGATACAGACCGGCCTCTATGTCCACACGGGTCTGGTCTAATATTGCCGGACTCATCTGGGAGGCAATAAAACGTTTCCAAATAAGGTTGTACAGAGCCAAAGCGGCCTTATCCAGATAGGGCGCAACATCCTCCGGAGTCCTGGTGACCGAGGTAGGCCTGATTGCCTCATGGGCATCCTGGGCCATCTTGCCCCGTTTATAAACCGGTGCCCTTTGTGGCACGAAGTCTTTGCCAAACCTCCCGTTAATAAGGGTTCTAGCCTCCTTTACCGCCTCCTTGGCTACCCTGGTAGAGTCGGTCCTCATATAAGTTATGAGCCCAACCGGGCCTTCATCTCCCAAATCAACACCCTCGTAGAGTCTCTGGGCCAGCATCATGGTTTTTTTAGCGGAAAACCTAAACTTACGGGCTGCTTCTTGCTGCATTGTGCTGGTGATAAATGGAGGTGAGGGGTATTTCTTTCTCTCTTTAGTCNAGAGTCGGTCCTCATATAAGTTATGAGCCCAACCGGGCCTTCATCTCCCAAATCAACACCCTCGTAGAGTCTCTGGGCCAGCATCATGGTTTTTTTAGCAGAAAACCTAAGCTTACGGGCTGCTTCTTGCTGCATTGTGCTGGTGATAAACGGAGGTGAGGGGTATTTCTTTCTCTCTTTAGTCTCAACCTTTTTAACCCTGAAATCAGCCGTTTTGAGGTCTCTCACTATCTCCTGGGCCTTTTCCCCATCAGGAATTGAGAGTTTTTTACCTTTAAGGGCAATTACCTTTGCCAAAAAGGGAGGCGGGTTGGGGCCTTCCAGTTGAGCAGTAACAGTCCAGTACTCTTCCGGCACAAAGGCCTGAATCTCCCTCTCCCTGTCACATATTATGCGAACTGCAACCGACTGGACACGTCCTGCCGAAAGGCCTCTTTTTACCTTACTCCAGAGCAGAGGAGATATTTTATATCCAACCAGCCTGTCCAGGATCCGCCTTGCCTGTTGGGACTCGTACTTGTTTCTGTCCAGTTTTCCAGGAGATTTAATGGCCTTCCTGATCGCCTGTTCAGTCAATTCGTGGAACATCACACGATGGAACTGTCTGGCTTTTCCCCGCTTGGCCTGGAGTTCCTCTGCTATATGCCATGCTATGGCCTCTCCTTCCCGGTCCGGGTCAGGGGCCAGATATATGTTATCCACTTTGGATGCTGCAGACTTAAGCTCTTTAATTATTTTGCCCTTGCCACGGATTATCTCGTACTCAGGCGTAAAGTTATCTTCGACATTAACACCCAAACATTTCTTAGGGAGATCCTTCACATGACCTACAGAGGCCCTGACATCGAAGTCCTTGCCCAGATAGCGCTTAAGGGTCCGCACCTTGGTTGGGGATTCTACAATTACCAAACCCTTTTTCATAAAATCACTCTCACTTAAGTTGATATATTTGGCCTGGAAAAGCCTGAATCAGCTCTTTTAGCTCCATTTGGAGTAAAAGTCCACTAACTTGACCAACAGATTGCCCGCATAGATTAGCAATATTGTCTATATGTTGCGGATAGGGCCCAAGTTTGTCAAAGACATTTTGTTCCTCAGGAGAAAGCTCGGGTCGCTCTTTGGAAACGCCTGGCACGAGGTCTGTATTGCGCCCTTGTTTTTCTGCGCCAAGCTCCTCCATTATGTCTGTGAAATTCTCTACCAACCGCGCTCCCTGCTTTATAAGCCAGTGTGTACCACTGCTCCTGTAAGAATAAATACTCCCTGGAACTGCCATTACCTCCCTACCCTGGTCCAGAGCACAGGAAGCAGTAATCAGAGACCCACTTTTCATATTTGCCTCGACTATTACGACTCCATAGGAAAGACCGCTGATGATCCTGTTACGGATTGGAAAATTTCTTGCCTCCGGAGATGAACCAGGTGGTAATTCGGTAATCACTGCCCCATGATCTGCTATGCGATGGACAAGACTTGTATTTTGCCTGGGATAAGCCACGTCTATACCGCATCCCTTTACAGCTATTGTGTTGCCACCTGACCTGAGGGCCGCTTCGTGAGAAGCAGTATCTATTCCAAGGGCCAGGCCGGAGACTACTGTATAGCCATGTTGCACAAGTTCAGATGAAAGCATCCGGGCTACATCCAGCCCATAGGAACTGGGATATCTTGAGCCGACAACAGCAATCGCTCTCTTTTTTAGAGAAGAGGGATCACCGATACCATGAAGTAGTGCCGGGGGATTTTGTATCTCATTCAAAAGCAATGGATAGTCCTTACTCAAGAAGGTCATGGTCCATGCGCCGGCCCTTTCAAGGACACCGATGCTGCGTTCAAGAACTTTTTCATCAGGACCTTTTGCCAGGGCGTCTCGAACCTGGGTGGGCAATCGCACTATCTCTGAAAAATCAGCAGGCCCGGCCTCCCATACTGCTTTAGCTGAGCCGAAGTGTTCTACAAGCCGTCTCAGGGTTATGTTCCCGACGCCGGGCACCAACTGTAGCCCGATCCATGCTTTAAGCTCCTCAAGTTCCATGGGAGTCCTCACCTTCCTATATACCAGACAAATTTTATCTCAAGATCCCATATAAATTCTTCGTTCTTTTTCTTATTAATCATGAGTAAATAAATCTCATCGAACATCCATGACGATGAGATCATTATTGAATTCTAAGGGATGTGTGGTATAGAAAAAACCTTACTTCATTTCTTGTCCTCGGGCAGAGCGTGGTTATGGTTAATGAAATTAAGACATTTATGGATTTTCTCAAGGTTGAGAGAAATGCTTCTCCTAACACGATAGTAGCCTATCGAAGAGACCTTGAGGAACTTAGTAGGTTTATAGGCTATGCAAAAAATCCGGTCTCTATCACCGCAAAAGAAATAAGGACATGGCTTGCTTCAATGCTGAAAAGGGGAGCAAGCAGGAGTACCGTGGCCCGTAAACTTGCTTCCATTCGAAGCTTTTTCCGGTTCCTGCTCAGGCAAGGGATAGTTGAAAAGAGTCCTGCTGATGGTATAAGGGCACCTCAAACAAAAAAATCCCTCCCGGCTTATCTCTCTGTAGATGAGGCCTTTTCCATGGTAGACACCGGTGAAGATAAGGGATTCCAAGATCTAAGGAACCGGGCCATCTTTGAGCTTCTGTACAGCTCGGGAATAAGGGTTGGCGAGCTTTCAGGTCTGGATGTTTCCAGTGTTTCCCTCTCACCTGAGATGGTGCGTGTGAGGGGCAAGGGCAATAAAGAGCGAGTAATTCCTTTTGGCAGTAAGGCAGCCAAGGCATTGAATGCATATTTGCCTTTCAGAGATGCACTGTTGGAAAGGCTGCATTGCAAAGACGAAAAGGCGTTCTTCGTCAATCGAAGGGGCACCAGGTTAAGTCCTCGAAGTGTAGAGCGATTGGTTGCCAGGAGAAGGTTAGAGGTTGGGCTGAACTCGCCTGTTACTCCTCATACTTTCCGTCACTCCATGGCGACCCATTTACTTGAATCAGGTGCAGGCCTCAGACCGATTCAGGAAATGCTGGGTCATGTGAGTCTTGCGACCACGCAGCTTTACACGCACCTGGACCTGAGTCATTTGGCCGAAGTATATAACAACGCCCACCCCAGGGCAAAAAAGGCAAAGGAAAAAAACAAAAAAAATAGTGAATGATTGGCATCCTTCATTCACCAGTTTACACTTTTTTCGAAAAAGCGTGTATTGTCGAATTGAATGCCGATGTCGAAACTGGAAATTTGAAATTTGAAATTAGCTCAAAGCTCAAAGAGCTATCGCAATCAACCCCTTTCAGCTTTCGGCTTCAGGCTTTCAGCTCTTATGCAACACCGCAGATTGGGTTTTTTCAGCGGAATCTAAGGATGTGGAGTAAAACGTGTATAATAATAAAGTGAAAAACCGAACAAAGGACAATATTCGTAGTACTACTGTACTGGCTATTCGTTACAATGGCGAGGCGGTGCTTGCAGGCGACGGGCAGGTGACACTGGGGAACACGGTTATCAAGCACAAGGCACGAAAGATAAGGACACTTTACAACGGAAAGGTCCTTACCGGTTTTTCAGGCGCAACTGCCGATGCCTTTACCCTGTTTGAAAAGCTTGAGGAGAAGCTCGAGCAATACAAGGGTAATTTGGTGCGTGCAGCAGTTGAGCTTGCCAAGGATTGGCGCACAGACAAAATTTTAAGGCGGCTTGAGGCCCTGTTGATTGCAGTTGACGAAAAAAATTCTCTCCTCATCTCAGGCTCCGGTGACGTAATAGAACCTGATGACGACATATTGGCCATAGGTTCAGGAGGGCCTTACGCCCTTTCTGCAGCAAAGGCCCTTGTGGCCCACAGTAATCTTTCGGCCAGGGAGATAGCCGAGGTTTCCCTGAACATTGCGGCCTCTATCTGTATTTACACTAACGAAAATATAATAGTTGAAAGTCTGGAATCTCAGGAGGAATAATAAATCCAGTGGAAATTGCGGAAATCAAACCTTTAACACCAAGAGAGATAGAAACCGAGCTGGACAAGTACATCATTGGCCAGTCCCAGGCCAAGCGTTCAGTGGCCATAGCGCTCCGGAATCGATGGAGAAGACAGCAGGTCCCTGAGCCGCTCCGGGATGAAATCGCCCCTAAGAACATCATTATGATTGGGCCCACAGGAGTGGGTAAGACTGAGATTGCAAGACGCCTTGCCAGACTGGCAAAATCTCCTTTTCTCAAGATCGAGGCGAGCAAATTCACTGAAGTTGGATATGTGGGCCGTGACGTCGAGTCCATGATCAGGGACCTCACCCACCTTGCGGTGGACATGGTGAAATCCGAAGAGAAGGAAAAGGTGGAGGCAAGGGCTAAAGACCTTGCTGAAGACCAACTCCTGGACATCCTGTTACCGAGTCTTAAGAGCGAGCAAGACGCAGGAGAAACATCTACCAGGGAACGCTTTCGTCAGATGCTGAGAGATGGAAAGCTGGATGATCGCTTCGTGGAGCTGGAGGTTGCCCAGAGGCCCTCTTCACCAATGATTGAAATTTTTGCTGCCGCGGGCATGGAAGAGATGCAGAGTGGCATCCAGGACATGCTATCCAACATAATGCCTAACAAGCCGAAGCGTCGTCATGTAAAGGTCTCTGAAGCCAAAAAAATCCTTGAACAAGAGGCAGCAGGAAAATTAATAGACATGGACAAGGTGGTGAAAAAGGCCATTGCCCGTGTTGAGCAATCAGGGATCATCTTCCTGGACGAAATTGACAAGGTTGCTACCAAAGGGGGCGGAACCGGCGGCCCTGACGTTTCAAGGGAGGGAGTTCAGCGGGATCTCCTGCCTATAGTGGAAGGCACTTCTGTCCACACCAAGCATGGTATCGTAGTGACAGACCACATACTATTCATTGCAAGCGGTGCTTTTCACGTCTCAAAACCCTCTGATTTACTGCCTGAGCTTCAGGGAAGGTTCCCAATCAGGGTCGAGCTGGATGCATTAACTCAGGAAGACTTTGTAAGGATACTTACAGAGCCGGAAAATGCCCTTGTCACTCAATATATGGCACTGCTCGACACAGAAAACATAGAGCTGATATTTGATACAGAGGCAATCGAAGAGATAGCCAAGATTTCCTTTGAAGTAAACGAGCGCACGGAAAATATAGGCGCTAGAAGACTCCATACCGTAATGGAAAAACTGGTTGAGGAAATCTCTTTTGAGGCCCCGGACGTTGCCCCTCAGCAAATTCAGATAACCGCTGCTTATGTGCAGGAGAGGTTGAGGGATATAGCTAAGGACGTGGACCTCAGCAGGTTTATCCTGTGATCCTTTAAACACCTGATGATTACACTGCAAAAAGCCCGAGATGCAAGGCGCCGAAATCAGCTCAAGGCTCAAAGTTCAAAGTTCAAAGGGCTATCGTAATCAGCCCCTTTCAGCTTTCAGCTTCAGGCTTTCAGCTCTTTTGCAACGCCGCAGATTGGGTTTTTTCAGCGGAATCAGTTGATTGGATAATTTATGGACAACATATCAAGGGCCCGGATTCTTATTGAGGCCCTCCCCTATATTCGACAGTTTGCCAACAAGACCATTGTCATAAAGTACGGCGGCCACGCCATGGTGGAACAATCCCTCAAGGAGCAGTTCGTGCTGGACATCATCCTGATGAAATACGTGGGCATCAATCCGGTCATTGTCCACGGAGGCGGGCCTCAGANTTTATGGACAACATATCAAGGGCCCGGATTCTTATTGAGGCCCTCCCCTATATTCGACAGTTTGCCAACAAGACCATTGTCATAAAGTACGGCGGCCACGCCATGGTGGAACAATCCCTCAAGGAGCAGTTCGTGCTGGACATCATCCTGATGAAATACGTGGGCATCAATCCGGTCATTGTCCACGGAGGCGGGCCTCAGATAAGCCAGATAATGGAGAGAATGGGGATCCGGTCTACATTTGTCGAGGGCCAGAGGGTCACTGATGATGAGACCATGAGTGTTGTGGAGATGGTACTGGTTGGTACTGTCAACAAGGAGATAGTGGGTCTTATCAATGGCTATGAAGGACGGGCAGTGGGTCTGTCCGGCAGGGATGGTGATCTTATACAGGCAGATCCTATGAAGATTTACAAATATACCGGGGATGAACGTCCGCCTGAAATTATAGATATTGGAAGAGTGGGAAAGGTTTCAAGTATCAATGCCGGGGTGCTTAAGGCCCTTGAGGACTCAGGGTTTATACCTGTTATAGCCCCGGTTGGTGTCGGACCCGAGGGACAGGCATACAACATAAACGCTGACCTTGTTGCCGGGGCCATAGCAGGGGAGCTTAAAGCTGAAAAACTTATACTCCTGACAGATGTCCCCGGGGTAATGAGTTCGAAGAACGAGCTGATTCCATCCATGACGGCAGATGAGGTAAGAAAGGCCATGGAGGATCGTATCGCAACCGGCGGAATGATCCCAAAACTTAAGTCNCAGGCATACAACATAAACGCTGACCTTGTTGCCGGGGCCATAGCAGGGGAGCTTAAAGCTGAAAAACTTATACTCCTGACAGATGTCCCAGGGGTAATGAGTTCGAAGAACGAGCTGATTCCATCCATGACGGCAGATGAGGTAAGAAAGGCCATGGAGGATCGTATCGCAACCGGCGGAATGATCCCAAAACTTAAGTCGTGTCTTAAGGCCCTTGGCAGTGGGGTTGATAAGGCCCACATTATCGATGGAAGAAA
>NKAJ01001924.1_pt1 | contig 15699 bp, 12 predicted proteins | sample 1556001 | NCBI WGS metagenome assembly NKAJ01 (sample SAMN06204642, study PRJNA360343) | marine sediment metagenome | isolation source: Jiulong cold seep at northern South China Sea | place: China: South China Sea, Jiulong cold seep | collected 2013-06 | reverse complement strand
GGCCCTGAGATGCGGTCAACAGGAGAAGTTCTGGGGCTGGCGGATTCCTTTGGCCTGGCATTCTTCAAATCACAGGAAGCAACACAGTCATCGCTGCCAATTGAAGGAGCAGTTCTGTTTACCATTGCGGAGAAGGACAAGCCAGGTTCGCTGGAAGCTGCAAGGGTCTTCAAGGAGCTTGGATTTAACATACTGGCAACAAAAGGGACGCATCAATTCTTTACAGAACATGGAATAGATTCAAAACCTGTCCCGAAACTGGGATATGGAAGGCCTAATCTTGTTGATGCAATTAAAAATGGAGAAATTCACCTGGTAATAAATACACCTAGCGGGAAACAGAGCAAGACAGACAGTTCCTATATTCGTAAAGCAGCTATTAATTATAAAATCCTGAATATTACTACAATAGCCGCCGCTCTTGCTGCTGCAAAGGGAATTGCTGCTCGAAGGAAAGGACAGTCTAAAGTCAAGTCCCTGCAAAAATATCACGCAGATATATTATAATAGTTTACGGTTCACAGTTCACACTGAACCGTAAACCGTGAACTGTAAACCGTAAACCATATCTACACAACCTCCATGGTTGACGGCGGCTTTTTAGCAATATGATAAGTTACACTGACAACACCCCGGACTTCTTTTGTAATGCGGTCAGCAAGATAAAACAGGGTTTTGTAATCAACTCTCATTGGTGTCGCGACACGCGCATCAGTACTTTCCCAGCTTCTTATTTCAATCTGTCTGCCGAATTCTCTCATACCATTTCGCATACCAGTCACTCGATCCTTGTGCAAAATAGCCATATTTTGAAATGAGTCCACATTTCCAAGCACCTCTTCCATAATAACGGTCGCATGCCTGACAAGCTCAATATTTTCAGGCGTAACAGCGCCAATAACTCTTGCTGCAAGCGCAGGCCCAGGAAAAGGGGGTCTGTTAAAAACTACTTCAGGAAGCCCGAGGCCTTCAGCAACTTTTCTTACACCATCTTTACGAAGTTGTAATAATGGCTCAATTATTTTGTATCCAAATGTTTTCTGAGGATCAATGCCTAATTGTTCAAAGACATTATGCTGCCTCTTGATACCTGCAACCGTTTCATCTACATCAGTTAATATAGTCCCCTGAAGAAGATGCTTTGCTCCGCTTTCTTTAACAAGTCTCCCAAAAACTTTTTTATAAAAGGTATGGGTAATGGCTTCTCTTTTTTTCTCAGGATCATCTATGTCTTTCAATGCCGCGAAAAATTCTTCTCTTGCATCAATTATTTCTACATTAACGCCTATTTTGCTAAAGATAGAAACTACTTCTTGCGACTCATTCTTTCTCATCAAACCATTATCTATAAAATAAGTTTTCAGTTTTTTACCCAGAGCCTTATGTCCAAGCAGTGTAACAGTTGAAGAATCAACGCCGCCTGACAGAGCATTAATAGCTGTATCATTCCCGACGGATTCAGATATCTCTGCCTTTTTATCTTTAATAAACTTTTCAACATCCAGTTCATCTGCTGTTATTTCAATGATAGACATTATTTTTTATCCTTATTTACATCGCTGCTTTTTCGAGGATTTCTTTTATTTTCATAGACAATTCATTTATGCTGAATGGCTTCTGGATAAACCCGTTGCAGCCATGCCGTAATATCTCAGATGCCTGGCCATCTATGCTGTATCCTGTTGAAAGCAACACGTTAATATCGGAGTCAATTTTTTTTAACTTGTCATAAACTTTACCACCACCCAGGTCGGGCATTATCATGTCTAAAATTACAATATCTATTTTCTCCTTATTTTTTTTATAGATTTCCAGGGCATCACGTCCATCTCCGGCCAAAAGAACCCTGTATCCCATAGTTTCAAGCAAATCTCTCCCCACATCCAGCACTACTTTTTCATCATCAACCAAAAGAACTGTTTCAGTTCCCTTAACGACCATCTCGGGAAGATTGACAGTATTTTTACCAAGTTTCTCTGATGCAGGCAGATAGATACTGAAAGTTGCCCCCTTTCCTTTCCTGGATTCAACATCAATGTATCCAGCATGCCCCTTTATGATGCCGTAAGTAGAAGCCAGACCAAGACCGGTGCCACGGCCCATCTCTTTTGTGGTAAAAAATGGATCAAATATGCGTTTCTGGGTCTTTTTGTTCATGCCTATGCCTGTATCGCTTACAGTCAACAAAACATACTTGCCGGGCTTCGGGATATATAGCTTGCTCCCCATTTCAATGTGGTTTGTATTAAAGGTCTTTATTGTAAAATCGCCTCCCTCAGGCATAGCATCTGCTGCATTATTATACAGATTCCACAGAATCTGCTCAATCTGATTTCCATCTGCCTCAATCAACAGTAAATCAGGGGATAACTCCAGTTTAATAGAAATATCTTTTCTGGTTCTTTTAAAAACCTCAGAAGAACCTTTCAGCAGATGGTTAAGGTCAATAGGCTTGAGTTCATATTTTCCCTTTCTTGCATATCCAAGAAGCTGTGAAGTCAGTTTAGATCCACTTTCAATCTGTTTTTCAATGGTTTTGAGCCTGTTATAATTCGGATCACCAGGATCAGTATTTAATAACATTAAGGAAATATTGCCAAGTATGACCATGAGCAGGTTGTTGAAATCATGTGCTATTCCTCCGGATAGGGTCCCTATGGATTCCATTTTCACCGCGTAACGAAGCTGTCTTTCAAGCTGGTTGCGTTCAGTAACATCATTACCAACGCATAGAATTTCAACTGCATTTCCATTTTTATCTCTAATAGCTTTATTGGTCCATGAAACCGAGACACGTTCACCATTTTTACGCATGTTCTCATTTTCGTTTACAACGTATTTTGCAGGATTAAGCCCTATATCCTTAATCATTGCTGCAAGGTCGAGGCCGGCTCTATCTTTTTCCGGCACTATAGTACCAACAACGTTCTTGCCGATAATCTCATCCTCCGTGTAACCAAAAAAGCGCTGGGCAAACTCGTTGAAAAAGGTAATTTTGCCCTCAATATCTCTCCTCAAAATTATGCTGTTTGCATTCTGAACCAGATCGCGGTATCTTGCCTCGCTCTGCCGCAAAGCCTTCTCTGCCCGCTTGCTTTCAGTAATCTCTCTTATATGTTCAACAACACCATCCACCTGTCCCTCAAGGTTCTTTAGTGGATAAGTAGATATATTCAACCACCTGGCCGGCTCTTCAAGGCTAGGGAAAGGGATAATCTTGCTATGGGCATTGCCGTCTTCCAATGTTTTAACAGCGGGACACAAGGAGCATGGAGAATGTCTTCCCTTAAAGATTTCATAGCATTTTTTTACACCTATTATGATATCATCCAAATGCAACTTTTGCATCCATGTGTTAACCATTACAATATTAAGCTCTGAGTCAAGAACACTTATTCCATCCTGCATTGCATCAAAGATATTCTGAAGAAATTGTTCATTCTTTCTTAACCTCTCTTCAGCTTTCTTGCGATCAACGTATTTTTTCTCTATTTCTTTTATTCTTTGTTCGAGTTCTTCGTAGCTTGGTTTGTTAACCACCGGAAATATTCCTTCCCCTCAGGATGATAAGGCAAAAAACACTTTATCTACACGTAATGTTGAATTATTGGCCAAATTATTGTATGAACTTAGCGCACCTTCGGTGCGGGCTCTTAGCTCTTAGCTGATGGCTTTTAACCTCTTAATAAAATTGATAAAAAATGGAAATTCCTATACTATAAACTTAAAAATATTGTATTGGTTGAAGTATGTTTGATATTGATCTCAATAAATTGAATGGCGGAAGTGCATGGGAATCGAACCCACCCGGGACGGTTTTAGCGCCCCACACCGGATTTGAAGTCCGGGAGCCCCACCAGTGAACTGCGCACTTCCAATAATATAAATATATAATACCTAAATTGAGCGATTTTTTACTCGATCTGCACCAATCTCTTGCGCATCAAGGACTTGCGAAAAGTCTCGACATATCCATTGGTATGCCTACGCTTTTCGCAAACCTTGCTGCATCAAGATATTGGCACATTTCTTCGCAAAAAATCACTCAACTTAGGTAATACATTCCCCTTTTTTTTTCAACAAATATTAAATATGTACTATTGAACTTTTTGAGCGAACCCTTACTTGAGATAACCAGAATTTATTCAAAGGAATTATAATATGATAGCCTATTTTGATTGTTTTTGCGGTATAAGCGGCGACATGACACTGGGAGCCTTTATTGACATTGGAGTTCCTTTAAGCTGGTTGAAGGATTCCCTTGAAAAACTCCCATTAAAAGATTTTGATATATCTGTTGAATCAATTTCCCGCAGTGGTATTAAAGCCAAAAGTGTCCATGTCCTTACAAAAAATAATTTAAAATCCAGGCATTATTCTGAAATTAAAGATCTTGTCCAAAATAGCCATCTTTCCCGAAAAGTAAATCAAAAAAGCCTTGAAATTTTTGAAAGACTTGCAACCGCTGAAGCTGAAATACACGGACAGCCCAAGGAAAAAGTTCATTTTCATGAAACAGGCGGCGTTGATGCTATCGTAGATATCGTAGGCACGGCTCTCTGCCTGGAATATCTGGGCGTTGAAAAGGTAATTGCTTCAAGGATTCCTTTAGGCACGGGTTTTGTCTCCTGTCAACACGGAACACTACCCGTTCCTGCTCCTGCAACCCTTTCAATCCTAAAGGGAGTTCCTGTTTATGGGACGAAAATTCCGCATGAACTCGTAACCCCGACTGGAGCGGCAATTATTGCCTCCATTGCCGACTCCTTTGAAGAACTTCCGGATATAATAGTTGAAAAAACAGGATATGGTGCAGGGAAACGCGACCTTAAAACAATACCGAATCTTTTGCGGATTATTATTGGGACTCAGGCAATTCATATATCAGACTATCAAAAAGACCGGATTTCAGTAGTTGAAACGTCTATTGATGATATGAATCCGGAATTTTTTGGTTTCTTGATGGATCGCCTGTTTAAAGAAGGAGCTCTGGATGTTTACTTGATTCCTGTGTTTATGAAAAAAAACAGACCGGGCACAATGGTACAGGTTCTGTGTACGGAAGACAGAAAAAAAAGTGTGATAAATCGCATTTTATCTGAAACCACATCCATTGGCGTAAGATATTATGATGTACAACGCTCTAAACTTGTCCGAAAGAATATAACCATAAAAACGATTTATGGTGATGTCCAAGTAAAACATATAACAAATCCAAACGGATCTGTCCGGCTTGTGCCTGAATACGAAGTTTGTAAAAAAATCGCTATAGAAAAGGGCATTCCGTTAAAAACCGTATATGACACGATAATTAAAGAGACAAATAAAATCGTAACTACTCAGGTGGATAGGCTGAAGACTGAAGACTGTTAGGAAAAAGCGCATTTTGAAGCCATGTTTGGTGCAAAAATCAGATATTTCCTCCAAAGTACGGCAATCATGCTCTTCTGACCCCTTCAGCCTTCAGTCTAAACAGCTTCAGCCTGACTACGTGAGTAGTTACAACCGTTTTATGTTTTGATCAACCGTAAACCGTGAACTGTAAACTGTTACAATCTAACCTGTATTGCAGCTTGACAAAAACCATACCTGCTTATAGAAACTGTGCATGAATTTTAAAGAGAAATCGGTCATGGTGCTTGCAACCGGCTTTTTTACCGGTTACATTCCTTTTGCACCTGGCACGTTTGGCTCCATCGTGGGACTTCCTCTTTGTTTTCTTCTATCTAAAACCAAATTGCCGGCCGCTATTCTGTTTATTTTAATATTTATTTTTTTTGCCATATGGATATCGAACAGGGCTGAAAAAATATTAAAACAAAACGATCCCGGGTGTATTGTAATTGATGAAATAGCAGGTATTATGGTAACATTTCTTGGCCTGCCTTTTAATACAACTTCTGCTGTCGCCGGTTTTGTAATATTCAGATTTTTTGATATCTTGAAACCTTTTCCTATTCGGTTTATGGAAAGGAAGCTTGCCGGAGGTACCGGCATTGTCATGGATGACGTAGCAGCAGGTATTTTCAGCAATCTTGTTTTACGATTTGTTGATTGGTTTATTTGTTGATTGAGGAATTAAAACGTATAGGAAACTGTAGGGGCGAACCTTGTGTTCGCCCATTGCGAATTGAGGGATTGAAAATTCGGGTAGCATGGACAAACCTGTTTGTCCGTGTCTGCGAATTGAATAATTGGACGAATCAACAAACTTTACAGAGAAAGGTTTAATATTAACTTGAAACAGAAAAGTTTATCGAAAAAAGAGATCGCTCCCCCAAAAAGCCGTCTTAGAGAAAATATAGAAGCATTAATTCTGGCGATTGTACTCGCCTTATTCATAAGAGCTTTTATAGTTCAGGCATTTAAAATTCCTTCCGGTTCAATGAAAAACACTCTTCAGATTGGAGATCATATCCTGGCAAACAAATTTATTTACGGAGTCAAACTTCCGTATTTTAACATAACAATCATCCCATATAAAAAACCACAAAGAGGAGACATCGTTATTTTTAAATTCCCGCAGGATCCTAAAAAAGATTTCATAAAGAGAACGATCGGTATCCCGGGAGATGTTGTTGAGATCCGGAACAAGAAAGTCTATGTAAACAAAAAGCGTATTGAACAAGACTATGCGATTTACACAGATCTTCATATAATTCCAAAAGCCATGCAACCAAGAGATAATTTAGGACCGATCACAGTGCCTGAAGATTCGATTTTTGTAATGGGAGACAACCGAGATCACAGCTATGACAGCAGGTTCTGGGGTTTTGTAGATGTGAAAGATGTTAAGGGTAAAGCTTTTATAATTTATTGGTCATGGGATAATGACAATTTCGGAGTCAGGTGGAACAGAATTGGGAAAATTTTAAAATAAANACGGTATCTTCTGTGAGGAGTTTGTTGTCTCACACTTGGGAATGGTCGATAGTTAGGACACTCCTCCAGCCATCTATTGTCACATCTTGATTAGCGAATTAGTTTAACATCTGTTTACGCAGATGCTATTGAAAAAACATGTTAAGGGTTCGCTCAAAAATAAATTTACATTTTCAGGGGTCGAGGCACCCGCATAGCAAGGCGCGAGGAGGGCGAATAGCGAGCTATTTAACCGACGAGCAACGCAGTCATGCGGGATGGATCGGCGCATCAAAATGTGAAGTTATTTTTGAATGAGCCCTAAGACAGGCGAATCATGCGGTTTACAAAAAAAGATATTCTGGACATGGACTCCCTTTCTGTTGATGAAATCAACTTGATTCTGGATACAGCATACAGAATGAAGGAAATTTCGATAAGGCCAATTAAAAAGGTTCCGGCTTTAAGGGGTAAAACAGTAGTTTTATTCTTTTATGAACCCAGTACAAGGACACGCATATCTTTTGATATTGCCGCAAAGAGGCTTAGCGCCGACAGCCTGTCAATAGCTGCGAGCTCAAGCAGCATTGTAAAGGGGGAAACCCTTGCAGACACTGTAAGGAATCTTGAGGCCATGAATCCTGATATTATTGTATTACGGCATTCATCTGCAGGCACTCCCCACCTGCTTGCGCGTCTGGTTAAATCCTCTGTTATCAATGCCGGGGATGGCATGCATGCACATCCAACACAGGCGCTCCTTGACCTGATGACGGTCAGGGAAAAGAAGGGAAGAATCTCAGGGCTGCGTATTGCAATTGTTGGAGATATATCGCACAGCAGAGTAGCAAGATCAAATATTACAGGCTTTACAAAAATGGGTGCGGAAGTTGTAGTTGCAGGTCCTCCGACCATGATTCCAAAAGGCATAGAATTTCTTGGTGCATCAGTCAGTTATAATGTGGACGAGGCTATCTGCGATGCCGATGTTATAATGACGCTGAGAATACAAAAGGAACGACAAAAAAGCTTTTTGTTCTCTACCGAACGTGAATACTCAAAAGTGTATGGACTTACAAAAGAAAGGGTGGAAAACGCGCGAAGCGATGTGCTGATAATGCACCCTGGGCCTGTCAATCGAGGAGTTGAAATAGCTTATGAAGTTGTGGATGGCCCGTATTCAATAATTCTTGATCAGGTAACAAATGGCGTTGCCGTTCGCATGGCCCTTTTATATCTGGTATCAGGAGGTGCACGAAATGCTGGTANATGTGCTGATAATGCACCCGGGGCCTGTCAACCGGGGAGTTGAAATAGCTTATGAAGTTGTGGATGGCCCGTATTCAATAATTCTTGATCAGGTAACAAATGGCGTTGCCGTTCGCATGGCCCTTTTATATCTGGTATCAGGAGGTGCACGAAATGCTGGTACTGATTAAAGGCGGAAGAGTCATTGATCCCGGAAACTTGGACGGAATTATGGATATTCTCATTAAAGATAGGAAAATAGCTGAAATAAAAGAGCATGGCTCAAAGCTCAAAGCTCAAAGCTCAAGGCTCAAAGCTCAAGGCTCAAAGCTCAAAGTTATTGATGCTTCCGGCAAAATAGTTACTCCAGGCCTTATCGACATGCACGTTCATCTGCGTGAGCCAGGCCATGAATATAAAGAAACAATAGAGTCGGGATGTCTTGCTGCCGCATATGGCGGCTTTACAGCGATCTGCCCAATGCCGAACACAAATCCTGTAAATGACAATACTCAGGTTACAGAATATATATTAAAAAAAGCCCGGCTTGCAGATACTGTGCGTGTCTATCCGATTGCTGCAATAAGCCCGGGACTCAAGGGAAAAGGGTTGTGTGAATATGGGGATTTAAAAGAAGCAGGCGCAATTGCCCTTTCCGATGACGGAAACCCTGTAGTTGACAGCCAGCTTATGCGCAGAGCTTTAGAATATGCAAAAGGATTTGGTCTGCCAATAATCTCTCATTGCGAGCAACTTGATCTTGTTGCAGGAGGGGTGATGAACGAAGGAGCAGTCGCAACACGGATGGGGCTTGCTGGAATACCAAATGCCGTTGAAAGCATTATGGTTATGCGCGATATCGCCCTTTGTGAATTAACCGGCGCGAGTCTTCATATCGCCCATGTCAGCACAAAAGAATCGGTACAGGCAATAAGAAATGCAAAGAAAAGAGGAGTAAAAGTAACTGCTGAAACCGCACCACATTATTTTACACTGACCGAAGATGCCGTAAAATGGTATAATACTAATGCGAAGATGAATCCTCCTCTACGCTCCAGCCAGGATAGAGAAGCCATTTGGGAAGGACTCGCTGATGGAACAATTGACGTTATAGCAACTGATCACGCGCCTCATTCTTACATTGAAAAAGAGGTGGAATTTGACCGGGCCGCTAATGGTATTATTGGACTTGAAACCTCTGTTTCTCTATCCTTGAAACTGGTTCAGGATAGTATAATATCGCTAACAGATCTTGTCGAAAAGATGTCAACAAATCCGGCAAAAATTCTTGGGCTCAACATCGGCATAACAGCCGGAAACCCTGCTGATATTACTATCATTGATCCGGACCTTTTATATAAAATCAATTCCAGTAGATTCAAATCGCTAAGCAGAAATACGCCTTTTGACGGCTGGAATATGAAAGGCAAAGCAATTCTAACCATGGTTGGCGGCAAGATATTATTTGATGAAATGGTAACCTTGAAGCCTGAACCGTGAACCTATGTCAAACAAATCCCAACAAATACTGGTTGTTGATGATGAGCTTAGCATGCGCGAATTTCTTGAGCTAATGTTAAGCAGAGAAGGCTACAAGGTTTCATGCGCTGAAAGCGGGGAAAAAGCCATCTCTATGATTAATAAAAAACGCTTTGACCTTTTGCTGTGCGATATCAGGCTTGGCGATATTAGCGGGATAGATGTGTTAAGGGCGGCAAAAAAGCAAAATCCTCATACCGTTGTAATTATGATTTCCGCCTATGCATCAGCAGAAACCGCAGTTGAGGCCATGAATGAAGGGGCCTATGACTATGTTCCCAAGCCATTTGACAATGAAGAGCTTAAACAAACCATAAAAAACTCTCTTAATCTTAAAACAATAGAACGTGAAAAAGAGATCATTGACAGCGAGTTAAAGGAAACTCTCCATTTCGGCTTGATAGTGGGCAGCAGCCCAAGAATGCTGTATATCTATGATATGGTCAGACAGGTTGCCAAAACCAAAACAAATATCCTTATTTCAGGCGAAAGCGGAACCGGCAAGGAATTGATTGCACACGCCATACATGAGCAAAGTGACCGCCGTGATAAGCCCCTTATTGTTATAAACTGCGGAGGCATTCCTGAAACTTTAATGGAAAGTGAGCTTTTTGGTCATAAGAAAGGCTCTTTTACAGGTGCAACGCAGGATAAAAAGGGTCTTCTTATGATGGCCGACAAAGGCACTGTTTTTCTGGATGAAATCGGGGAATTCAGTCTTCCTGTACAGGTTAAGTTGCTTAGAGTTCTTCAGGAAAGGATGTTTAAGGAGGTTGGCGGCAACGAAGATATTTCGGTGGATATAAGGATCATTTCAGCCACTAACAAAAATCTTGAAGAAGAAGTTATTGCCGGAAATTTCAGGGAAGACTTATTTTATCGCCTGAATGTAATAGAAATTAAGATGCCGCCGCTTCGGGAAAGAAAGGGCGACATTTGTGTTCTTGCCCAGCATTTTCTTGAAAAATATTCGAAAGAAATGGGCAAAAAAATTACCAAGATATCTTCATATGCTATTGACCTATTACACAAATATGACTTCCCAGGAAATATTCGCGAGCTTGCAAACCTGATGGAACGGAGTGTAGCCCTCTCAAACACAAATATTATCCTGCCTGAAAGTCTTGCCCTTTCCATTCATAAACGAAGATGGGTTGAAGGAATAAAAGACAGGCGCTTTGATCTGGATGAAGTTTCTAATGGTGTTTCTATAGATACTATCCTTGAAGAAATCGAGAAAGCCTATGTTGAAAAAGCTCTTGATTGCAGCAATGGCAACAAAAACAAAGCAGCAGAGCTGCTAGACATTGGCCTGCGTTCTTTAAGATACCGCATTGAAAAGCTTGGAATTGAAAAATAAAAAAAGGCAGTTCTTACCATGGTAAGCGTGGAGGTCGTATTTGAAAGATAGTCCTCTGGAGAAAAGACTTCGATGGTTGATGTTTTTCAGGATTGTAATTGTAACCCTCCTGCTCGGCATTACAATTTTTATCTGGATTAAAGCAACAGAACTATCACTGCAAGCAGCATTCACGCCAGTATATTTCATCATAGCATTAACCTATCTTTTTTCTTTTGCCTACCTTTTCATTTCAAAGATCATCAAAAACATCAGGCTGAACATATACATACAAAGTCTTTCAGATCTTTCACTGATAACCGGGCTTGTATATGTAACCGGCGGAATTGAGAGCATCTATTCTGTCTGTTATCCACTTGTCATCATCTATTCGGTGCTTTTTTTGGCGGGCAGAGGAGGGTTGATTTCAGCCTCAATCTGCAGCATATTTTACGGGCTGCTGCTTGATCTGGAATACTATGGTCTTATTCAACCGGTATACTCATTGGGTTATGATTACAACTCCAGCGCTGGTTATGTCTTTTCGAGAATTTTTATCCACATCATATCTTTCTATATTATTGCACTGCTGACAAGTTTTGCCGTCAAACAGGAAAAGACGGCCAGGGATCTCCTGGCGGAAAAGGAAAGCGCTTTTGATCAACTCGACTTGCTGCACAGAAGCATAATCGAGTCTGTAGACACGGGAATCTTAACAGTCGATCTTAATGGGAATATAAAATCCTTTAACAGAGGAGCTGAAGAGATTATCGGTTTTTTGCGTTCTGAAATTATAAACGAAAACATCAGTGATGCCCTCCCTCTTCTTTCCAAAATGCTGAATAAAGATGGCCGATGGAAACAGGGGGGCAGATTTGAAGCCACAGATTCGGGAAAGATACTGGGTTGTTCTGTTTCCCCCCTTGTTGACGGCAATAGAGAAAAAATTGGCAATATTCTGATCTTTCAGGATTTAACACTTATTAAAAAAATGGAGCGTCAGATTGAAAAAAACAAAAAACTTGCCTTTGTTGGTGAAATGGCCGCAGGTCTCGCCCATGAAATAAGAAATCCTCTTGCATCAATCAGTGGACCGATCCAGATGTTGAGCAAAGATATTAGACAGGATGAAACAAATAGAAAGCTCATGCAGATCATTCTTAGAGGAAAGGACCGGCTTGACGGTTTTGTTAAAGACTTCCTTCTTCTATCGCGGCCAAAACAGTCTGAGCGGAATGATATTAACGTTAAAGTCATTATAGATGATCTCCTTCAATCTCTTCGCTTTAGTTCTGGATGGTGTGAAGATATCGAAGTAATCAAGAATTTATGCGATCAGACAAGTTTATATGGAAACAAGGCAGAGATAAGGCAGGTGATCTTGAACCTGGTTCTAAATGCCGCTCAGGCAATGCCCGAGGGAGGAAGCTTGAAAATAGAAACCAGACAGGTTTTTATTGATAAGAAAGGATATCTTGAAATACGAATAAGCGATACCGGTTGTGGAATCGAAGAAAAAAATCAGGATAGTGTGTTTGAACCTTTTTATACAACAAAGGAGAATGGCACAGGTCTTGGACTGGCAATTGTAAACAGAATCGTGGAAAATCATATGGGGAAAATCAGAATCAAAAGTAAACCAGGAAAAGGAACAGATTGTATAGTTTTGCTGCCGCAAAAGGAGTAATGAATGGCAAATATTCTTGTTATTGATGATGATCAGGGCATGAGAGAATTTCTTGAGATCCTGCTTACCAGAGAAGGATATGAGGTTACCTCTGCTTCCGGAGGCAAAGAGGCAATAGATCTGTGCAAAAAGCATAAATTCGACATGGCCATTACTGATCTGAAGATGCCCAGAGTCAATGGAATCGATGTTTTAAAAAGTATCAAGGAGATTTCACCGAAAACCATAGTCATATTAATCACAGGTTACGCTTCCGGGGAGACAGCAGTTACCGCAATGAAAGAGGGGGCTCACGACTATCTTGAGAAGAATTTTGACGTTGAGGAACTCAAGGCTGTGATAAAGGATGCGCTCAGCAAGAAGGGTATCAAAGAGGAAGATGCTTTTTTCATGAAGGATGCAGAGGACGCCCTTTCCTTTGGAAATATGATCGGAAAAAGCAAGGGAATGCTAAAGGTCTATTCACTTGTTAAAAAAGTTGCTGATACTACCGCCAACGTTCTTATTACTGGCGAGAGCGGCACCGGCAAGGAGCTGGTTGCCAAGGCCATCCATGAAAACAGCTCGAGAAAAGATAAACTCTTTGTCGTTATAAACTGTGGCGGCATACCGGAAAACCTCCTGGAAAGTGAGTTGTTCGGTTATATAAAGGGGTCATTCAGCGGAGCCTATGCGGATAAACCCGGCCTTTTTGAGGTTGCCCACAGGGGAACGATCTTTCTTGACGAGATCGGTGAGTTGCCCCAGTTTCTTCAGGTCAAACTCCTCCGGGTGGTTCAGGAAAAAACCTTCAGAAGAATAGGTGGCACAGAGGATATCAAGGTAGATGCAAGAATCATATCTGCAACAAATCAGGATCTGGAGCAAAAAGTTAAAAATAGCAGTTTCAGAGAGGATCTCTACTATCGGCTTAACGTAATTCCTGTAAAGATTCCACCTTTAAGGGAAAGAAATGAAGATATTCCGCTGCTGACAAGCTATTTTGTAGAAAAGTATTCAAAAGAATTTAATAAGGAGATTAAAAAGATATCTCCTTATGCCCTCCAGCTTCTTATGAAGTATTCTTTTCCCGGAAATGTAAGAGAGCTGGAAAATATCATCGAAAGAAGTATCGCTCTGGAAACCACGAATATAATTTTACCGGAAAATCTCATCATGCCTGGAACGGATGGGATAGATGAGAATACTGCTTTAAATGCCGGCATTTCTGATGAAGGTATAAACTTGAATAAGGAGCTGGCAAGAATCGAGATGCTTTTGATAAAAAAAGCTCTTCAGAAAGCAAATGGTTCAAAAACAAAGGCCGCTAAATATCTCAACATAAGCTTTGATTCACTACGCTACAGGCTTGAAAAACTAGATACTTAGGGTTTTTACTGGCGTCCCCAAGGGGATTTGAACCCCTGTTGCCGGCGTGAAAGGCCGGTGTCCTGGACCAGGCTAGACGATGGGGACGTAAATCAAACGAATTGTTTCTTAAAGTGGGCCGTGCGCGACTCGAACGCGCGACTCTCTGCTTAAAAGGCAGATACTCTACCAACTGAGTTAACGGCCCTAAAAAAAGATAATTTTTAAATATAAATTTAATTTTGTCAACAAATTTATTTACGCCAGAACTCTGGAACCAGGAAAATTATAATTGTATATATTTCAAGCCGTCCTAACAGCATGCACCATATCAGCAGCCACTTGCCCAGATAGGGTATCTGGGCGTAGTTTAGAGCTGGTCCCACGTTTGCGAAACCCGGACCTACATTTCCTATTGTGGCTGCAACAGCTCCAAATGATGTTACAAAATCCACTCCCATGCCTGCCAGAATTACGGAACATAGAACAAATAGCCCCATATAGAGACCCAAAAATCCAAGAACACTTCTTGTAACATCCTCTGGAACTACTTTGCCGCCAATTTTGATATGGGTGACTGCCCTGGGATGAATTAGGGAAAAAAGCTCTTTGTAACAGTATTTAAAATAAAGCATGACGCGAAGAAATTTCATTCCCCCGCCGGTCGAACCCGCCGATGCTCCCATGAACATGCACAAAAGCAGTAATAGCTTGGACATGGCAGGCCATTGATCGAAATTGGCTGTAACATAGCCTGTGGTCGTAATAATAGAAACCACCTGAAAGGCACCATAGCGAAGTGCCTGAAAGATATTTTCGTATACAGTACCGTAAATATTAAAAGTAACAAGTACAATCAGCAGAATAATGGCCCCCAGAAAGAACCGGCACTCTGAATCTTTCCAGAAAGCAAGTGTTTTTCCCCTTAGCATCTGGTAATGAAGCGAAAAATTTATTCCGGCCAAAATCATAAATATAATGATCACGGAATCAAAATATACGCTGTCAAAATTTGCTATTGAAGCGTTTTTAGTTGAAAATCCACCGGTTGGCATTGTTGTAAAGGTGTGGCACAGGGCGTCATAAAGGCTCATGCCTCCTATCATAAGAAGGATGGCCTCTAATAAAGAAATCAGAGCGTAAACTTTCCAGAGGAGCAAGGCTGTGTCTTTAATGCGCGGCCTTAGCTTGTCGGGTGTGGGGCTTGGCACCTCTGCTTTATAAAGCTGCATGCCTCCAACACCTAAAAAGGGTAATATGGCAATAGATAATACTATTATTCCCATTCCACCGAGCCATTGAATAAAACTGCGCCAGAAAAGGATGCCTTTTGATACAGCTTCAATATTTGTTAATACCGATGCTCCAGTGGTTGTGACCCCTGACACTGATTCGAAAAATGCATCCGCAAAAGTTATAAATTCACCTCCCACAAGATAAAATGGAAGCGCCCCGAACATTCCTATTGTTGTCCAGCCGATTGAGACTATCGCCATTCCTTCGCGCTGGCTTATTGTTTCTACTCTTGAGCTTCTAAAGCACAGGTGGAGTAACAGGCCTGCAGAAATTGTAATTCCAATGGATTTTAAGAAAGGGATAACGCTTTGATCCTTATAATAAAGGCCAACTGCTATGGGAAATAACATGGTAAGGCCAAAAAAAAGAGTTAATATCCCAA
>NKAJ01001904.1_pt1 | contig 15863 bp, 25 predicted proteins | sample 1556001 | NCBI WGS metagenome assembly NKAJ01 (sample SAMN06204642, study PRJNA360343) | marine sediment metagenome | isolation source: Jiulong cold seep at northern South China Sea | place: China: South China Sea, Jiulong cold seep | collected 2013-06 | reverse complement strand
ATGGTACTGGCTCCTTATGCTGGAAGTGGCAGTCCCCTGGGGAGCCTGGGTATTGTGGGCCCGATTCGCATGAACTATGCCCGTGCAGTGTCCCTGGTTGAATATACCGCCCAGGTTTTAGGCGAAAAGTTTAAGGAATCGTGAAACATGGACAACAAAGATATGGAAGAAAAGCAGACAACTGGAGAGGAAGAGATCGAGAGCGCAGACGGTGATGAGATTGATCCGGCCCAGAAGCTGGCAGACAGAGAGGCAGAACTCGAGCAATGTCAGGAAAAGGTACTGCGCCTGGCTGCCGATCTGGAAAATTTTAAGAAGAGGATAGAGCGGGAAAAGTCAGAATACATGAAATATGCCTTAGAANTATGAACTATGCCCGTGCAGTGTCCCTGGTTGAATATACCGCCCAGGTTTTAGGCGAAAAGATTAAGGAATCGTGAACATGGACAACAAAGATATGGAAGAAAAGCAGACAACTGTAGAGGAAGAGATCGAGAGCGCAGGCGGTGATGAGATTGATCCGGCCCGGAAGCTGGCAGACAGAGAAGCAGAACTCGAGCAATGTCAGGAAAAGGTGCTGCGACTGGCTGCCGATCTGGAAAATTTTAAGAAAAGGATAGAGCGGGAAAAATCGGAATATATGAAATATGCCTTAGAATCCTTTGCCAGAGAACTGCTGCCCTTTCTTGACAACTTAGAACGGGCCGTGATCTCAGCCAAGGATTCAAGGGACTTTGATAAGTTAACAGAAGGGCTTGATCTGACCATATCCGGGTATTTAAAGACCTTGGAACGTTTCGGTCTCAAGGTCTTTACTGCAGAAGGGCAGAAATTTGATCCGAATCTGCATGAGGCCCTTACTGTGCAAGAGCATGAGGGAGTGGAAGAAAATACAGTGATAAAAGAGCTCTTAAAAGGTTATTCGCTTCATGAAAGAATCTTGAGACCTGCTCTTGTAGTAGTATCAAAAAATGCAACAGAGGGGAGTGGACAAGAAGAAACTAGTGCTTAGTTTTAGGAGCAGTAAAATTACAACTCGATCTAACTTTTTATATTGAAGCTTTTTTACAAGGAGGATTTTCAACATGAGTAAAGTAATAGGCATAGACCTGGGGACCACCAACTCCTGTGTGGCCATCATGGAGGGAGGTGATCCCAAGGTTCTAAATAATGCCGAGGGCGGGCGCACTACACCTTCGGTAGTAGCCTTTACAGATAAAGGTGAACGATTGGTTGGAATGCTGGCCAAAAGGCAAGCAGTTACCAATGCAGAAAACACGGTTTTTGCAGTCAAGAGGCTTATTGGAAGAAAGTTTGGTGATGCAGAAGTCCAGAAGTCCAAGGATATATACCCTTTTAAGATTGTCCAGGGTTCAAGTGGAGATGCGTGTGTAGAAATAGGGGGTAAGCAGTACAGCTCTGCTGAGATCTCAGCCATGGTCCTCGGCAAGATGAAACAGACTGCTGATGATTACCTTGGTGAGAAGGTAACCGATGCGGTGATCACTGTGCCGGCCTATTTCAACGACAGCCAGCGCCAGGCCACCAAAGATGCAGGCCGTATTGCAGGATTAAACGTCCTGCGCATCATCAACGAGCCTACAGCAGCAGCTCTGGCCTATGGTCTGGATAAGAAGTCAGAAGAGAAGATCGCCGTATTTGACTTGGGCGGAGGCACTTTTGATATCTCTATATTGGAGATCGGGGAGGGAGTTTTCGAGGTAAAGTCCACTAACGGAGACACGTTTCTTGGAGGCGAGGACTTTGACCTTCGGATAGTTGATTGGCTGGCAGATGAGTTCAAGAAGGAGCATGGCCTGGATCTCAGGCAGGACCGGATGGCCCTTCAGCGTCTAAAAGAGGCGGCTGAAAAGGCAAAGTGTGAACTTTCGAGCACTCCGGAGACTGAGATTAACCTGCCATTCATTACGGCTGATGCCAGTGGTCCGAAGCATATGGTCATTAAGCTTACCAGGGCCAAGCTTGAGTCCCTGGTGGGAGATCTGATCGATCGCGTGGAAGGTCCGTGTCAGGTAGCTCTTAAAGACGCCGGTCTCACTCCTGCTGACATAAACGAAGTTATACTGGTTGGCGGCATGACCCGTATGCCAAAGGTTCAAGAAAAGGTCTCAGGATTATTTGGCAAAGAGCCTCACAAAGGTGTCAATCCTGATGAAGTCGTGGCAATCGGGGCGGCTATCCAGGGGGCGGTCCTGAAAGGCGAAGTCAAGGACGTACTGCTCCTGGATGTAACTCCCTTGTCCCTTGGTATTGAGACACTTGGTCAAGTCATGACCAAACTGATTGAAAAAAATACCACTATTCCAACCCGGAAGAGCCAGATTTTCACAACTGCCGCTGATAATCAGAATGCTGTAACCATCAATGTGCTTCAGGGCGAGCGTGAGATGACATCAGGCAACAAGACCATCGGACGGTTCGAGCTGGTTGGAATCCCGCCGGCTTCCCGTGGAGTGCCTCAGATAGAGGTCGCTTTTGATATAGATGCCAATGGCATCCTTAATGTGTCAGCAAAGGACATGGCAACCGGCAAGGAGCAGTCCATCAGGATCCAGGCCTCCAGTGGTCTCAGCGAGGAGGAGATTCAGAAAATGATGAAGGATGCGGAACTCCACGCTGAGGAAGATAAAAAGCAAAGAGAGGCGGCTGAGGTCCGGAATCATGCCGATACCTTGATTTACAGCACGGAAAAGAGCCTGCAGGAACTTGGAGACAAGGTAGATACTGCTACCAAAGACCAGATCAATGATAAAATCAAAGATCTCAGAAAGGCCATGGAAGGCACGGACCTGGAGGCGATTAAAAAGGCCCAGGATGAGCTTATGCAGGCTTCTCACAAGCTGGCTGAAATGATGTATCAGCANATCAATGATAAAATCAAAGATCTCAGAAAGGCCATGGAAGGCACGGACCTGGAGGCTATTAAAAAGGCCCAGGATGAGCTTATGCAGGCATCCCACAAGCTGGCTGAAATGATGTATCAGCAGGCTGCCGGTGCTCAGGCAGGCAGGGAAGGCGGTGCAGATACATCCGGCAAAGGTGAAAAAGGTGGAGGAGATGACGACGTGGTGGATGCTGACTTTGAGGAAGTGAAGTAGCAGCACTCTTTTTGATAGGATAAACAGGATTTGCAGGTTTTTTTATTTATCCTGACAATCCTGTTCATCCTGTCTGGAAAATGGAATTCCTGAACTATCTAGTTGAGACGAGCGACAAAACTCCCATCATCCTGACTGTTGAACTCTATCCAGCCCGGATCTCTCAACATCCCCGGATTGAGTATCAGAGTGCGTCCTATCCGATCTTCCCCTCTGGATTCGTGTATATGGCCTGTGAAGCAAAAGTCAGGCTGTTTTTCTTCAATGAATTTCCTGATAGCTGTGCTGCCGACGTGGACCCCACCGCCAATCATATCGGCAGCAGTGTTGAAAGGAGGAGTGTGGGATATCAGGACCTTGATCCGTGCCTGGGTCACATATTGGTATGCCTTGTTAACAATGTCCCCGAGTTCTTCTTCAGAGAACTCGGTTGGGGTATTGAAGGGAGTGAAATTAGATCCTCCTACACCGAAAATTCCCAAGTCCCCCAGAACAAATCCTTTACCATGGATATTGATGCCAAGCTCATCCAGATAGTTCCCGATTGATGCCTTATCCATATTACCCGGGACAGCATATATTTTAGGATTAATGCGCCTGATGACATCAAGTATGGTTGAGGCGTCTTCTTTCCCTCCACAATTGGTAAAATCCCCTGTAATTATCACCAGGTCTGCCTTTGAAAGCCCAGTGATCTTCTCAATGCCGGCATACTCCATATGGATATCTCCAAAGGCTATAATGTGCATTCGGTCCTCCTAAGTCATTTCCAGTGCCCAGGGTACCCACCTGCCGCTCGGGTTATGGTGCCCAGGTACCCATACAGCACCTGGTTTGGGACAGGGCTTGTGTTTCCAGTGCCCGGGTATTTGTCTGCCATCCGGTGTTATGTGTGGTACTACCCAGACAAAATCAGGTCCCGGCTTGGGTGGTTTTGATTTTGAGCAAGACATAAAAAACAGAGGTATAAAAGAAATCGAGACAATAATGGATATGATCGCAAGTTTTTTGAACATGATGTTCTCCTTGCAAAAAATATAATTCTTGAGTGCTACTTATAAAACTCAAATTTTGTTCGAGGGCAAGGCGCAAAGAGACGAGAAAGCGTCCATCAAACCCCACCCCTCCGACAGATTTGATCTATTTTCTGGCTACATATTGGGGTAAGAAACCTTTATAGTCTTCTTTGATTTTTGCTATAGGAGATTTTTCAAATTTTTTCTTTTACCAGGAGCGTTTCTTGCGGCGGTCATTTCGTGCCCTTGCCTCGTTTACCTTTAAATTGCGTCCACCGAGGTCCTTGCCGTTAAGAGCTTTTATAGCGGCATCGGCATCGGCATTATCCATTTCGGCGAAGCAAAAACCACGCGGTCTCCCTGTATCGCGATCAGTAATCCAATTGAAGGACTCGAGAGTCCCATACTGCTCAAGCATTTCGCGAACTTCTGCTTCTGTGGTATTAAAGGGCAAATTCCCAATATAAAGTTTCATTAATACATTCCTCTAGGAGCAACTGCTATTCTTTAATAGTCGTTTTAAATGAAACAAACTTTTAGTTTTAGTAGTTGCTCAGGCTTAAGGGCCATTATAGATAAAATTGGTTGGAAAAATAAAACGAAAAAAGCGGGCCATCGAAAGCAAACCCGCTTTTCGGTGCTGATTTCCGAGGCCAACCGGCACTAGGAGCGCACGTTGGACGCCTGTGGGCCCTTGGGGCCCTCAACCACATCAAACTCCACTGTCTGCCCTTCTTCTAAGGACTTGAATCCGCTGCCCTCAATGGCGCTGAAGTGGACGAAGACATCAGGCCCATTCTCTTGAGAGATGAAACCGAAGCCTTTCTGATCGTTGAACCATTTCACAGTTCCTTTCGCCATGATCTTTACCTCCTTTCCTAAAAACTATGGGCTCTTTCGACCCATGTGTTGCACTTGCCATGGGTTCGAAACGCCCAAACGGAAAGGATCCGCCATGCAGGTGATTTCTGATCCATACAGAGTGTCATGTTTCCTCAAGGGCTTACCTATAAAAAAAGAGGCACTATTTGTAGCCTCTTCACTTACAGACCTGCCACTTGATAGCCTTATAGACCTACATATAGCTTATTCCAGCTATCCATCTATAAAAATTACGATACGAAACATTTCTTCTAGTGTCAATAAAAAAACAGGAAGAGCCATAACTCCGCTAGCAGGAGGTGTTGAAAACGGCGGACGATATATGAGAATGGAATATGGGCATTTTTCANAAAAATTACGATACGAAACATTTCTTCTAGTGTCAATAAAAAAGGGAGAGCTCCAACGCCGCTACCAGGAGGTTTTGGAAACGGCAGACGATACCTATGGGGAATTCCATGTTCACGACAAGTCAAAAGTAGTTTACACTTTGTTGATCTTGTATTTTGGCAGTGAAATTGGAAACTAGAAATTTGAAATTAGGTAACACATTTACATCTTTGTGTTTTTCCCAATTTCGAATTTCCAGTTTCGACATCGGCATTCAATTCGATAATACACGCTTTTTCGAAAAAAGTGTAAACTGATGAATGAAGGATGCCGGAATATGTGCCAAATATTTATTCACATGGCCCGTCTTGACAAATGTGTTCTGGATTGGCCGAGTCCTCTCCGGGGCATACGCCCTTACGGGCCGGAGGGTGAACCCTGAACCTGTGAACGCCTACGATATATGTACGGATAAAAGATGAAAATAGAGAAAAGGAAAAAACTAAAGGAGCTATATAACCAGTATGAAGAAAACGTGGCCGAATTTAAAAAAACAGCGGCATGTGTAAAGNAGATGAAAATAGAGAAAAGGAAAAAACTAAAGGAGCTATATAACCAGTATGAAGAAGACGTGGCCGAGTTTAAAAAATCAGCGGCATGTGTAAAAGGCTGTGCTGACTGTTGTATAGACGTTGGTAATATTGATATTACAACTCTTGAAGGCATTATCATCCATGACCGGGGGGCCACGTTTGAAGAGCCACTAAAATCGGAAATAAAGGCCAGGCTGGCTCTAAACAAGATGCAGAGAGAAAACGGAAGGCTTTCTCGATGCGCCTTTCTCAAGGCGGACAAGACCTGCATGATCTATGATATTCGTCCTTTTAGCTGCAGGCGGCTCTATTCAGTCAAAAAGTGCGATGGCGCGTCGCCTACCATTCACCGCCAGGCATTAAACTTGGCTAATCAGACAGTGAAAAAGATTCAACGGCTTGACTCCAGCGGATATTCCGGGCACATCAGTTACATTCTCTTTTTGCTGGACAAGGAGGAATTCAGGAAGCTCTATCTGCGCGGCAAGTTCAAACCACAAAAGATAGCAGATTTCGGGCGAAGCCACGGAATATTGATCAATCGCTCCGTCTCGCGCTGAAATTCAGGCCAAGGCCAGGAGGTGAAAATAGTTTTAAACGATCAATAACCTTAACCACATTGGATTTCGGTACCATCAAAATGCCTTGATCTTTTTCAATCCAGCGAATCGCTGTGGCCGAGTGTATCCTATATTTTACCCTCAGCCTTTTGGGAATTACAACCTGCCCTTTTGATGTGACCTTGGATGATATGGCTTCCATTTATTTTACCTCAATGATTAGAATTGACTCTGAGCTCAAGTCCCTTTTCAGATTCCTGATATGCAATACCGCATACCGGACAAACAAGATCATCACCAAGGCGTTCACCGCACTTGCACATCCAACCGATTTGACGAGCAGGGTTCCCTACCACCAGGGCATGGTCCGGGACGTCTCTTGTAACTATGGCCCCGGCCCCCAAGAAGGCATAGCGGCCAATTGTGACACCGCAGACGATGGTACAGTTTGCACCCAGAGTGGCCCCATGGCGCACAAGCGTTGGGCGCAGTTCCTTCATGCGGGGGATTTCCGCCCTGGGGTTGAACACATTTGTGAACACGACTGATGGCCCGCAGAACACATAGTCTTCAAGGGTCACGCCTTCATAAATCGAGATATTGTTCTGGATTTTGCATCCTTTGCCGATCTTCGCATTAGGGCCGATGATCACGTTTTGACCGATGTTGCAGCTCTGACCAATTACAGATCCGCTTAAAATGTGGCTGAAGTGCCAGATACGGGTCTTCGGACCTATCATCACGTTGTCGTCTATTACGGCTGTGGGGTGAACAAAGACCTGGTCAGCGGAAATCTCTTTGTCCGGGAGTGACACTGCCTGACTCTCCTTAAGGGCCTTCTGACAGGCATTAAGGACCCGGAGGACCCGCAAACCTTCTTTTCCGTCCGTGCGAGGCTGCTCCCTGGTAGCCATGCAGTGAAGAAAGTGGGCGCATTCAGCCCGCAGGGGCTCTTCCTGTTCTACAGGAACTGGTTCGGCTTCTGCCTTCACTGCCAACGGGATATTGCCATGCCAGGCCACATGATGTGGATAGAGAGTGAGTTTTTTTCCCATGGAGCAGTGTCGTCAAAGACCGCCATTTTCTCATTGCCTACCACAACCAGCTTTTGCTCCTTAAAGGGATGGAGCCAGGAAACAAAAATATGGGCCCTTATCCCACTATCAAAGGACAAGAGAGAGACAGTGACGTCAGCGATTCTCTGATGGAGGTAGTTGCCGCCCTGGGCCTGAACTGATTCGGGCATCTCTTCCACAAGGCCCAGGATTACTGAAACATCGTGTGGGGCAAAGGACCAGAGGACGTTTTCTTCACGTCGAAGCTTTCCCATATTAAGACGATTGGAATAGATATAGCGGATGCGGCCAAGATCGCCGTCATTTACCAGGGCCTTCAGCCTTAGAAGGACTGGATGGTACCAGAGCAGGTGCCCCACCATAAGGACCTTATTACGCTCCTCTGCTAATCGAATAAGCTCTTGTCCTTCAGTTTCGGAAAGGCAAAGGGGTTTTTCGACAAATACGTCCTTTCCGGCAAGCAGCGCCTCTCGAACCAAGGCACCATGGGTCTCGGCAGGCGTAGCAATAGCTAAGCCCGCAACGGCCGGATCATTGAGGACCTCTGAGTAGGATGCGGTTACTTTGGCGTCGGGGTAATCCTGGGCCATTCGATCAAGTATTTCGGAATTTGTGTCAACTATTACTTGAAGGGCACCCAGCGCGCTGAAATTCCGGACCAGGTTTTTTCCCCAGTAGCCTGTCCCTATGACAGCAATGGAGGAAACTGTTGTTTTGTATTCCACAGTTGTCTTTTCCTTTTTTCTATCCACAGATTACCCCAATGAAACAGAAAAACAAAAGGCCCTGGAGCAATAAAAAGCTGAAAGCATTGCACTGGGTAAACATTTCATGGGGCAGGCGCAGATTACGCAGATTAATTATTTTGAGCCACTCCTGTAATCACATCAGCCCTTCAGTCAATTTCCTCTCATTATTAATAAAGAATGCCTTGACTTCATCCCAGGTTGTTCCATTCAGAGATATAGGATCAGGAGAATCTTCTGCATCTTGAAAATAGAAAAAGGACTTGAGTATATGATAGCAATTGATTCGCTGCCTTCCGTATTTTTTCAAAAACATGTCTTTTAGCTCTAATGGCTGGAAATGCTTCATGATTTCATATAAATCATAAAAGTCTTTCTTGTCGGCCCGCTGAGAAATGGCAACAACTTTCATGGAGGCAATGTCATCGATGCCGGCTATTCTTATGCCGTCAAACTTCTGTAATGGCATGATGAGCTTATATGGGTAGAGTAACAGTGACAATTTCACGCCTTCGACATTGGCGTGTATTGTTTCCTGTTCAGCAATCAGTATTTGCCCGTTTAGTTTTTCAATTATTTTGCATAACTTTTCAATTGAGAATTCTTTCTCCGAGAAAAGATCCAGGTCATCACTCTTCCTGTGACCAAGGTGCATCGCCAAAGCAGTGCCGCCGGCCAGGTAAAACCTCTCCGCAATGTCGGCTATGGAGAAAAGCTTTCCGGCTAATAAAAGCAGTCTTGAATCAACGGCCTGTNATGGGTAGAGTAACAGTGACAATTTCACGCCTTCGACATTGGCGTGTATTGTTTCCTGTTCAGCAATCAGTATTTGCCCGTTTAGTTTTTCAATTATTTTGCATAACTTTTCAATTGAGAATTCTTTCTCCGAGAAAAGATCCAGGTCATCACTCTTCCTGTGACCAAGGTGCATCGCCAAAGCAGTGCCGCCGGCCAGGTAAAACCTCTCCGCAATGTCGGCTATGGAGAAAAGCTTTCCGGCTAATAAAAGCAGTCTTGAATCAAAGGCCTGTTCAAACACAATATTTCCTTTTCGGGGACATGGTAATGGATGGACCAGTAACTGGCTGTTTTCCGATCTATTGTTTTAGACCTTTTGATAACATCAACGATATCATCTTTTGAATAATGATCGAGAAGCCAATGAATATCTTCCGGCCTTCCGTATTGGAGCATTCTCTCAATAATAAATCGTTTATGTCTATGTAAATCCAAGGTGTCTTGGTCAATATCCCAAAACAAGTAGGTTGATAGCGTGTTTTGCATAATGCTATAAGGCTTTTCTGAGAAAGAGCCAAAAAAGGGGAAGTTTTTGATCAGTTTTATTATTCAAAATACACCTGGTAAGATGATAGTCAAGCCCTGGTTTCTGCTATGCTTTGTAAAAGGCGAACGTACTTTGGACCTATCTGTTCATGTTCGACAGAATCCTGCTCCGTATCAAGTAGAATGGCGAGATCCTCTGTCTTGAAAAATGCCGGATAGATATTGGTCGATTGCATAATAATCGTGCCTGCACCGACATTTCTTATACCAGCAGAGAAATGAACATATAGTCTGTCCGCTGAATACGGGAAAAACGCGGAGCGTACTTGGGTGCATGAGCATTTTTGACCACGGGCAACGCAGCCATCGGGACATTGGTCTCGGAACGCAGTTCCGACCAAAGACAGTAAAACTGTAATTTGGTTGGTTTTCGTTCAGACACTAATTAAGTATAATTGTACGACAGGTCGATATGAAAGTGTACCTGAAGAAATACTGAACCCGATATTGTGCTCTATTATGATGCTTTTTCAATAAGAAGGAGATATATCACCATGAAAAGTGCCTTGATTACAGGCATTACAGGTCAGGATGGCGCCTATCTGGCGGAGTTTTTATTAGAAAAGGGTTACGAGGTACATGGTATTAAACGAAGGTCTTCCTCGTTCAACACTGTTCGTGTGGATCATCTTTATAAAGATCCTCACGAAAAGGATGTCCGTTTTTTCATGCATTACGGAGATCTCACGGACGCTACGAACCTGATCCGTATAATCCAGGAAATTCAGCCTGATGAGATCTATAACCTGGCGGCCCAGAGTCATGTCAAGGTCTCTTTCGAAACACCTGAGTATACGGCCAATGCGGACGCACTTGGGACCTTGCGCCTCCTTGAGGCTATCAGAATTCTGAAAATGGAGGAGAAGACGCGATTTTATCAGGCATCTACAAGCGAACTTTTTGGAAAGGCCCAGGAGATACCGCAACGAGAGACCACGCCCTTTTATCCGCGAAGCCCTTATGCAGCTGCCAAGCTCTATGGGTACTGGATCACGGTCAACTACCGCGAAGCGTATAATATGTTCGCCTGTAATGGTATCCTTTTTAACCATGAATCTCCAATAAGAGGTGAAACTTTTGTAACCCGCAAGATCACAAGGGCGGTTGCACGCATCAAGCTGGGCCTTCAGGAAAGACTGTACTTGGGTAACCTGGATGCCAAGAGGGACTGGGGTTATGCCGGGGATTATGTAAAGGCCATGTGGCTGGTATTGCAGCAAGAACAACCTGAGGACTATGTTATTGCCACTGGTGAATCCCATTCGGTGAGGGAATTCGTTGAAAAGGCCTTTGGAGAGATAGGAATAAAAATTGTGTGGGAAGGAAGTGGGGCCGATGAGACAGGCAAAGACAGTGAAACCGGGAAAAGCCTCGTGAAGATTGATCCGGGTTATTTCAGGCCCACTGAAGTGGATTTTCTCCTGGGCGATCCCACAAAGGCCCGTTCAAAATTGGGGTGGGAGCCAACGGTGTCTTTTGATGAGCTAATTAAGATGATGGTGCGAGAAGATCTGAAAGAGGCAGAAAAAGACCGGTTATGTAAAAAAGCAGGCTTTCGTACTTACAATCAATTTGATTAGAGATATAAACGAATTAGAGCTATGAACAAGGCTTCCAAAATATATGTTTCAGGATAGGGGTCAGACCCCTGATCTCTTCGGTTAAAATATAAATCTTGTTAGTAAGCCCGGTGTGTTTTTCACCCGAATGGCGGTAGCCCGCCCTGTCCCCTATCACTCTGTTCATTACAAAACAGTTGGGAAAAAAGTATCTTGACAAATCGATTGCCGATGTGTACCATTTAGGTATACAAAAAGTACAATACAAAAAGGGAAGGGAAATGGCAAAAACGGCAATGACACACGCAAGACTTACGCCGGAAATAAAAGAAAAGGCTGAGACCATTCTTAAAGAACTGGGAATTTCCATTTCTGCTGCATATGAAATGTTTTATCGGCAGATTATTGCTCATCAGGGTCTTCCATTTGATTTGCGTATTCCAAATAAAAATACGCTTCAGGCAATGAAGGACGCAAGAGACGGCAAAGGGAAAAGATACGATAGCGTAGAAAAAATGTTTGAAGATCTGAAAATTTGATGCTGCCGATTCGTCCGACATCCAGATTTAAAAAAGATTTGAAAAGAGCCGCGAAGCAGAGTCGAAATATAAAAAAACTGCAACAGGTTCTTGAACAGTTGGCCATTCCTGCTCCCTTGCCTTCAAAGAACAAAGACCACAAGCTGAAAGGAGATTGGATAGATTTTCGGGAATGCCATATTGAACCTGACTGGCTACTGATTTATACAATATCAGATTTCGAACTTAGACCGGTTCGTCTTGGCATGCATTCTGAATTGTTTGATTGAGGGATCAAAAAAGCAGGGGCCTCTTGATGAATTGAATAAGTAACAAAGCCTCGGCCGATGCCTCACGATGCCGGGCTGGTTATTCATTATAAGTCCGTCCCCCAGATCATGTCCCATAGATCCATTGACTATTTTAGGCAAAATGATTAAAATAGCCAAAAAGGATGAGGGGTTAACATGAAAGCGACAGCAACAGAAGTAAAAAACAAGTTTGGAAAATTCTCTGACATTGCCAGGAACGAACCTGTTATTGTTGAGAAAACGGGTCGTAAGACCATTGTGCTGGTAGCCTTTGAGGAATATGAGCGCCTGACCCAAATTGAAGATGCTTATTGGGCTGAAAAGGCAGCAAGAGCTGAGGCGGATGGATATGTTGGATCGGAAGAATCAATGGCTTTCATAAGCGGAAAACATGCTTAGGCTTGATTTAACCAAAAAAACTCTAGCCTTTCTGGACAAACTGCCACCCAAACAGTTCAAGCAGGTTTCAAAAAAGATTTTTTCATTAATGGCAAATCCTAAACCTCACGATTCAAAGGAATTGAAGGGGCAGCCTTACCGAAGGAAAGACATCGGAGAATATCGAATCATCTACCGCGTTGAAGAAGATGTTCTCAAAATTGCGCTTGTCGGCAAACGCAATGATTCTGCTGTCTATAAAAAATTAGCAAGACTATAACCGTAAATATCGCGGTTCAAATATCTTTGCTAATCAAACTAACTCCTATTACATACGTCCTCCATTACACTGGATTTCTTGGATTTCTTCACCCCAACTATTTCCTGCTTGACAAGAATGAGACTATAAAATTATAATATTTCTTGTTAATTTCACAATGCAAGTTTGAGAGGAAGCCATGAAAGCAAAGAGGATAAGATTTAAGATCGGTAGTTTATGGGAAAGTCCGGCGCTACATATATTATTAACCAAAGAAAACGATGCGGTTAATACAATTTTTGATCCAGCGCATGCTAAGTATTGGAGGATGTATAACGAATTGGAAACCAAACAGTCTTCCAAAAGTCTAAAGATGTCTATAAAAAAATTATTAACGTCTGTTACCAATGATACTCTCCAGCAATCAACTGCCGAAATAAACTATGCCTAAACCTTTAGAATTAAGGAAAATAACAAAAGTACCCCCATTGCTCGTTCCATTACGCCGAGGCTTGACTCGGTTGCGGTAATCGAAGTATAATGAATTATTAAATCAAATAAAAAGTAATTCTTTGGAGAATTGTCATGCGCAGCACTATTACCGTGCGAGGCCAGACCGTAATCCCGGCGCCGATCAGGAAAAAGTTCGGTCTGGGGCCGTCGAAACGGCTGGAGTGGATCATTGATGACGACACCATCAGGGTGATGCCGGTGGATACCGATCCCGTCGTCGCCTTCCGGGGGTCTGGCAGGGGTGGGGCGGTGGCGAGGCTCCTTGCGGAACGTAGGCGTGATCGGGAACGGGAATGAAACGGTATGTCCTTGACACCTCAGCCCTTCTGGCCCTCAGGGACGACGAGGCCGGTGCCGACCAAGTGGCGAAAATTTTCCGCCTGGCCCAACGCCGCAAGCCCCTCCCCGTTATCATATGCATATTTTGCCTGTCCCCCATTTCGAGTTACATGTGAATCCTGTTTATCCTGTCAGAAAAAATAGTGGAATAGTGGCAACGTCCCCCATTGAACAATTAAATTGTCCACTATTGCTCCCCATAAACCAATGGACGTAAGTTGTTCGGAACTAAAAGGAGGAGAAAAGTCTCATGAAGTATAGAGTAAATCTCAAAAAGACAGAAGAAGGTTACTCTGTCTGGGTTCCCGGACTACCTGGCTGCTGGTCTCAAGGAAAGTCAGAAGTTGAGGCGTTGGAAAATGTCAAAGACGCCATTAGCGCCTATGTGGAGACCGTTGATAAGCTTACTGCTNGCCGTTCGGCACGAGGACGAAAAATTGCTCAGAAAGGCAGCAGAAATAAAAGCCAACCATCCCTTGTCGCTTGCCGATGCATGGATTGCAGCCTGTTCCATTCTTGAGGGGGCGATACTTGTTCACAAGGACCCGGAACTTGAAACCCTAGGATGCGAACAGTTCCTGTTGCCCTATAAGGTAAGTGGGTAACGGGCAGGCTTTTAGCAAGCCCCTCCCCGTTATCATATGCATATTTTGCCTGTCCCCGATTCTAAATCCTTTGTCATTTGAGAATTCCCTCTCAGGGTTCATTCTGACAAGAATTATGGCAGGCGCGAGGGAATATGGCAAAAGAGCCTTTAAGTTACTNAGCTTACTGCTGATAAGGAAACTCGGTACGTAGAAATTGCCTATGCCTAAGTTGCCTGGGATAAATCATCAGAAAGCGGTGAAGGCTTTTAAAAAAACAGGGTTTTGGATTGTCAGGCAGGGTAAGCACATTGCAATGACCAACGGCGATAGAATTATCACCATTCCCAGAGCGAACTCCCCCATTACGTCCCAGCTTTGGACTTCTACCTTTCATCTTCCACCTTTGAGCTACGAGCTTAACCTATGCCACGCCAAGCAAGATTAGATGCTCCCGGCCTCCTGCAACATGTAATGGCCCGAGGGATTGAACGTAGAGAGATCTTCAAGGACGACCAAGACCGCCAATCCTTCCTGGAACGTCTTGCTGTGATCCTTGAGAAAACCCAAACCCAATGCTACGCCTGGGCGCTCACTCCAAACCACTTCCATCTCTTGCTGCGCACAAGTCTTACGCCACTTAGCAAGGTCATGCGTCGTCTCATGACCGGCTACGCGGTCACCTTCAACAAGCGTCATAAAAGGAGCGGTCACCTCTTCCAGAACCGCTATAAATCAATTGTCTGTGAGGAAGATCCTTATNCGATTGTGGTTATCTGGAAGGGGAACATTTCGCGCCGTTAAAGGAGAAATGCGAGTCAGTTGGCAAAATGCTCGGCTCTATGCTCAAACATCCGGAATCATTCATTCTGAGACTCTGACTTCTGACCTCTGTCCTCTGACCAAGGAAAAATCCCCTTGTCCCCTGCCCTTCTCCAAAAAACAAAAAAGAAAAACCGGAGAAATACCTGGCAGAGAAAACAATCGAAGATGTCTTGCTCCATTTTGGAGACACCCTCAAGGTTGCCCGTCGAAGATATCGCCAATTCGTTAAGAATGGTATCGAGCAAGGGACTCGACCTGAACTCCAAGGAGGTGGGCTGGTCCGAAGCGCGGGCGGGAACAAAAGAACTCTATTAGGGAGAAAGAAGGAAGAATGGGAACTATCTGATGAAAGAATTCTGGGAAGTGGGGATTTTGTTGCCGAAGCGTTGCAAAAAGCTGGGGAGTCCTTTGAAGCTCAGTCAGGTACTAGACCGCCTCTCGAAGCATTGATAGATACTGTATCAAAAGCTTTTGGCGTGTCATCTGAACAATTGAAATCCAGAAGTCGAAAAAGGGCAATTCTACAGGCCCGTTCGGTTTTTGCATGTGTTGCGGTCAGGAACCATAGTTATCATGGAGTGGAGGTGGCCGAGGTATTGTCATTGAGTTCCCCAACAGTGAGCAGAATTGTGGAGAATGGTGAAAACATTCTTGACAATAATAGAAAACTTGCGTTAGAATTGGCATAAATGGAAATATGAAACAACGTCCCCCATTACTTTGTACAGGAGGTAATAAAATGGATTTTTATACTGCGGTATTAAGAAAAAGTGGTCCATATTGGGTCGCATTATGTTTAGAAAATGGAATTGTTGGTCAGGGTTATACAAAAGAAGCGGCAATTGCAAAACTAAAGGAAGCGATAGACTCTATTGCGGAAGCGCAAAGGATAGATAGCGCTGTTTATTCTG
>NKAJ01001882.1_pt1 | contig 15903 bp, 13 predicted proteins | sample 1556001 | NCBI WGS metagenome assembly NKAJ01 (sample SAMN06204642, study PRJNA360343) | marine sediment metagenome | isolation source: Jiulong cold seep at northern South China Sea | place: China: South China Sea, Jiulong cold seep | collected 2013-06 | reverse complement strand
GAATATTGTAGTAAGTTAAATAACAGAGATGCTTCAATGGTGCAAATGTATTGGACTCAGACAAATGCTTGACAAGCTTTTAAGCACATGATAATATTAAGCATATTTTGTTCAGCAGTATAAAGGGCGAAAGATATTAAATATTTTGAGTCAAAGTATATTTTTAAAAGTAGAAAGTTTGCTTTCTTGAAAAAAGTATATTGGGACAGAAAAGGCATTTGGGGTAAAGGGTATTTTGTATCTACGGTAGGGATAAACGAAGAAGTAATCCGAAGATACGTCCAGTCCCAAGAAAAGGAAGGAACAGGACAGGCAAAGCTTGAGTTTTAAAAGCACCACGCCTGTAAAGGCGTGGTTATTTATTATATTATGGGGTTAATAATTTGCCAAGTTATAAAGAATTGCTTTCTAAAGTTTTAGAAGAAAATAAAAAAGTACTTGAAGCTGTTCCCGAAGCTCAAATACAAAATTTAATCACAGAAATAGAAAACGCCAAAACAATTCAACTCTTTGCCTTAGGAAGAATGCAGGCTTCGATGCGCGGCTTTGCTATGCGTCTCAAGCATATGGGTTTTGATACCTATGTTGTTTTTGAAACTACGACCCCAGCTATCGGACAGGGAGACTTATTAATTGTTAATTGCCCAGTCACTCTTGTAGATTTAAACATTATTAAATTGGCAAAACAAGCAGGTGCTCGTGTATGTGCTTTAACAGCTCATCCGGAGTTTGAAAATGCTAAACTCGCAGATCTAGTCGTTGAAGTTCCCGGCCAGATATTCGGTACCGGGAATGAAATTCCTTCAATACAACCCATGGCTTCCTTACTTGAACAAGCTTTATTCCTATTTGAAGATATCATCGTTATGCTGCTCATGGAAAAGCAAAAGATAGATCCAATGAAAATGCAGGAAAGGCATACAAATCTCGAAGGTGTAATGATGCCTTTCGCAAAAATTAATCGGAGTTAACAATGAAAGAAGGCGATATTATTCAAGTGGCCCATGTGGTCTACGACATTGATAAAACAATGGAGTATTATTGGGAGAATTTCAGCGTAGGACCATGGGATGTTTACACCTTTAATCCTCTAACCGTCCGTGATTCCATGGTTCGGGGACGGCCCTCAGATTTCACCTATCTTATTGCGGTAACCTGGAGAGGAGATGTCCAGTTCGAGCTTATGCAGCCGGTAACCGGCAGAAGTATATATGACGAGTGCCTAGAAAAAAACGGAGAGGGACTTCACCATATAAAGATTTATTATCCGGATTGTCAAAAGGCGCTAAAACAATTTAAAGGCAAGGGAATCGAAGTAATCCAGAGCGGCAAAATAGATAAGGATGAATTTTACTATCTCGATACGGAAGATAGTCTCGGGTATGTAATAGAAATTGGCAATAACGGAAAAATAAGAAAACCCGAACGCCGTTATCCTGCATAAAAAAATTATTGGAATTAATTTAAGATAGTATCTAAGAAAAATTACACTAATTTTGTTCTTCGACAATTGAAATTTTTCTAGATTCAGTTACGACCGCAGCTATAATAAATAGATTTCTCCATAAACCATATATGCTAAATATGAATGGTAACTCTTATCGACCAAAGGAAACCAAGGAATATCCCTAAACAAACTTAATTATTCTAAGGGAAGGAGGAAAATATGGTCTATATTTATTGATTTTTTTAGAAAAAGTGGTGTAATTTTCAGCTGTAATATGGTGTGTTTTCCATTCGCTATTTGCACCCAATCTAAAGTAGCATGTAAGGCTGCAAAAAAATTTTTAAGGAGGAGTTATTATGAAAAAGTCAAGAGTACTCAGTATCTGTTTATTATTTATCTTTCTCTTTATGAGCGTTATACTCTTTGTAGCAGGCGAAAAGGAAGCCGCTGCAGAAGAGGCTTATACGATGATCTCTATTCCCAAACTTCGTGCAACCTGGTTTGACCGGATGGAAGTTGGCTTAATAGAAGCTGGCAAGGAATATGGGATCAAAGTAAGCCAGCAAGCGCCTGCATCGGCAGATGAAGCACAGCAGATCAGGATAATGGAAGATGCGATTAACCAAGGTAATAATGCAATATTAGTTGTTCCAAATGATGCAAACTCGATTGTACCTGCTTTCGAACGGGCCCAAAGTAAGGGTATTGTTACCATCACTCATGAATCACCTCAACAGAAGAGCGCCGACTTTGACGTGGAAATGATTGATAATGTTGCCTTTGGTGAGAAGGCAATGGATCTTATGGTAGAAGATATGGGTACTGAATCCGGTAAGTACGCTGTTTTTGTCGGATCACTTACTGTGCCGGCGCATAACATTTGGGCGGATGCTGCTATTGTATTAGCAGAAAAGAAATATCCCGGATTAGAAAAAATTGCTACACGCTATCCTGTTTCTGAAGATCAGAATGCTGCACGTCAGACAGCGCTTGATATTATTACGGCAAATCCTGAGATTAAAGGATTTTTATGTTTTGGAAGTCAAGGTGGCCCCGGGGCTGCCCAAGCGCTCAGGGAGAAAGGCCTTATTGGAAAGATCGCAGTAATCGGTACTACCGCACCCAGTCAGGCAAAGAAATACATCGAGGATGGCTCTATGACTACAGCGATACTGTGGGATCCAGCCGAGGCCGGTTATGCTATGGTTTATCTTGCAAAGACCGTACTTGAAGGCAATAAGGATAAGGTTGATGTAGATTTCGAAATTCCGACTCTTGGTTCTCCCCTTTTAGTTAAAGGAAATACCCTAATCTATGATCGGCCTCTAATTGTTACCAAGGATAACATAAACCAATACCAAGGATTCTAATAAAAATATTATTGTGGATTCTGATGAAAATACTATTGTCCACACTTAAAAAAATGAAATTTTGCACTTGACAGGTCATGTACCTGTCAAGTGCTGTTTCTTAAGGAGATACTTTTGTGCAAGAATTCTTAATGCTTAAAAATATTTATAAAAGCTTTGAAGGTGTCCATGCTCTTCAAGGTGTAGATTTTTCTATCTATCCCGGCGAGATACACTGTCTTGTTGGAGAAAACGGTTCAGGCAAATCAACTTTAATAAAGATTATTTCCGGTGTGTATCAACCCGACAGCGGAGAGATAACTGTTGAGAATGACAGGATGGATCACATTGGTTCTGCTGAATCAATTGCAAGAGGTATACAAGTAATCTACCAGGATTTATCTTTGTTTCCCAATCTTACTGTTGCAGAAAACATTGCAATAAGTGAGCTTAGAGAAGAAGGGAAATTAATAATAAATTGGAATGAAGTTTCAACGATTGCCAAAACAGCAATCGAATATATTAATGTTGATCTTGATCTTTCAGCAAAAGTGGAAGAATTACCCATAGGAATTCAGCAGCTAGTTGCCATCTGCAGGGCTTTTACCAAAGAGGTAAGACTTCTTATTCTCGACGAACCAACTGCATCCTTGACAAAAAAAGATATCGAAAGCCTATTATCTGTAGTCCGTGATCTCCAAAGTAGAGGGATCGCAATTCTCTTTGTTAGTCATAAGCTCAATGAAATATTTGAGGTGGCAGAAAGGATTACAGTACTTAGGGATGGTTATAATGTTGGGACTCTCCCCCGTGAAGAACTCGATAATAAAAAGCTTGTAAGTTTGATGACCGGGAAAACTATCATACCCAAACGTTTCCAATACACCGGTAAAGGAACTCATAAACTTTTAGAAGTGCGCAAATTGAATAAGAAGCATAATTTCAAAGATATATCTTTTGATTTATACGAAGGTGAGATAATAGGTATTACTGGTCTGGTTGGGTCAGGACGTACTGAGCTTGCACTCGCATTATTCGGTATAAGTCAAGCGGATAACGGTGAAATTTTAATTGATGGTAAAATAACAGACATTCAATCTGTACAGAATGCCGTTGATGCAGGAATAAGTTATGTGCCGGAGAATCGGCTGACTCAAGGGGTGATATTGAAAAAATCTGTAGGCGAAAACATCGTTACCCCGATATTACGCTCTTTATTAAACCGATTCAAACTTATTGATTATGAAAAATGGGAAGCAATAGTAGAAAAATGGATTAATGCCCTTAATATAAGAGTATCAGATTCTTCAGTTATGATACAAACCCTTTCAGGGGGTAATCAGCAGAGGGTAGTTATCGCTAAATGGCTTGCATCTAAGCCAAAAATACTAATTCTCGATGGACCTACGGTAGGCATTGATGTACTGGCTAAAAACTCAATCCACGGTATCATTCATGATTTAGCCAATGAAGGAATGGGAGTACTTCTTATTTCTGATGAAGCTGCAGAAGTAGTAAATAATTCCAATCGTATTTTGATTATGCGTTCAGGCAAGATCTATTCTGAGCTTCGGACAGCGGACGTGACCGAAGAAGAAGTACAGAAAATAGTAGAGGCAAAAAAGTAGACATACTGTTTCGAATTCGGATGGGAGCCTGGAAGAAGTTTGGAGAGGTTATATGTTAAAAAAACTGTTAAGGCATAATGAAAGTTATCTTTTCATTTTAATTCTTCTCATAAGCATCATAATAACCATAGCTAATCCTAATTTCCTTACATTTGAAAACATTTTAGGATTTCTAAAAAGTTATTCCATGATCGGTATCATGGCGGTTGGAACTCTCTTTGTCCTTATACTTGGAGGTACACCTGATGTATCTTTTACCGCTATCGCCCAAGTTGCTGAGTACGCAATTGCCGTAATTACCCTGGCTATTGGTGGAAATATTTTTTTCGCTATTCTAATGGCCTGTATCATGGGAATGATCATGGGAATTATTAATGGTCTTATAATACACAGGTTCCGAGTATCAACAATAATCGTTACTATAGCTACCTTTAATATTTATTACGGCTTAATGTATGTAATTACGAAAGGAAAACTCATCAACGTTGTTCCTAAAATGTTCGAAAATTTCGGTAATACCTTATTATTTCCTACCACTACTGAAATTGGTGGAACATACGGGCTGACACTTATGCCAATTCTTTGGTTCGCATCGCTCATTCTTGGATGGTTTATTCTTAGAAAAACCTTTCTTGGACGCAGTATTTTTGCTATGGGTGGTAACGAAGTGGCTGCGGAAAGAATTGGAATTAATACAATGTTTGTGCGTATGTTTGTTTTCGGTTTTGTTGGTTTCCTTTCAGGATTAGCTGCTGTTGTGCATCTATCCATTGTACAGGCGGTTGTTCCTAACATCATAGTAGGTAAAGAATTGGAAGTCATTGCTGCTGTTGTCATAGGCGGTGCAAGTGTGTTCGGTGGTAGAGGTACGGTTATGGGTACATTTCTAGGGGTTCTTCTTTTCGCTATCATAAATAATAGTCTCACACTCCTAAGAATTTCTTCTTATTGGTACGACATTGCTATAGGTATTATAATAACATTTGCTGTTACTGTTAGTGCGTATCAGACGCTGAGACAACGCCGAACACGGGTAAATGTTAAAATAGAGAACGGAGAAGGTGTAAAATGAAAGCGTTAATAAAATTTTCGACTAATCGTTCCATCCTTATTTTATTAGTAGGAATTTTTATCCTTATGTCTATTCTGGCGCCGCGCAAGTTTCTTACTTTTTCAAACATGATTTCAATGTCCTATCAGTTACCGCTCATTGCTTTTCTTTCTATTGGAGTGATGATTTCGATGTTAACCGGCGGTATCAATTTAGCTATCATCGCAACTGCAAATTTTACCGGCATCATTACTTTTTTTATTCTGCAGACCTTTGCCGGTGAAGTTACAAGCCAGGCTTCTATTTTGCAGTCTATAATAGCTTTGGGAGGCGGTCTGATAGCAGCTCTTGTTATTGGGGCTGTTATGGGTTACCTTATTGCATATATTGAAGTTCCGTCTATTTTAACTACTCTTGCCGTCATGATATTATTACGAGGGGTTAATGTTGTTCTTACGAAAGGATATACGCTTTCTGGATTTCCGTCTTTTATTACTAACATAGGTAATGGTACTGTTGGCAGGATACCAATACCTGCTATAATTCTTATTGTGGTATGTATAATCCTTTACGTTGTTCTAAGGAAAACAGTTTTTGGCAGGAGCCTCTATATTTTAGGGGCAAATCCAATCGCAGCTAAATTTTCTAATGTTAATGTTCGTGCTTCCTTAATGGGTGCATATATGCTTTCGGCATTTTTCTCCGCACTCACTGCTTTCATCATGATGGGGCAGTTCAATTCGGTGAAAGCTAATTATGCCGAGTCCTACTTACTCGTCGCCGTTCTTGCCTGTTTTTTAGGAGGAGTAGATCCTTTTGGAGGAAGTGGAGATCTAACGGGGATGGTTCTGTCTGTAATTACCCTCCAATTAATATCCACAGGGGTAAGTCTTCTTCGTATGGATCCCTTTTTTATCCAAGCCATGTGGGGATTGATTATTATTGCTTTAATAGTTGTGAACAACTTTAGAAGACAGATAAAGGAAACCCGCAGACTCCGGATAGCGCGACTAGAACAAAAAAAGTGAAGAATAGGAATTGCAGATATTATTAGTTTACTCAATTGGTGGAGGGATAAACGAAGATAATATTGTGAATTTTTTAAATATATCTCCGGATATTATAACAATTGGAAGATCGATCATTAATAATAAGAACCCTCTTATTACTACAAAGCGATTTAGGAAAATAATTAAAAAATAACTTATAATAAAAGGGAATCTTTAAATGAATATTAAAGAATTAAGTATAAAAATTTTAACAGAATTAAAGATAATATTATGTGATATAAATCAGGATGAAATTGAACAACTTATTTTAAAAATTTTAACGTCAAAAAGGATTTTTTTATATGGAGTAGGAAGAGCTCTTTTAATGTCAAAAGCATTTGCTATGCGCCTCGTGCATTTAGGACTAACTTCTTATGTTATAACTGATGTAACAACTCCTAGTATCCAGAAGGATGATCTTTTAATAATTTGTACTGGGTCTGGTGAAACAGATTCTATATATTTTCATGTAAAAAAGGTAAAAAAAATTGGGTTAAATATATTTACTATTACTGCTCATCCAGATTCACGGATAGGAAAATTATCAAATTTTGTTTTAACAATACCAGCACAAACTAAACTAGAAATGATAAATAGTCCAAAATCAATTCAGCCAATGGCGAATCAATTTGAACAATCTTTACTCCTTGTCCTTGATATGGTAACAATTTTTTTAATGGAAAGATTAAAAGAAAACTCAAAAAGTATGTGGCAAAGACATTTTAATTTGGAGTGAATTATTTTTTAAGGAAAGTCAAGATTTTTAGTAATTTTTAATTAAAATATATATTAATTTGTATTACTTTTAAGTGGTGTTTACACTTTCTACTTTTTCCTATAGAGCATAATACTATCTACCGAGGTTTAGGTAAAGTATATTTTTGTATACCATCTAAGAATTTTTAATAAGGTATTTTATCTTTTAACCTGTGCCTCTGATTCATTCTCTTAGAATTACAATAATAGACAAATTTATTCAGGTCATCTTGTAACTAAGCTAAAGAGGAATATACCTTCTTGATCAAGGTGATTAAGAATGGTTTCAATATGATCGGTGCCTCTCCATATGCCCATGTATTTATGAAAGGTGGCGTCCTTTTATCGCAATGTATTTAGACTCTACAAAGAAGGTTCTACGAAAAATAAGGATCACGATTGCTGAAGAATCATTTACGAGCGTGGCAGGACGAGACCATAAAAAATTATCACGCCGCTCAAATAAATAGAATGTTGGCAGGCAACGTTAGTGAGAGTAGAGGAGTATCAATATGAAGAAGACTGCTTGCCATAGAGCAAGATCTGATTCACACTATTGAGCTCACGTGGAAATATAGGAGGCTTGACCAAACGAGAGGTTTTGTGCTTTGCAGCTACCTAATAGAATGTTCAAAAACTGGAGTTGTTGCAATATACAGCAGTCAGGAGAAGTATATTCGGCTGACGAAGCTAATCTGCAAAGTTATTGCTGCAGTTGTAGTTGGAGGAACAAGTTTATCAGGTAGAGAGGGTTCAATTTTAGGCACGGTTATAAGAGTTTTTATAATGGGTTTTTAGGGAATAGTCTGAATTTATTAGGAGTACAATCTTTCTATCAAAATGTTTTTAAAGGGTAGATATTAGTAAGTGCAGTAATATTAGATATTGCTTTAAAAAATAAATTAAAATCAACTTAATTAGTATAAAAGGAGACTGTTATGAATAAGGTTGGAATTTATTTTGCATATTGGTCACAAGATTGGGCAGCAGATTATACTTATTACTTAAATAAGGTTGCTGACCTTGGTTTCGATGTTTTAGAGGTATCATCAGCTCACATATTAAATATGTCTAATGCTGACTTAAAAAATTTAAAAAGCGTTGCAATTGAAAGAGGTATAGAAATAACTTATGTTATAGGTTTTTCACCTGATAATGATATTGCATCTGAAGATAATGTCATAGTAAAAAAAGGAATAGAATATGCAAAAAGGACACTTGAAGCTATTTATCATATGAAGGGCAAGATTTTTTGTGGAATAAATTATTCATCGTGGCCAAGAATGATGAACGAAGGAATTGTTGATAAAAGACCCTGGCTCGATAGAAGTTTAAAAAGTATAAAAGAAGTTATTAAAACAGCGGAAGATTTTGGCATATACTACTGTCTTGAAGTGGTAAACCGCTTTGAGCAGTTTTTACTAAATACTGCAGAAGAAGGAATTGTATTTTGTAAAATGGTTGATAGTCCAAATATAAAACTTCTTCTTGATACTTTTCATATGAATATTGAAGAAGACAGCATTTCAGAAGCTATCACCAAGACAGGCAAATATCTTGGTCATATGCATATTGGAGAAAACAACAGAAAAGTTCCAGGCAAAGGCCATATGCCATGGGATGAGATATTTCAGGCGTTAAATAGAATTTCGTATAAAGGTTGTATTGTAATGGAACCTTTTGTAAGAATGGGAGGAGAGGTAGGCCGGGATATTAAAATATGGAGAAATTTATCTAATAATTGCGATGAAAAATGTCTTGATAAAGATGCAAAAGATGCTCTAAATTTTATTCGTTATGAATTGAAAAGAAATTATAATTGAGCAATTAAAGATAATATGCAGTAAATTAATTAGTTTCTGGTGAATAATTTGTACTAAAACATACGCGAAAACACAATAATATTACTTATACCTGTAAAGTATTTAATTTATCCAGAACCGTCTATTACAAATGGCTAAAGAGGTTCAACAAACCAAGCTATCTCGGGCTACAAGATAAAAAAAGCTAAACCCAAGATGTCTAACCAGATAAAACCGGATAAAGAAAAGATTATTCTCAATTATATAATAGATTATCCGACACATGGACCTAAAAGAATCGCCAATGAATTAAGACAACAGGATATTGCTATCAGTGAAACCGAAATATATAATGCCTTATACCGAAAACAATTAAACCATCGTCCTAACCGACTCTTCTATGCTTAAGGAAAAATCAGATAATCCGCTGGTAACCGCGAAAGATACCTGAGAGAAGTAGCTAAAAGAAAACCAGCACATATAAGTGCTTATTATCCCGGTTACCTCTTTTATCAGGATACCTTTTATATCGGTACCATTAAGGGTTTAGAGAGAATCTATTGACAGACCGGCATCGATGCTTATAGTAACTTTGGCTTTGCTAAGGTCTATACTGATAAGAAGGCAATAAGTGCTATTAATTTCTTAAAGACTAAGGCATTACCAGTATACAGAAGATTTAATATACCTTCCTTAAGGTGCAACTAAGAGAAATATTGAGTTTAATTTAGTCCACTTTTAATTTTTAACTAACATGAATTGTTGTGCGTTATATAGACGATATCCTAGAAAGTTTAACCTTGTTTCTTAGGGTCTTGTTACAAAAGAAAATGTAGAAAAATATCAAGGAATTGTGACATGATTAATTTGAAATTTTCTACTTTTTAGATTTCTATCTAACAAAGGTCAATTGAAGTAGGAGGAGCAGTATATTGGGGTGGTAAAATAATTATTTTTGACGAGCTATCTAATAATCTAAGGGTAGAACAACAGTAAAAAGTTCTGAGTTTGATTAAACGCCTTAGGGATGAGTTTAGTGTTTCAATTATTATTATTTCTCATAATTTAAAAAATGTATTTGATATTGCTGATAAAATTATTGTTTTAAGAAATGGAAAAAAGGTTATGAAAAAAAATAAGAGCGAAACAACAGAAAATGAAGTTGTATCAATGATAACGGAGCTGCTTGTTAAGGATTGATTTTGAAGAATTATTAATTTTTAAATGAGATAATAGTGAACCATTGGATAATCCAGTTTCTATAATCAAGGAAAAGTTTTTAAAAATAGATACTCTTCTGGTTGTAATTGTATTAGCCGGGGCAGGAGTAGGAATATATAAATCTGTGGAAGATGGATGTAAAAAAGCAGTGAAACTTAAAGAAGAAAAAATAAAACCAATCCCTGAAAATGTTGATATTTATAATCGGCAGTTTAAAATATATCAGTCTTTATACCAGGATTTAAAAGGAGATTTTAAGAGATTAGAAGGAGAGGCAGTGTAAAATGGTAGTAGGAGAGATTTTAGATATTGAAAGGTTAAAAGGATATTTAGATTTAATTATAAAGAGGAATGCGGAAAAGCATAACCTTATCGGCTGGGTATTAGCTAAAGATATTCAGCGAAGGAAATTATTAGAAATTAGCAATAAGTATTCTCCGGCTATGACCCAAGCCATTTTACTTGAATCTGTATGTGAACAGCTGCCAATTTTTATCGAACCGGGGCAGATTTTTACCGGAACAGAAGAAGATGCTTTTTCGGCAAGCTATGCCTTAATTAATCCTGCTTTTCGGATAGAGAGTTTCGAGGGATACAATGATGAAATGACTTTCTATGATGATGTTAAGCCGGGTAGCAAGATAGCTGATATTGAGGTAACAGCGCAGATGGTAAAAGATAACCGGGAGTTTTGGAGCAAACATCCCTCTGTAGCGAAGATAAGAGATATATATAAAAAAACCGGAAACCAGACTAAAGAAGCAGTGTATTTTGTGGAAAGAGTTACCGGTCATACTATACCTGGTTTTGAAGGAGCATTAGAGGAAGGATTAGAATACAAAATTTCAGAATTAATACAACAAAAAAAGAAATTTCCGGCGAAGAGCGATTATTTTGATAGCATGATAAAGACTTTACAAGCGGCTATAACTTTAGCTGATCGCTATGGTAAACTGGCCGAGCAGAAATATGAACAGGAAAAGGACCCGGCAAGAAAGAAAGAATTAAAATTAATAGAGAAGACCTGTTATAAAATCCCCCGTCAAGGTGCAGAAAATTTATACGAAGCCTTACAATCTTATATTCTGCTCTGGCAGGTGATGAATCTGGAACAGCTTCCCAATCCCTATGCCTTTTCCGTAGGGAATCTGGATAGGATAATGCAGCCCTATTACAAGGGAGCCAGGATTTCTAAAAAATTAGCTGTACAATTAATACGCCATTTTTTGGTCTTTTTTGAAGTGGGAGATAGAGACTGGGCTATTTCTCAGAATATTATGGTAGGCGGCTCAGATGTTAAGGGGAACGATTTATCCAATGATATGACTTATATTATATTAGAGGCTTACCACCAATCCAATCGACCGCAGCCGAATTTTTCAGTAAAAACACACCCCCATACACCGCTTGAATTTTATCGGGCGATATCAAAATTTATGTTTAATTTCGGGCACAGCTCTCCTTCTTTTCTTGATGATGTAGTAGTGTTTTCCGCCTTAAAGAAGAAAGGTATAGCCGAAGAAGATTTAACAGAATATGCCATTGCCGGCTGTCAGGAACCATTGATTAAAGGCAGAGAAAATGGGAATACAACTAATAGCTGGTTGAACCTGGCTAAAGTTTTAGAAATTTCTTTAAATAACGGATGTTCATCAATTACCGGGGAAAAACTGGGTCCTTCTTATAAAGAATTAGGCTTGGAAGAAAATCCTTTCAGTTCTTTTGTGGAAACCAAAAAAATTTATTACCGTTATCTGGATTATTTTATTGAAAAGATGATTCAATCAGGCAATAAATGTACTGAGGCACTTTCTTTGCTGCCGGTCCCCTTTGCTTCTTTTTTTATGGGCGGAGGAGAGACCGGAATAGATATGAGGGATTGTGATAGCAGCAGCCCGGGGACAAAATATAATGCATCCGGCTGCTTGATTCATGGTTTAGGGGTCACTGCTGATTCCTTAACTGTAATTAAGTACTTCTTTGATGCCAACTTTAAAATAGAATTTTCCTTGAATGATTTGATTACTTCCTTAAAGAGAAATTTTGAGGGATTTGAGGAATTGCGAAATATTGTCCAAAAAGTTCCCAAATTTGGGAATAATATTCCCTATGCTGATAAAGAAACAGTAGAATTGGCGAAAATAGTTAGTGAAAAAATCAATCGACAAAAAAATCCTTTCGGTAAGAATTTTACTGCTGATTGGAGCAGTCCCAGCACTAATCTACTCTACGGATACTGGACGGGCGCAACTCCCGACGGAAGAGGAGCCCGTGAAGATTTAAGCTTTGGGCTTGATCCCTCTACGGGAATGGCGACAGGCGGTCTTTTAACCAGAATTCTTTCTCAATCAAAATTAGATTATGAAATTATGACCGGCGGTTCGGCAGTTGCCATGAGCGTTAACCCGGATAATATTAGGGTAATGAATTTAAAACAGAAAGCCCAATACCTAAAGGATATTATCAGCGCTATTTTTAATTATTCTGCTGAAGGCAAAGGGCAGGGATTGGGTTATGTTTATTTTAATGTATTTTCTTCTGAACAATTATTGGGTGTAGCTGAGCACCCCGAGAAGTATCCTTATCCGGTTATAGTACGAATTCATGGTCAATACGGTGATGCCCGGAAATTATCTCCCGATATTTTAAAAAAGGACATTATCCCTCGTTTAGATTCGGGGTCTGTCTCTTTTTAAGAAATATTTACTTTAATCCCTTTGCTTTTTATTATCTTGGCCAAACCTGCCATCTTTCGATTAGAAGGAGGTATAAGATGCAGCAAAGGATAGTCTTTTCCCAGGGCTTTCCATTTATAAATCCCGTGTCTTCCGTATTTTAACAGCTCTACTTTTAGTCCGTTTTTCATAGGAGAAAGAAAATCAGCAATATCTTTAAAATTCTTTTCTGAATCATTATATTCCGGGATAACCGGAATTTCTATCCATAAATCTCTTCCAGCCTCATAGATCTGTTTAATGTTATACAATATTTGTTTATTATCCTTTCCTACCAATTTTTTGTGAGTTTCTGGATTTACATGTTTTATATCACAGAAAACTAAATCCAGATAGGGGAGGGATGTAATGAATTGAGTAGATGAACCGTTGGTTTCAACTGCAGTGGGAAAATTAAAATATTTTAGAGCTTTTAGAAGCTCAAGATAGAAATCCCATTGAACAGTAGGTTCCCCTCCGGAAAGAGTTACTCCATAGGAAAGATTGCCCTTGGAAAATCTTTGATAAGGTAAGATTTCTTGTATAATTTCTTTTACGGTAACTTCCTTACCAACAATTTCTTTAGAGCCATCTTCGTAGGTTAATTCAGTTTTTCCGAAGGGTATGCTTTCCGGGCTGCCACACCAGGGGCAGAAGAAGTTACAGCCTTTAAAATAGACAATGCTTCTCCATCCCGGACCCTCTTTTGAGGTACCATGTTTTATATTTATAATAATACCTTTAGTGTCTTCTTTATATTTATTCATCAAAGTTCCTTTTTATTTTAATTGACTAAATTTTAGTATATTATTTTACTTTTTTCAAAAAAATATTTATATTTCTTTCCGATATTTTAAAAAATTTTACTATTTTACTTTTAATAAAAGAGGATTTTTTAATATTTTGCAGAATATAATTTATAAGTAAACATTTAGCTTTTAAGATTTTAAAAAGATTGAATTAAAGAAAAAGAGGTAAATTAAATGAATCAAGTTTTAAGTTTTGGTATGGTAGGTGGCGGAAGNTGGTGGAATTGGCTCTTTAATCGGCGAAGTTCATCATAAGGCAGCTTCCTTTGACCGTAAAGCAAAATTAGTTGCCGGATGTTTTTCCAGAAGTTATGACAATACTCTATCTACAGGGAAAAAATTGGGTTTGGATTCCGGACGACTCTATAACACTTTTAGGGAAATGACCGAGAAAGAGGAAGCAAGAGAGGATAAAATTGATTTTGTTATCATTGTGACCCCGAATAATTCACATTTTGAAATAGCCAAAGCTTTTTTAGAAAAAGGCATTAATGTAGTTTGTGATAAGCCTTTGACCTTGAAAGTGGAAGAGGCTGAAGAATTAACAAATTTGGCCAGGAAAAGAGATTTACTTTGTTGTGTGACTTATACATATTCCGGTTATCCTATGGTAAAACATGCTCGGGAAATAATTAGTAAGGGTGAGATTGGGAAGATTCGAATGGTAATGGGAGAATATCTCCAAGAATGGCTGGCTATGCCGGCAGAGAAAGAAGAAGGGAACAAGCAGGCATCCTGGCGAACTGACCCCAAATATTCCGGAAAATCTAATTGTGTAGCGGATATTGGAAGCCATATAGAAAATACTATCTCTTATACAACCGGATTGGAAATCGATTCTCTTTGCGCCAATTTGGATATTTTTGTTAAAGGAAGAACACTCGATGATAATGCAGAGGTTTTAGTCAAATATACCAGCGGGGCTCGAGGGATTTACTGGTGTTCACAGGTGGCTATCGGGTATAATAATGGTTTAAAAATCCGTGTTTTGGGAGAAAAGGGATCTGTAGAATGGGAGCAAGAGAAACCTGATTATTTGAAAGTTGCTTATTTTAGTCAGCCAGTTCAGATTTTATCTCGGGGAAGAGATAATTTATATCCTCTGGCCTTGAGAGTCTCTCGACTCCCCGGAGGGCATCCTGAGGGTGTATATGAGGCCTTTGCCAATATCTATTCTAATTTTTCCGATGCCTTACTGGTCAAAAAGACAGGAAAACCTTACCAGAATCAGAAGGAAGTTGATTTTCCTACCTTTGAAGATGGTGCAAGAGGTGTCAAATTCATTAATCTATGTGTGGAAAGCTCACAAAAAGGAGCCCGTTGGATATCAATAAGATGAATTTAATCAGTAAAGCAGAGACTTTGTTCTTTGATACAAAATAATTTATTTAAAGATTAACTTTTTAGCAAATAAATAATTTGCTTTGATAGTTTTAATTAATTAAAATAAAATAAGATGGACGAATAAACGGTTCTTTGATAGGTTAAAAACCTGCCAAAGGACCGTCCCCTGGTAGGAAATATGGATAGACAAGAGATAATTGAAAAAACAGAATTATTTGTAAAGGAAACCTTAAGTAAAGATAGTACCGGCCATGACTGGTGGCATATTCATCGGGTAAGGAATTTAGCTAAACGAATTGCCCGGCATGAGGATGCGGATATATTTATTGTGGAATTGGCGGCGCTATTACATGATATCGGTGATTATAAGTTTTTTCAGGGAGACGAAGAAGCCGGGGCAGTGAAGGTAAGGGAGTGGCTTTCTTCTTTGGAGATTTCTCCTTCACTTATAGATAAAATTGTAGAAATTACTTCTCGGATATCTTTTATGCACACTTTGCCCGATAAAGGCAAAGAGAGAGGTAAAAAAAATTCCGCTATTTCGGTACTCTCCAAAGAATTGATGGCTGTAACTGACTCCGACCGGCTGGATGCCATGGGAGCAATTGGTATTGCCCGGGCTTTTACCTACGGAGGATTTTTTAATCGGCCAATTTACGACCCGGCCATTAAACCGAATAAGTCCATAACCAGAGAAGAATATAAAACTACTGAAGCACCATCTATAAATCAT
>NKAJ01001500.1_pt1 | contig 15992 bp, 22 predicted proteins | sample 1556001 | NCBI WGS metagenome assembly NKAJ01 (sample SAMN06204642, study PRJNA360343) | marine sediment metagenome | isolation source: Jiulong cold seep at northern South China Sea | place: China: South China Sea, Jiulong cold seep | collected 2013-06 | reverse complement strand
GAGCTTCAAAGGACTCCCCAGCTTTTTGCAACGCTTCGGCAACAAAATCCCCACTTCCCAGAATTCTTTCATCAGATAGTTCCCATTCTTCCTTCTTTCTCCCTAATAGAGTTCTTTTGTTCCCGCCCGCGCTTCGGACCAGCCCACCTCCTTGGAGTTCAGGTCGAGTCCCTTGCTCGATACCATTCTTAACGAATTGGCGATATCTTCGACGGGCAACCTTGAGGGTGTCTCCAAAATGGAGCAAGACATCTTCGATTGTTTTCTCTGCCAGGTATTTCTCCGGTTTTTCTTTTTNCCCCAATAGAGTTCTTTTGTTCCCGCCCGCGCTTCGGACCAGCCCACCTCCTTGGAGTTCAGGTCGAGTCCCTTGCTCGATACCATTCTTAACGAATTGGCGATATCTTCGACGGGCAACCTTGAGGGTGTCTCCAAAATGGAGCAAGACATCTTCGATTGTTTTCTCTGCCAGGTATTTCTCCGGTTTTTCTTTTTTGTTTTTTGGAGAAGGGCAGGGGACAAGGGGATTTTTCTTTTTTCCCAATATAGCGCTATGTCCCGTCCATGGGTATCTATCGAGTTCTTTCAGGTTTTTTACCAGGCCCGCTCTCAAAGGATTGAGGTGAATATAGCGAATGAGTTCTAAGAGATAAGGATCTTCCTCACAGACAATTGATTTATAGCGGTTCTGGAAGAGGTGACCGCTCCTTTTATGACGCTTGTTGAAGGTGACCGCGTAGCCGGTCATGAGACGACGCATGACCTTGCTAAGTGGCGTAAGACTTGTGCGCAGCAAGAGATGGAAGTGGTTTGGAGTGAGCGCCCAGGCGTAGCATTGGGTTTGGGTTTTCTCAAGGATCACAGCAAGACGTTCCAGGAAGGATTGGCGGTCTTGGTCGTCCTTGAAGATCTCTCTACGTTCAATCCCTCGGGCCATTACATGTTGCAGGAGGCCGGGAGCATCTAATCTTGCTTGGCGTGGCATAGGTTAAGCTCGTAGCTCAAAGGTGGAAGATGAAAGGTAGAAGTCCAAAGCTGGGACGTAATGGGGGAGTTCGCTCTGGGAATGGTGATAATTCTATCGCCGTTGGTCATTGCAATGTGCTTACCCTGCCTGACAATCCAAAACCCTGTTTTTTTAAAAGCCTTCACCGCTTTCTGATGATTTATCCCAGGCAACTTAGGCATAGGCAATTTCTACGTACCGAGTTTCCTTATCAGCAGTAAGCTTATCAACGGTCTCCACATAGGCGCTAATGGCGTCTTTGACATTTTCCAACGCCTCAACTTCTGACTTTCCTTGAGACCAGCAGCCAGGTAGTCCGGGAACCCAGACAGAGTAACCTTCTTCTGTCTTTTTGAGATTTACTCTATACTTCATGAGACTTTTCTCCTCCTTTTAGTTCCGAACAACTTACGTCCATTGGTTTATGGGGAGCAATAGTGGACAATTTAATTGTTCAATGGGGGACGTTGCCACTATTCCACTATTTTTTCTGACAGGATAAACAGGATTCACATGTAACTCGAAATGGGGGACAGGCAAAATATGCATATGATAACGGGGAGGGGCTTGCGGCGTTGGGCCAGGCGGAAAATTTTCGCCACTTGGTCGGCACCGGCCTCGTCGTCCCTGAGGGCCAGAAGGGCTGAGGTGTCAAGGACATACCGTTTCATTCCCGTTCCCGATCACGCCTACGTTCCGCAAGGAGCCTCGCCACCGCCCCACCCCTGCCAGACCCCCGGAAGGCGACGACGGGATCGGTATCCACCGGCATCACCCTGATGGTGTCGTCATCAATGATCCACTCCAGCCGTTTCGACGGCCCCAGACCGAACTTTTTCCTGATCGGCGCCGGGATTACGGTCTGGCCTCGCACGGTAATAGTGCTGCGCATGACAATTCTCCAAAGAATTACTTTTTATTTGATTTAATAATTCATTATACTTCGATTACCGCAACCGAGTCAAGCCTCGGCGTAATGGAACGAGCAATGGGGGTACTTTTGTTATTTTCCTTAATTCTAAAGGTTTAGGCATAGTTTATTTCGGCAGTTGATTGCTGGAGAGTATCATTGGTAACAGACGTTAATAATTTTTTTATAGACATCTTTAGACTTTTGGAAGACTGTTTGGTTTCCAATTCGTTATACATCCTCCAATACTTAGCATGCGCTGGATCAAAAATTGTATTAACCGCATCGTTTTCTTTGGTTAATAATATATGTAGCGCCGGACTTTCCCATAAACTACCGATCTTAAATCTTATCCTCTTTGCTTTCATGGCTTCCTCTCAAACTTGCATTGTGAAATTAACAAGAAATATTATAATTTTATAGTCTCATTCTTGTCAAGCAGGAAATAGTTGGGGTGAAGAAATCCAAGAAATCCAGTGTAATGGAGGACGTATGTAATAGGAGTTAGTTTGATTAGCAAAGATATTTGAACCGCGATATTTACGGTTATAGTCTTGCTAATTTTTTATAGACAGCAGAATCATTGCGTTTGCCGACAAGCGCAATTTTGAGAACATCTTCTTCAACGCGGTAGATGATTCGATATTCTCCGATGTCTTTCCTTCGGTAAGGCTGCCCCTTCAATTCCTTTGAATCGTGAGGTTTAGGATTTGCCATTAATGAAAAAATCTTTTTTGAAACCTGCTTGAACTGTTTGGGTGGCAGTTTGTCCAGAAAGGCTAGAGTTTTTTTGGTTAAATCAAGCCTAAGCATGTTTTCCGCTTATGAAAGCCATTGATTCTTCCGATCCAACATATCCATCCGCCTCAGCTCTTGCTGCCTTTTCAGCCCAATAAGCATCTTCAATTTGGGTCAGGCGCTCATATTCCTCAAAGGCTACCAGCACAATGGTCTTACGACCCGTTTTCTCAACAATAACAGGTTCGTTCCTGGCAATGTCAGAGAATTTTCCAAACTTGTTTTTTACTTCTGTTGCTGTCGCTTTCATGTTAACCCCTCATCCTTTTTGGCTATTTTAATCATTTTGCCTAAAATAGTCAATGGATCTATGGGACATGATCTGGGGGACGGACTTATAATGAATAACCAGCCCGGCATCGTGAGGCATCGGCCGAGGCTTTGTTACTTATTCAATTCATCAAGAGGCCCCTGCTTTTTTGATCCCTCAATCAAACAATTCAGAATGCGTGCCAAGACGAACCGGTCTAAGTTCGAAATCTGATATTGTATAAATCAGTAGCCAGTCAGGTTCAATATGGCATTCCCGAAAATCTATCCAATCTCCTTTCAGCTTGTGGTCTTTGTTCTTTGAAGGCAAGGGAGCAGGAATGGCCAACTGTTCAAGAACCTGTTGCAGTTTTTTTATATTTCGACTCTGCTTCGCGGCTCTTTTCAAATCTTTTTTAAATCTGGATGTCGGACGAATCGGCAGCATCAAATTTTCAGATCTTCAAACATTTTTTCTACGCTATCGTATTTTTTCCCTTTGCCGTCTCTTGCGTCCTTCATTGCCTGAAGCGTATTTTTATTTGGAATACGCAAATCAAATGGAAGACCCTGATGAGCAATAATCTGCCGATAAAACATTTCATATGCAGCAGAAATGGAAATTCCCAGTTCTTTAAGAATGGTCTCAGCCTTTTCTTTTATTTCCGGCGTAAGTCTTGCGTGTGTCATTGCCGTTTTTGCCATTTCCCTTCCCTTTTTGTACTGTACTTTTTGTATACCTAAATGGTACACATCGGCAATCTATTTGTCAAGATACTTTTTTTCCAACTGTTTTGTAATGAACAGAGTGATAGGGGACAGGGCGGGCTACCGCCATTCGGGTGAAAAACACACCGGGCTTACTAACAAGATTTATATTTTAACCGAAGAGATCAGGGGTCTGACCCCTATCCTGAAACATATATTTTGGAAGCCTTGTTCATAGCTCTGATTCGTTTATATCTCTAATCAAATTGATTGTAAGTACGAAAGCCTGCTTTTTTACATAACCGGTCTTTTTCTGCCTCTTTCAGATCTTCTCGCACCATCATCTTAATTAGCTCATCAAAAGACACCGTTGGCTCCCACCCCAATTTTGAACGGGCCTTTGTGGGATCGCCCAGGAGAAAATCCACTTCAGTGGGCCTGAAATAACCCGGATCAATCTTCACGAGGCTTTTCCCGGTTTCACTGTCTTTGCCTGTCTCATCGGCCCCACTTCCTTCCCACACAATTTTTATTCCTATCTCTCCAAAGGCCTTTTCAACGAATTCCCTCACCGAATGGGATTCACCAGTGGCAATAACATAGTCCTCAGGTTGTTCTTGCTGCAATACCAGCCACATGGCCTTTACATAATCCCCGGCATAACCCCAGTCCCTCTTGGCATCCAGGTTACCCAAGTACAGTCTTTCCTGAAGGCCCAGCTTGATGCGTGCAACCGCCCTTGTGATCTTGCGGGTTACAAAAGTTTCACCTCTTATTGGAGATTCATGGTTAAAAAGGATACCATTACAGGCGAACATATTATACGCTTCGCGGTAGTTGACCGTGATCCAGTACCCATAGAGCTTGGCAGCTGCATAAGGGCTTCGCGGATAAAAGGGCGTGGTCTCTCGTTGCGGTATCTCCTGGGCCTTTCCAAAAAGTTCGCTTGTAGATGCCTGATAAAATCGCGTCTTCTCCTCCATTTTCAGAATTCTGATAGCCTCAAGGAGGCGCAAGGTCCCAAGTGCGTCCGCATTGGCCGTATACTCAGGTGTTTCGAAAGAGACCTTGACATGACTCTGGGCCGCCAGGTTATAGATCTCATCAGGCTGAATTTCCTGGATTATACGGATCAGGTTCGTAGCGTCCGTGAGATCTCCGTAATGCATGAAAAAACGGACATCCTTTTCGTGAGGATCTTTATAAAGATGATCCACACGAACAGTGTTGAACGAGGAAGACCTTCGTTTAATACCATGTACCTCGTAACCCTTTTCTAATAAAAACTCCGCCAGATAGGCGCCATCCTGACCTGTAATGCCTGTAATCAAGGCACTTTTCATGGTGATATATCTCCTTCTTATTGAAAAAGCATCATAATAGAGCACAATATCGGGTTCAGTATTTCTTCAGGTACACTTTCATATCGACCTGTCATACAATTATACTTAATTAGTGTCTGAACGAAAACCAACCAAATTACAGTTTTACTGTCTTTGGTCGGAACTGCGTTCCGAGACCAATGTCCCGATGGCTGCGTTGCCCGTGGTCAAAAATGCTCATGCACCCAAGTACGCTCCGCGTTTTTCCCGTATTCAGCGGACAGACTATATGTTCATTTCTCTGCTGGTATAAGAAATGTCGGTGCAGGCACGATTATTATGCAATCGACCAATATCTATCCGGCATTTTTCAAGACAGAGGATCTCGCCATTCTACTTGATACGGAGCAGGATTCTGTCGAACATGAACAGATAGGTCCAAAGTACGTTCGCCTTTTACAAAGCATAGCAGAAACCAGGGCTTGACTATCATCTTACCAGGTGTATTTTGAATAATAAAACTGATCAAAAACTTCCCCTTTTTTGGCTCTTTCTCAGAAAAGCCTTATAGCATTATGCAAAACACGCTATCAACCTACTTGTTTTGGGATATTGACCAAGACACCTTGGATTTACATAGACATAAACGATTTATTATTGAGAGAATGCTCCAATACGGAAGGCCGGAAGATATTCATTGGCTTCTTGATCATTATTCAAAAGATGATATCGTTGATGTTATCAAAAGGTCTAAAACAATAGATCGGAAAACAGCCAGTTACTGGTCCATCCATTACCATGTCCCCGAAAAGGAAATATTGTGTTTGAACAGGCCGTTGATTCAAGACTGCTTTTATTAGCCGGAAAGCTTTTCTCCATAGCCGACATTGCGGAGAGGTTTTACCTGGCCGGCGGCACTGCTTTGGCGATGCACCTTGGTCACAGGAAGAGTGATGACCTGGATCTTTTCTCGGAGAAAGAATTCTCAATTGAAAAGTTATGCAAAATAATTGAAAAACTAAACGGGCAAATACTGATTGCTGAACAGGAAACAATACACGCCAATGTCGAAGGCGTGAAATTGTCACTGTTACTCTACCCATATAAGCTCATCATGCCATTACAGAAGTTTGACGGCATAAGAATAGCCGGCATCGATGACATTGCCTCCATGAAAGTTGTTGCCATTTCTCAGCGGGCCGACAAANTATAAGCTCATCAAGCCATTACAGAAGTTTGACGGCATAAGAATAGCCGGCATCGAAGACATTGCCTCCATGAAAGTTGTTGCCATTTCTCAGCGGGCCGACAAGAAAGACTTTTATGATTTATATGAAATCATGAAGCATTTCCAGCCATTAGAGCTAAAAGACATGTTTTTGAAAAAATACGGAAGGCAGCGAATCAATTGCTATCATATACTCAAGTCCTTTTTCTATTTTCAAGATGCGGAAGATTCTCCTGATCCTATATCTCTGAATGGAACAACCTGGGATGAAGTCAAGGCATTCTTTATTAATAATGAGAGGAAATTGACTGAAGGGCTGATGTGATTACAGGAGTGGCTCAAAATAATTAATCTGTGGATAGAAAAAAGGAAAAGACAACTGTGGAATACAAAACAACAGTTTCCTCCATTGCTGTCATAGGGACAGGCTACTGGGGAAAAAACCTGGTCCGGAATTTCAGCGCGCTGGGTGCCCTTCAAGTAATAGTTGACACAAACCCCGAAATCCTTGACCGAATGGCCCAGGATTACCCCGACGCCAAAGTAACCGCATCCTACTCAGAGGTCCTCAATGATCCGGCCGTTGCGGGCTTAGCTATTGCTACGCCTGCCGAGACCCATGGTGCCTTGGTTCGAGAGGCGCTGCTTGCCGGAAAGGACGTATTTGTCGAAAAACCCCTTTGCCTTTCCGAAACTGAAGGACAAGAGCTTATTCGATTAGCAGAGGAGCGTAATAAGGTCCTTATGGTGGGGCACCTGCTCTGGTACCATCCAGTCCTTCTAAGGCTGAAGGCCCTGGTAAATGACGGCGATCTTGGCCGCATCCGCTATATCTATTCCAATCGTCTTAATATGGGAAAGCTTCGACGTGAAGAAAACGTCCTCTGGTCCTTTGCCCCACACGATGTTTCAGTAATCCTGGGCCTTGTGGAAGAGATGCCCGAATCAGTTCAGGCCCAGGGCGGCAACTACCTCCATCAGAGAATCGCTGACGTCACTGTCTCTCTCTTGTCCTTTGACAGTGGGATAAGGGCCCATATTTTTGTTTCCTGGCTCCATCCCTTTAAGGAGCAAAAGCTGGTTGTGGTAGGCAATGAGAAAATGGCGGTCTTTGACGACACTGCTCCATGGGGAAAAAAACTCACTCTCTATCCACATCATGTGGCCTGGCATGGCAATATCCCGTTGGCAGTGAAGGCAGAAGCCGAACCAGTTCCTGTAGAACAGGAAGAGCCCCTGCGGGCTGAATGCGCCCACTTTCTTCACTGCATGGCTACCAGGGAGCAGCCTCGCACGGACGGAAAAGAAGGTTTGCGGGTCCTCCGGGTCCTTAATGCCTGTCAGAAGGCCCTTAAGGAGAGTCAGGCAGTGTCACTCCCGGACAAAGAGATTTCCGCTGACCAGGTCTTTGTTCACCCCACAGCCGTAATAGACGACAACGTGATGATAGGTCCGAAGACCCGTATCTGGCACTTCTGCCACATTTTAAGCGGATCTGTAATTGGTCAGAGCTGCAACATCGGTCAAAACGTGATCATCGGCCCTAATGCGAAGATCGGCAAAGGATGCAAAATCCAGAACAATATCTCGATTTATGAAGGCGTGACCCTTGAAGACTATGTGTTTTGCGGGCCATCAGTCGTGTTCACAAATGTGTTCAACCCCAGGGCGGAAATCCCCCGCATGAAGGAACTGCGCCCAACGCTTGTGCGCCATGGGGCCACTCTGGGTGCAAACTGTACCATCGTCTGCGGTGTCACAATTGGCCGCTATGCCTTCTTGGGGGCCGGGGCCATAGTTACAAGAGACGTCCCGGACCATGCCCTGGTGGTAGGGAACCCTGCTCGTCAAATCGGTTGGATGTGCAAGTGCGGTGAACGCCTTGGTGATGATCTTGTTTGTCCGGTATGCGGTATTGCATATCAGGAATCTGAAAAGGGACTTGAGCTCAGAGTCAATTCTAATCATTGAGGTAAAATAAATGGAAGCCATATCATCCAAGGTCACATCAAAAGGGCAGGTTGTAATTCCCAAAAGGCTGAGGGTAAAATATGGGATACACTCGGCCACAGCGATTCGCTGGATTGAAAAAGATCAAGGCATTTTGATGGTACGGAAATCCAATGTGGTTAAGGTTATTGATCGTTTAAAACTATTTTCACCTCCTGGCCTTGGCCTGAATTTCAGCGCGAGACGGAGCGATTGATCAATATTCCGTGGCTTCGCCCGAAATCTGCTATCTTTTGTGGTTTGAACTTGCCGCGCAGATAGAGCTTCCTGAATTCCTCCTTGTCCAGCAAAAAGAGAATGTAACTGATGTGCCCGGAATATCCGCTGGAGTCAAGCCGTTGAATCTTTTTCACTGTCTGATTAGCCAAGTTTAATGCCTGGCGGTGAATGGTAGGCGACGCGCCATCGCACTTTTTGACTGAATAGAGCCGCCTGCAGCTAAAAGGACGAATATCATAGATCATGCAGGTCTTGTCCGCCTTGAGAAAGGCGCATCGAGAAAGCCTTACGTTTTCTCTCTGCATCTTGTTTAGAGCCAGCCTGGCCTTTATTTCCGATTTTAGTGGCTCTTCAAACGTGGCCCCCCGGTCATGGATGATAATGCCTTCAAGAGTTGTAATATCAATATTACCAACGTCTATACAACAGTCAGCACAGCCTTTTACACATGCCGCTGATTTTTTAAACTCGGCCACGTCTTCTTCATACTGGTTATATAGCTCCTTTAGTTTTTTCCTTTTCTCTATTTTCATCTTTTATCCGTACATATATCGTAGGCGTTCACAGGTTCAGGGTTCACCCTCCGGCCCGTAAGGGCGTATGCCCCGGAGAGGACTCGGCCAATCCAGAACACATTTGTCAAGACGGGCCATGTGAATAAATATTTGGCACATATTCCGGCATCCTTCATTCATCAGTTTACACTTTTTTCGAAAAAGCGTGTATTATCGAATTGAATGCCGATGTCGAAACTGGAAATTCGAAATTGGGAAAAACACAAAGATGTAAATGTGTTACCTAATTTCAAATTTCTAGTTTCCAATTTCACTGCCAAAATACAAGATCAACAAAGTGTAAACTACTTTTGACTTGTCGTGAACATGGAATTCCCCATAGGTATCGTCTGCCGTTTCCAAAACCTCCTGGTAGCGGCGTTGGAGCTCTCCCTTTTTTATTGACACTAGAAGAAATGTTTCGTATCGTAATTTTTATAGATGGATAGCTGGAATAAGCTATATGTAGGTCTATAAGGCTATCAAGTGGCAGGTCTGTAAGTGAAGAGGCTACAAATAGTGCCTCTTTTTTTATAGGTAAGCCCTTGAGGAAACATGACACTCTGTATGGATCAGAAATCACCTGCATGGCGGATCCTTTCCGTTTGGGCGTTTCGAACCCATGGCAAGTGCAACACATGGGTCGAAAGAGCCCATAGTTTTTAGGAAAGGAGGTAAAGATCATGGCTAAAGGAACTGTGAAATGGTTCAACGATCAGAAAGGCTTCGGTTTCATCTCTCAAGAGAATGGGCCTGATGTCTTCGTCCACTTCAGCGCCATTGAGGGCAGCGGATTCAAGTCCTTAGAAGAAGGGCAGACAGTGGAGTTTGATGTGGTTGAGGGCCCCAAGGGCCCACAGGCGTCCAACGTGCGCTCCTAGTGCCGGTTGGCCTCGGAAATCAGCACCGAAAAGCGGGTTTGCTTTCGATGGCCCGCTTTTTTCGTTTTATTTTTCCAACCAATTTTATCTATAATGGCCCTTAAGCCTGAGCAACTACTAAAACTAAAAGTTTGTTTCATTTAAAACGACTATTAAAGAATAGCAGTTGCTCCTAGAGGAATGTATTAATGAAACTTTATATTGGGAATTTGCCCTTTAATACCACAGAAGCAGAAGTTCGCGAAATGCTTGAGCAGTATGGGACTCTCGAGTCCTTCAATTGGATTACTGATCGCGATACAGGGAGACCGCGTGGTTTTTGCTTCGCCGAAATGGATAATGCCGATGCCGATGCCGCTATAAAAGCTCTTAACGGCAAGGACCTCGGTGGACGCAATTTAAAGGTAAACGAGGCAAGGGCACGAAATGACCGCCGCAAGAAACGCTCCTGGTAAAAGAAAAAATTTGAAAAATCTCCTATAGCAAAAATCAAAGAAGACTATAAAGGTTTCTTACCCCAATATGTAGCCAGAAAATAGATCAAATCTGTCGGAGGGGTGGGGTTTGATGGACGCTTTCTCGTCTCTTTGCGCCTTGCCCTCGAACAAAATTTGAGTTTTATAAGTAGCACTCAAGAATTATATTTTTTGCAAGGAGAACATCATGTTCAAAAAACTTGCGATCATATCCATTATTGTCTCGATTTCTTTTATACCTCTGTTTTTTATGTCTTGCTCAAAATCAAAACCACCCAAGCCGGGACCTGATTTTGTCTGGGTAGTACCACACATAACACCGGATGGCAGACAAATACCCGGGCACTGGAAACACAAGCCCTGTCCCAAACCAGGTGCTGTATGGGTACCTGGGCACCATAACCCGAGCGGCAGGTGGGTACCCTGGGCACTGGAAATGACTTAGGAGGACCGAATGCACATTATAGCCTTTGGAGATATCCATATGGAGTATGCCGGCATTGAGAAGATCACTGGGCTTTCAAAGGCAGACCTGGTGATAATTACAGGGGATTTTACCAATTGTGGAGGGAAAGAAGACGCCTCAACCATACTTGATGTCATCAGGCGCATTAATCCTAAAATATATGCTGTCCCGGGTAATATGGATAAGGCATCAATCGGGAACTATCTGGATGAGCTTGGCATCAATATCCATGGTAAAGGATTTGTTCTGGGGGACTTGGGAATTTTCGGTGTAGGAGGATCTAATTTCACTCCCTTCAATACCCCAACCGAGTTCTCTGAAGAAGAACTCGGGGACATTGTCAACAAGGCATACCAATATGTGACCCAGGCACGGATCAAGGTCCTGATATCCCACACTCCTCCTTTCAACACTGCTGCCGATATGATTGGCGGTGGGGTCCACGTCGGCAGCACAGCTATCAGGAAATTCATTGAAGAAAAACAGCCTGACTTTTGCTTCACAGGCCATATACACGAATCCAGAGGGGAAGATCGGATAGGACGCACTCTGATACTCAATCCGGGGATGTTGAGAGATCCGGGCTGGATAGAGTTCAACAGTCAGGATGATGGGAGTTTTGTCGCTCGTCTCAACTAGATAGTTCAGGAATTCCATTTTCCAGACAGGATGAACAGGATTGTCAGGATAAATAAAAAAACCTGCAAATCCTGTTTATCCTATCAAAAAGAGTGCTGCTACTTCACTTCCTCAAAGTCAGCATCCACCACGTCGTCATCTCCTCCACCTTTTTCACCTTTGCCGGATGTATCTGCACCGCCTTCCCTGCCTGCCTGAGCACCGGCAGCCTGCTGATACATCATTTCAGCCAGCTTGTGGGATGCCTGCATAAGCTCATCCTGGGCCTTTTTAATAGCCTCCAGGTCCGTGCCTTCCATGGCCTTTCTGAGATCTTTGATTTTATCATTGATCTGGTCTTTGGTAGCAGTATCTACCTTGTCTCCAAGTTCCTGCAGGCTCTTTTCCGTGCTGTAAATCAAGGTATCGGCATGATTCCGGACCTCAGCCGCCTCTCTTTGCTTTTTATCTTCCTCAGCGTGGAGTTCCGCATCCTTCATCATTTTCTGAATCTCCTCCTCGCTGAGACCACTGGAGGCCTGGATCCTGATGGACTGCTCCTTGCCGGTTGCCATGTCCTTTGCTGACACATTAAGGATGCCATTGGCATCTATATCAAAAGCGACCTCTATCTGAGGCACTCCACGGGAAGCCGGCGGGATTCCAACCAGCTCGAACCGTCCGATGGTCTTGTTGCCTGATGTCATCTCACGCTCGCCCTGAAGCACATTGATGGTTACAGCATTCTGATTATCAGCGGCAGTTGTGAAAATCTGGCTCTTCCGGGTTGGAATAGTGGTATTTTTTTCAATCAGTTTGGTCATGACTTGACCAAGTGTCTCAATACCAAGGGACAAGGGAGTTACATCCAGGAGCAGTACGTCCTTGACTTCGCCTTTCAGGACCGCCCCCTGGATAGCCGCCCCGATTGCCACGACTTCATCAGGATTGACACCTTTGTGAGGCTCTTTGCCAAATAATCCTGAGACCTTTTCTTGAACCTTTGGCATACGGGTCATGCCGCCAACCAGTATAACTTCGTTTATGTCAGCAGGAGTGAGACCGGCGTCTTTAAGAGCTACCTGACACGGACCTTCCACGCGATCGATCAGATCTCCCACCAGGGACTCAAGCTTGGCCCTGGTAAGCTTAATGACCATATGCTTCGGACCACTGGCATCAGCCGTAATGAATGGCAGGTTAATCTCAGTCTCCGGAGTGCTCGAAAGTTCACACTTTGCCTTTTCAGCCGCCTCTTTTAGACGCTGAAGGGCCATCCGGTCCTGCCTGAGATCCAGGCCATGCTCCTTCTTGAACTCATCTGCCAGCCAATCAACTATCCGAAGGTCAAAGTCCTCGCCTCCAAGAAACGTGTCTCCGTTAGTGGACTTTACCTCGAAAACTCCCTCCCCGATCTCCAATATAGAGATATCAAAAGTGCCTCCGCCCAAGTCAAATACGGCGATCTTCTCTTCTGACTTCTTATCCAGACCATAGGCCAGAGCTGCTGCTGTAGGCTCGTTGATGATGCGCAGGACGTTTAATCCTGCAATACGGCCTGCATCTTTGGTGGCCTGGCGCTGGCTGTCGTTGAAATAGGCCGGCACGGTAATCACCGCATCGGTTACCTTCTCACCAAGGTAATCATCAGCAGTCTGTTTCATCTTGCCGAGGACCATGGCTGAGATCTCAGCAGAGCTGTACTGCTTACCCCCTATTTCTACACACGCATCTCCACTTGAACCCTGGACAATCTTAAAAGGGTATATATCCTTGGACTTCTGGACTTCTGCATCACCAAACTTTCTTCCAATAAGCCTCTTGACTGCAAAAACCGTGTTTTCTGCATTGGTAACTGCTTGCCTTTTGGCCAGCATTCCAACCAATCGTTCACCTTTATCTGTAAAGGCTACTACCGAAGGTGTAGTGCGCCCGCCCTCGGCATTATTTAGAACCTTGGGATCACCTCCCTCCATGATGGCCACACAGGAGTTGGTGGTCCCCAGGTCTATGCCTATTACTTTACTCATGTTGAAAATCCTCCTTGTAAAAAAGCTTCAATATAAAAAGTTAGATCGAGTTGTAATTTTACTGCTCCTAAAACTAAGCACTAGTTTCTTCTTGTCCACTCCCCTCTGTTGCATTTTTTGATACTACTACAAGAGCAGGTCTCAAGATTCTTTCATGAAGCGAATAACCTTTTAAGAGCTCTTTTATCACTGTATTTACTTCCACTCCCTCCTGCTCTTGCACAGTAAGGGCCTCATGCAGATTCGGATCAAATTTTTGCCCTTCTGCAGTAAAGACCTTGAGACCGAAACGTTCCAAGGTCTTTAAATACCCGGATATGGTCAGATCAAGCCCTTCTGTTAACTTATCAAAGTCCCTTGAATCCTTGGCTGAGATCACGGCCCGTTCTAAGTTGTCAAGAAAGGGCAGCAGTTCTCTGGCAAAGGATTCTAAGGCATATTTCATATATTCCGATTTTTCCCGCTCTATCCTTTTCTTAAAATTTTCCAGATCGGCAGCCAGTCGCAGCACCTTTTCCTGACATTGTTCGAGTTCTGCCTCTCTGTCTGCCAGCTTCCGGGCCGGATCAATCTCATCACCGCCTGCGCTCTCGATCTCTTCCTCTACAGTTGTCTGCTTTTCTTCCATATCTTTGTTGTCCATGTTCACGATTCCTTAATCTTTTCGCCTAAAACCTGGGCGGTATATTCAACCAGGGACACTGCACGGGCATAGTTCATGCGAATCGGGCCCACAATACCCAGGCTCCCCAGGGGACTGCCACTTCCAGCATAAGGAGCCAGTACCATGCCGCAGCCCGGTACCTCATTTCCAAGTCCTTCAGATCCGATATATATTTGCACTCCTCTTAAGTCCAGGCACCTGTCCAAAAGGGTCAAAAGGGCCTTCTTCTCTTCAAATGTCTGAAGAATTGCCCTGATACGGGAGACATTCGAAAACTCCGGTTTATCAAGAAGATTGAGTCTGCCTTCGATAAAGACCTCTCCCTGCTCGGTTGACACCTTCATCTGATCAAGGAAGTCCTCTAAAAGGACGTCAAAGATTCTCTTTTCTTCTTTTAGTTCCTCTATAATCACAGACCTGAGTTCTTCCAGGCACATTTGGTCAAGCTTGTTGCTGAGATACTGGGAAATTTGCTCCAGCTTCTCCTCCCGGATGTCATAATCGATCTGCACAAGTCGATTTTGCACCATACCGGTGTCAGATACACTGATGACCAGTATCAGGCCCGGCCGGATTCGCAGGAATTCAAGGTGTATCAAGCGGTCACAGACAAGCCGGGGAGCACTTACTACTGCTGCGTGCCCTGAAAAAGATGCCAGTAGTTGAACGGCACGCTTCAGGGTTGCTACCAGACCAGCAGACCTGAACATCAAACCCTTTTCTATGGCTACCTGGTCACCCCAAGACAAATCTTCTTTATCCAAAAGGAAGTCCACGTAATAACGCAGACCTGTCTCAGTTGGAAGGCGCCCTGCTGATGAATGGGGCTGGAATAGCAGGCCAATATCTTCAAGGTCGGCCATGGCATTACGGATAGTAGCAGGACTCAATCCAAGCCCGGCTTTCTTGGCAACAGTCCTGGACCCTACCGGTTCTGCGTCATTTATATAAGCATGAATGACGGTCTTCAGTATCTTGCGGCTTCGTTCGGATAGGTCAATGTGCTTTGTATCCATAGGTGACTTTTCTCACAAGCCTTGTTAGCACTTAATAATACCTTGGGATGCTGAAAGACACTAATTCTGACCAAAGGCTGTGTCAACCGGAGAAGTGCAAGAGGCTCCCCTTAATAAAACTTTCCTTTATAATGTCCGGCTACTATTGAAAACAAGAGTTGAATCATCCTTTGGTTTAGTGTAAAGAACTCCGGTCTGAAATACCTTGTGTACAGATGCCCGTGAAGCCGCTTGAATTATGCCAGTATATCTACTAACAGGAGACTTGGTCTTTCCGCCCCCCGAACTTGCCAGAGAAGACGGACTCTTGGCTGTTGGCGGGGACCTGAGCATCCCGAGGTTAATTCTCGCATACAGTCAAGGGNGGTTTAGTGTAAAAAACTCCGGCTTGAAATACCTTGTGTGCAGATGCCCGTGGAGCTGCTTGAATTATGCCTGTATATCTACTAACCGGAGACTTGGTCTTTCCGCCCCCCGAACTTGCCAGAGAAGACGGACTCTTGGCTGTTGGCGGGGACCTGAGCATCCCGAGGTTAATTCTCGCATACAGTCAAGGGATATTCCCCTGGTACAACCCGGGGGAACCAATATTTTGGTGGTCCCCAGATCCGAGGTTGATTTTAGAGCCCTCAGACCTCCACGTATCCAGACGTCTTGAACGAATCATTCGGCAAGGACGCTTTCAAGTCACTTTGGACCACGCCTTTAAGGAGGTTATAAGGGCCTGCTCAGAGACCAGAATGAAAAGGGGCGAGGGGACCTGGCTTACACCGGAAATGATTGAGGCATACATTGAACTTCACTATCTGGGAAAGACCCATTCCGTAGAAACCTGGC
>NKAJ01000957.1_pt1 | contig 15996 bp, 20 predicted proteins | sample 1556001 | NCBI WGS metagenome assembly NKAJ01 (sample SAMN06204642, study PRJNA360343) | marine sediment metagenome | isolation source: Jiulong cold seep at northern South China Sea | place: China: South China Sea, Jiulong cold seep | collected 2013-06 | reverse complement strand
TTCCTTTTATGGTTATAGAATAATCATAGCAGGGTGGCTAATTGCGACAGAACCGTTAAGTTTGGTACCAGCAGCAAGCCATACAACCAATGGTAATGACAACGCGATAATACCGATTACAAGTCGTAATAATCGATAATCAAAAACTGTAGATTGTGTTTCCTGGCTCATCATACTAGTTTTTTGATTCATCACTCTCTCCTTTCTTCTTAGTAGATCTGTTCTTTATTGATACGTTTCGCCAATACTCCTGGCTNTGGCTAATTGCGACAGAACCGTTAAGTTTGGTACCAGCAGCAAGCCATACAACCAATGGTAATGACAACGCGATAATACCGATTACAAGTCGTAATAATCGATAATCAAAAACTGTAGATTGTGTTTCCTGGCTCATCATACTAGTTTTTTGATTCATCACTCTCTCCTTTCTTCTTAGTAGATCTGTTCTTTATTGATACGTTTCGCCAATACTCCTGGCTCGTGAAGCTACCCCACCCCCATTGTGCCCATTTTATAAGCGCAAAAGCCAACCAGATCGACCAGGCCAGCATCATCAAACGATAAGCAAAGACAGGTACCGATATTACCAATGCAGATGGTGTATTTGATGATATGCGATCACTAAACCAGTTAAGTTGATTGGCGTTGGATCCATTACCAATGATTTGCATGTCAGGTGAACCGAGCAGTCCTTGTTGGATTGCTACGATCAATGTACCGATCGAGAAGAACATTAAGCCCACAAGTCCTATTTGGATAAAGTTAAATTTTGTATTGCTCAAAGTCACTGTGTTTAGGGAAGCGCGCGCTTTAAGTGCCAGGATACACACGGCGATGATTATCACGGCCCAGGGTTCAGATGCGCTTAATCCAATTGCCAGTATCAACCACTGAAGTGTACTCAGCGGGGTATCTTTTACACGCCCTAATCCGATAGCAATAAGAATAATTACACCAAACACACCCCAGAATAAAACAGCCGGTCCCATAGTCGGCCCTGATGTAAATAATACCCAACGGTTATAACCTGGCTCAATTTGAAGCCCATGATTGACACTCTGCGTTCCTAGATCAACCTCAGAAGATTTATAAAATGGACTGATACCACGCGTCTCATGCCAGTTTATTTCAACTTTTTGATTACCGGGTGATACCGGCAAAGAGATACCTTCATCGGTACGTCGAATAGGCATACTCTGACCATTTATCATGACCGTCTGCAGATCAGTGTTTTCAGAAATCTTAATAATATGCTGTCCACCGAGGCTACTGCGCAGATTAAAGGCCAGTTTTGATGCTGTTATTTGCTCACCAGGCGTTAATGAAAGCTTACTGCTATCAATGGTTATAGTGTTGCCCTTAACCCCTGCAGGACGGGTGATCTTAATGACTACCTCTTCACCCGGCCATGGCTGCCATTCCGGCTGCCACTGGTTCGCATAACGTTGGTGATAAATGACGGGTATGCCATCATAGTCAATGTGCCATATAGCGCTTGAATTGAGTGACCATTTCTCTATGAACCTGCCCTGCTCACTTGCCTTTAGGTTAATCTGATCATTAATTTTAAGTTTTGATGTCCACCTTATTTTCTNACTACCTCTTCACCCGGCCATGGCTGCCATTCCGGCTGCCACTGGTTCGCATAGCGTTGGTGATAAATGACGGGTATGCCATCATAGTCAATGTGCCATATAGCACTTGAATTGAGCGACCATTTCTCTATGAACCTGCCCTGCTCACTTGCCTTTAGGTAAATCTGATCATTAATTTTAAGTTTTGATGTCCACCTTATTTTCTGATCTGGACGGCTGAGTGTAATGATTGCATGGCCATCAACAACTTTAATATTGTCGGTTACCACCGATTCACCCGTCAGTAAGGGGATCTCTAAAATAACCGGGTAAGCACTACCTGAAACACCTTGTACGGTTGTCGTAACGTACCAGTCCAGTCCCAGCTGTAATTCTCTTGTTACTTCAGCATAAACGGGAATCTCTTTTTGCTCTATCTTATTAGTCTCTGAAGGACTGGTTTTATCTGCAATCCGTTGAAAAGAGAGTGCTGTAATTTTATGCGCCTGGCTGTCCATACCCTCCTCTGCCCAACCTTTCATGGTTAATGCAATATGATGCGGTTTTAACGGGAAACTAAGTTGCAGTTGATCTAAAGCCGATACACGACCACTAAATTTAACCGTGTGACTGCCTTCTGTTAAATAGATCCATAGTGTCGAATCACTCTGACGCGAAAGAATGGCTGAAGATTTATCATCGACGCTTATCTTAGAGGGGGACCATTGTTTAACTGGGACTGGTAGTGGCAGCGAGACATTCTCATGTGCATGAACTCGCATGTTCAGGGTGAGCTGCTCCGACGATAAATCAATATCCAGTGCCTCGATACTCGCACACTGGGGTAAACACTCTGGCTCCCTGGTTAGCTCATCATATAATTGATTAAGCATTCCCTGTGACGGATAGGCAGCATCTGCAGGTGTTGGTGATAAACCAAACAGACTACCGACTAGAAATATTGTTACTAACGTCTTGCTTGCTGCTTTAACGGGAAGTTTTGGTATTTTCAATGAACCAATATCAAGAAGACGCCATGCCAGTAGCAATACCAGTGCTATTCTCAGTATATTGAGCAGTGAGTTCATCGCCGGCGATAACAACGTCATAGAAATCGTTTGATCGTGACGAACAGGCCCATCCCAGCTTAGGTGAAACTGATGCAGCGTCCAGGATGGCAGGCCTGGGCCGGTTTGTATCATCGCGTCTGGATCGATTGTGATCATTTGCTTACGTTTCTTTTCATACAGATAGCCTGACTTACCTCGCCCTACACTGCTGAGCATAGGTTCCTCATCGACCATTAACGCCCTTTCAGCGACCGAACTAGACATTTTTTGTACTGGAGATACAGTTGAAGCCGGGGAGACAACATCCCGTGCATAGGAGTTACTTGCACTCATGTTACTAAATTCGAGTTGCGGATAAATGGCCGTTCGTGCCTGATTAACGATAAACGGTAATGTAATGAGCAACAGAACAACAGAGGTCAACAGACGATAGCTAGTGATAATTTTATAAAAACGACCCTGTGGCAAAGATCGCAACATGGCAATAGCGATGATCAGATTTATCCATATATACTGTGGTGCATCGTACTCATGCCACAAGATAATTAAGGCAACCAACCCTAAAATACCCCATCGAATCCCCCACAACTTGTAGATAGCAATCGCTGTTATCAGCACCATAAATAGATCCAGGAGTGACCATTTGTTAATCCAGGTATTGCTGGTATTCGCACCTGTCAAAGACAGTAACCGCCACCCGGCCGGTAGGTAAAGCGTAGCTTCAGCCTGATTAAAGTCCATATCCCAGCCACCGGATGACAGTATTCGCGTGTCGCCTATTACGCGACTATCAGCGAATAGATCAAGATTCCCGTGTCTTACCTCAACGCCTTGTTTATTATTGCTGTCTGTTGTTATAAATTGTGGCTTACCATTAAGTGTGACCTGTCCTAACGAGACATCTGACGAAGCATTTAGTCGCCATTGCTTTGTTAGCGTGCCGGTGAGCTTGTCGTTTATGGTAAATCCATTGCCATCAAAATCCAGCCATATTCTTTTTTTAATGCTTAATTGATCGGGCTCCGGGTCAGGATCACCACGTTTAATGACTTTAAACGATAATTTTTCACCACCTTGCATATTGTATGCGGGATAGGATTTCCAACGCTGTGGCAGTTGTGTTTGATTCGGATCAATACTATTTTTGTCGACTACTTTTATCAGACGGAGCTGTGTCTGCTGGTCTACTACCCACACTTCATTACCTGGCCAGGGTGTCTTAAAAGAAGAAAGTACAATCGACTCTAACTGCCGTGGATTAAAGGCACTGATATCAACTGTCCATTGTCCTGGTCTTATCTGGATTTTTAAACGACCATTCTTATCCATCTGTGATGGCAGTGGGCTATCAATGGCACTCGGGCTAAAGTNTGTGGCAGTTGTGTTTGATTCGGATCAATACTATTTTTGTCGACTACTTTTATCAGGCGGAGCTGTGTCTGCTGGTCTACTACCCACACTTCATTACCTGGCCAGGGGGTCTTAAAGGAAGGAAGTACAATCGACTCTAGCTGTCGCGGGTTAAAAGCACTGATATCAACTGTCCATTGCCCTGGTCTTATCTGGACTTTTAAACGTCCATTCTTATCCATCTGTGATGGCAGAGGGCTATCAATGGCACTGGGGCTAAAGTCATTAAGTAAGGCGCCATCGAGGATAATTTCGCGTTGCTGGCCTGATACATCAAGTTTAATCTGCGTGGTAACACGCATGGGGATCGTGTCAGATATCTTTCTAAACACCTGCAACTCTAATCGGTTGTTTTGATGTGTTGAAGCGTTGGTTGTTTTTAGCCACAACTTGCCCTGGCGAAAGTCAGGTAACGCTACTTTTGTATTGTCTATTGTTAAATAAACCAGGCCTGTCTCACTGGGAATAGAGAGTGATTTTGGGCGCTGTTCCCAGCTAAATTTCCCAGAGACCGTATAATGCCCTTTTTCAAGCTGTATATGTGGTTTGTTATTTCGACTAATGACCGGTATTGCTTTGTTATTAACCCTTACCTTCTGTGGCCAGTTCTTTGTTTCACCCGGTAAAACGATCCAGGACTCTGCATAAATATCCCATACCTGTTTAAACTCACCCTCTTTTTCACTCATATTGATATTCAGTGAGCTTGGGTAGGCACAATAATGATTATTCTGGTTATACAGTATTGGACATTGTACTGTAGGTGCATCTTTTAGAACCCAGGGCACCCACTCCTGCAGTGATTCTGGGATGTTTTGATTTGTATTGGCGTTAGCAGCTGATGATGTGATTATTACTGCAAAAAAAAAGATGATAGCAGTAAATTGTTTTAAACGAGATAGACATTCCATGCTTCCGTACCTGTATTTGGATTGTGATTAAGAAAGTATTATGCAGAACAGTTAAATATTTAGGCAATTAATAGTATGTATTCCAATGGGAAAATCTCAGTCTTCATCATCTTCATCCCAATCTTGCATGTCGAGATTCATAAAGACTTCACTGGGCCATTCATATTCTAAGCCGGTACANGTTTTAAACGAGATAGACATTCCATGCTTCCGTACCTGTATTTGGATTGTGATTAAAAAAGTATTATGCAAAACAGTTAAATATTTAGGCAATTAATAGTATTTATTCCAATGGGAAAATCTCAGTCTTCATCCCATTCTTGCATGTCGAGATTCATAAAGACTTCACTGCGCCATTCATATTCTAAGCCGGTACGCATTACATCTCTTGAGAAGTCGTATAGTGAGATGAAGCTTAATACTATCCAGCGTATGTGCATAATATCTCTTTTTTTATTTTTGGAATTATAGAATATTACAGGAAGTAAAAAACCCGCACCGAAAGGCGAGGGTCTTTAATGAAATAATATTGAGCTAGCGCGGTTTATATTGCTTTTTTTGTACTTCTCTTCTTCTTCACAACTGGTTTATTAAGCACTTTATCTGCAGCTGTAATCGCTCTAGTGTATGCGCTGAGTCGTTTAGCAGCCGCTCTGAGAGCGACGAGTTCTGCGAGTACCAAAACTTTACTTGCACGCGCCTTTTTCAGCGCAACCTGGATTAGATTCAATTCTTTAGCTATGGCATCGATTGATTTTTTACTAGCCGCATCTGGTGATTTTTTATATTTAGTTACAGCTGCCTTACTGCGTTTAGTCAGTATCGTCTTTTTCTTAAGGTGACGACGTATTTCAATCTGTAATTTATTATTTTCAGCAATTTTTTTAGTGACAGCTGTACCTGCAGCGTCAGACGCTTTACTTAATGCTTCAATTGAAGTGGTAATTGTTTTCTCTAGAGCGGCTGCTTTTATAACGGGTTTTGTTTTTACCATAATAATCTCAAGGCTTATATTAATAAAAGAAGGATAATAGCAGCGTATAAAAAAAACGCAACTTATCAATAACTTAAAATAATCTTATGATTAGCTGGAAAAACCAGAAAACTAACATTCTTTTCGGTTTCTGGTCGAGATGAATTAAATACTTTTGCTTTCCAGAAAAAGTGATTGCATAGATCGGTAGATGTTTAGTAAGTTATCAACTGGTTGATCAATAGCAATATTGCACGCTTGGTGAAGACGCAGCGAATGATTTGAGCTTGAATTGACGTAATTGTTTATCTTGTAGTTCGCTAATAACTGCTTCACGAAATATTCTAAATTCGTAACGTGACATCTTAAAAGACATTCTGTAGGCGGCGCCTATTTTTCGTGCTTTTGTTATTAGTTCTGCATAAGTACAGTTTTCTGGCAGTTCTGTTCTTAGCATTTTATCTACATGATTAATAAGATGAGATTTATCTCGTTTAATTTTATTAACTTCATCTATGTGAACAACTGTATCAATCAATGGGCTCATTGTTTGCTCTTATTATTTTATGTTTATGGCTTTAAAAATTGTAACTTACACCTATTCGGATGGCTTCTTGTTTGTATTCAGAATTATTTAATTTCACAATAAATGAAGTGGTATCACTAAAATAGGTTTGATCATAACCGTCTTTTATATGATATTTATTCACAACATAGTCTATTGAATAATCCCAATTACGATTGTGGTTGTAGGTATATCCCAATGTTGCCGCATACCCTTTACCATTACCAACTTGTTCAAAAGAAACTGGATGCGCAAAATCCGTGCGTAAATTCCAATCTGCTTCTGCTTTTAAATCGGTATAGTACAGATCATATCTAAATCCAATAGTTCCCCATGAGAAAACATGTTCAGTAGATAACCCTGCGAAAATTGATCTGAATTCTGAGTTATATGTCGAATTAAGACCCGGTATAAGAGATCCTGCATCCGCTTCAGGTATCTCGACAACACCATTGGTCATAGTAATATCAACATTGTGTTTTTTGTAACCTATCAGAAAACTTAAATAATGGCCTTTAGTATTTAACCAGCGTGTTTTAATTCCAGTCGCTAAAGAGAAATAATTTATTGAATCTGATTCAATATCCGAAAACGAGCGTGAGAATTCATCTGTTCTATTATCTGAGGCATAATCAGAATCCTGGGCGCGACCTGATCGTATTCTTGAATCGGCATATTCAGCTTCAAGTACAAACGCTATGTTATTATCAAATCGATTCATATAACCAAGATTAATTACATAACCTAGAGACCTTATGTCACGAAATGACAATTCAGATAGTACGTTAGGTGTTGTTGTTGCTGAGGCGCTTGATGCGATATCCCAAACCAGTTCTGAATCAGACATTTCTAGTTGGGTGTTGATCACCAGGGTATCAATAAATAGACCGAGAAACATTTCACTTCCACTTTCGTTTTTGTCCGCTTATTATCCCAGAGCAATTGAATAAACCTTGTCTCCGCTATGTCCCCTTATGGTGCTATTTGATTGGTTTTATACGATTTTATTACACTAATGTTTTTTAAAGTGTCTTGAGTGCGTCCCTTATAGGTACATTCTACTCGTGTATGTTAACCAAAAGACTGTTTATTCGTATGCTGGATGGCGTTTATAGATGGTTACCAGAGTGCCTATATTTGATAAGTGATCTCTCACAATAACATAATGTAACTGACTGCTGTCATGACTCCAAACTTCCAAATTTTCAACTGTGCCGTATTTCCTAAGTTTATGTTTAACGACACTTTCAGGTAATGATTTTTTCTGTATTGAAGCGTGATTTATTCTGCGAATAAGTGACTGCACAGGTTTATTTAAATCACCAGAGTGATGTAGATCATCAAACTGGTCAATTGCATGCTTCGTTATTTTGATACGTCCCATAGCAGGTGTATCCACAATACCGAATTCAATTCTCTCTGTTGAGTCTATATGTTCTATCGATACATCGCTGTCATCCATTTCAGGTAAGAACTCATCCGAACTGTCTGTTAACTTTATTGTCACCCCTTCCATTATCGTTTTAATAAAGTAACTGTGTGTAGCCAGGTGCTTAAAGCTTGATTTGCCTTTTGCTATTTGGCGGATTTTGTTCGATGAAACATGAAGCTCATAACCTTTCCCAGTTACCGGCTCACGATCAAATATTTTCTGCTTGAATAAAAGATATCGAAGGGCAACAAGTTCCGCTGCAACATTAATATCCTCACCTCGAAGATTATCAACATATATAAAGCCTCTGCGCTTTGTACCTACACGCCAAGCAATCACTTGTTGTGAGTTAATATCTGTTACAAAGCTTGTCGTTAACTTCATCATTGGCAATAACCAACCCTATGATTGTATTTTAGAAACGGTAGGTATTCTGCTTTTGCATTCTTAAACGTTGATAAATCCATTTCCACGTCTGGAAAGAATTTTATGCCTGCCTCTACTTCAACTTGTGCAAGACTCACAAGGAAAGGATGGTGGTCATACGTCTTATCAACGCTGCATCGTCCCGTTTTATATAATTCGGGTAACTCATCAAATTTATTAGGATAAATAAAAGAATAGACCTGTACGCCAGATCCATCCTTTAGTTCAATAAATATCACTTTAAACATTTTATCAGGGATTGCTACAGGTACTTCATGTTTTTTAGATTCACCAATGTATTCAATTTTCTGACCTGGATTATATATAGGCCCACTGACTACCCATAACTCACCTACTTCGTTGGAAAGGGATGTTACGTAATTTTCCAGGCCCAGCCATATCCCTTGATTCAATTTGGCTGCCTGAGGCACTGCATTTGCAAACACATGGGTATTACACCCATATTCTTCGGATATTCGATTAGCATCAGCTCGTTGAGCTAAATGGCCTCGATTCCATACCTTGCCAATGCCATCGTATGATCTATCAATACTTTTTTTTGTTTTATAGTGCTTACGCTCTTCATCAAATATCTTGAGTTTATACCAGTCACGAGGCCGCTTGAATCCTGGTGCATAACCACTAGGGCGTTCTGTGTGATAAGCCTTTAAATGTACAGATACCCATTCGGGCTGTGCTAAATATTCGTTATTACCGTCACCGTTGTCATCGTCGATTGTGTCAATAGATGCTACGAAGGCTTTACCGTCATATATCCGGCCTTTATGACTCGGCGCATACTTCATATGATGATAACCCTCAACATTGGGCAATTTATATGGCTTTGATGGGCATTTTTCTAATTTTTCTGCATTGGCAGATAAAGATATCATTAATATAAGAAATAAAAATTTCCTCAAAGCTTTCACCTATTGATTCAGTTTGTTTTTTTGAGAGTAGTAGTAAGTTTAATTCTGATAATGATATTACAAAAAGATATTATTCGATGTGTACATTTTACACCTCATAGGTGCGATTTGACCCATAGATAAAAAATCAGCCCCAAAAGGGGCTGATATAAAGTGCAAGAGTGTCTAATAAGTAATCTAGGCACCCGCCTGCGTTACAGTTTTTGGCTTTAAAGATTCAACTATATTTCTGGCTTGTTTTGCGAAAGGTCCGAGAAAGCGAACACCATTAGGGTATCGCACTGAATATATAGCAACGGTTCGCATCCATATTCTCAGTTCAAAATCATTCTCATACTTGTCACGAACAAGATTCTTATAGTCTTCAATATCTCCATTAAAACCAACGGGTGGACAAAATGGATCTCCAGGGTTACTTTCCGGAGTCGTATCAATATTAGATCGATCTAAGAGTTGCATCTCAGTGCCTCATGTACTCGTTTAAAAGGAATTACTGCAGCTAATGCTTTGCTTTTATAAATACCCTTTTTGATAATATTGTTAATGACTCTTATAGGCGGTAATCCCATAATCCCTTCATTCATTAATACATTATTCCAATCAACTGACTTACCCATAATTGGGCGCATTGGTATCATGATATATGTATTAATGCCCTTCTCTTCCGTTTTGTTTTTTAGTGCTTGTGCAACTTTTTGTCCCGTTAATGAACGATCACGATCAGCCCAGATAATTAAGGTGTGAACACCTTCAGGCGGTTCGAAATTCGCCAGGATAGTTGCAGAGACAGCCGACCAGGTCGGTATCCCGTAGCACTTAATAACAGACAAAGCTGTTTCCAGACCTTCTGCAACACCAAGAACACCGTCTACAGGTTGGCCGCCCAATTGGATAGCGTTTCCCGTAACTGTTTTATCGGCAGGTACAGTCATCATTTTACGAGCAGACTCCACCTTGGCCTTGTAACCAGTTGGTGTTAGATAAGTGCGATGCAAAGTAATGATATTACCTTCAAGATCTCTGATAGCAGCAATGATTGCGGGAAATTTTCCTACAAGAACATTGTTACCTTCATCATCTTCCTGGTAATAAGGCAGTGAATGATGAAACCGCAAACTGTCCCCATTTCTTAAAATGTTCATGCGCAACAAAATGAAGCGATGTTTTAAGTAACGAAGCATAGGTTGTGGTAAGCCACCATCCAAAGTAATTGAATCTCTCCAAACAGATTCAATTCTTTCAGTTGCAGAAGCTGATTCACGCGCAGTTTGTCGAGCTAATCGATGTTGGATATCACGTATCTCCTTTAAACGGTCCCCGCTGGGTTGGAATATTGGAATTACTACATCAGTTTTAGGCTCAACAACAGTAGGTTCATCTACATTCTGAACAGGTGTTGTTGAAACAGATTGATTTTTATTAGAACTCTTTTCAGAATTCGTATTTTCAAATCGATCTGGCTCAGGTTCGATACGCAGAACTTCGGCTACTTTATTTAATGTTTCTCGAAAGGTCCAACCTTTCAACCACATTAATAAAGCAAAACCGTCATGATGATGGCCACATGTTGTGCAACCACCAGCTCCAGTATCAACTACGTCTTTAAAAAGACTGAATCCATCACCTTTACCGTTCTTATTACTGGTTCCATGAACAGGGCAAGTGATGTGTTTTTTTGGTCTACTAATTACCTCACCGATTTCTGAATCAGCGAGATAAGAGAAAACCTCTAACCAATGACCTTTTACAGCCTCTCTAACCTTAGAGGCGTCATAATATGGCATTTTAGTTTGTGCAGTCATGATGACCTCCTTCTAAAGTTAAATTGTTAAGTTCTGAATCAAATGCTGCTACGAAATTATGTTTTTCATCTTCGATGAAACAAACCAAATCGTTAGCAAAGTATGTAGCATCAATACCAACCACTTCATAGGTTCCAAAGAACGAAGAATTGGGCGGGTTTAGAAATGCTACCGTATCACCGGGATTGACATGATGAGACATTGAATGTCCTCCATAATAAAAGAGGGCATACCCCCTAGCAGGGAGTAATACCCTGTTGGGTTAATAGAATGCTGTTTAATTGAATTGGTCAGCTACCAATATCATCGCAATGATGAATTCTTTAACACTTGCTTTTATTGTCACACTGATACAATGACACAATAAAAAGAAGCGCTAGGGGATTTCTCCCCTGTACACTTTTATGCTGCTTGATCTAATTGATTATCTTGATTGTTCTTCAAATACTCTCTGGCTTGCTCTATAGCCTGACTAACAACGTCACGGCGGTAACTACCATATTTAAGATCATTTAAATCACATATGATTCCCCATAAGCTATCTTCACCTATGGCTTCATCACAATCAGGATCATCTCTCAAATCATAAACGACCGCTCTGATACTTCGTATTACGGTTTTGCCTTGAATCATTGATTCACAGGTTGAAATAAATAAATCTTCATCCCAGTCAATAACATCTTCAGTAACAGTATCGGATAATTCTAATAACTTAATCATAAAATTCTCGGTTTTAAACGACCATACTTCATGATCATCCTCTGAATTAAATGATTCTATTAATGAATAGCCTTTTGATTCGAGCTCACGCGCACAATCTTTAGCATATTCAAAAATATCTTCCATCAAATCGTTACCAAACTCTTCAAAAGCACGACAATCCTCTTCGCTTATCTCATTGAATTTGTCTTCATTAATATTACCTTCCCAATCGAAGCTCATAGTATTTTGATGACAATATTGATTACTCTGTTGAGTGATCTTAATGATTAAAGAATCTTCATCGCTATTTTGAATAAAACTCCGGGTTTGTTCTCCTGAAATTAAATTCTCAAAACGCTTTGGTGCATTTGATGCTTCTTCCGGATATATGAACGGAACAAGACGTTGAATATCATTAGTCCCCAGTTGCGTGGTAAAACTGCATCCATCACCCTGGCAGTAACTTAATGAGTACAACACCTTATCAACATCCTCAAATCCTTTAGATTTTAAGTAGTGTTTAAAGTACTTTTGTAGCATAGATATCTCCTTAATAAATTAAAGAGAATCACCCCCATCAGGGAGTGATATCCCTTCAGGGTTTTAATAGATAGTGTTATAACCAATCAGATACCTTTGAACCAATAATCTTTTCGTGATTAACACCAAATGGAACTGATATCTGATTCCACTGCCTATCTCTAGGATGATCATCAGATTTAGTTCTATAGTATGCAGTCAATATTTCATCGCATATTGTAGGTGAGTCATGAATCGATAGGATCTGGTTATCACCTGCTTGATAAATAACATTTAGTCGATTTTTAGATTCAGTATTTTTAGATATTTCTTGAAAGTAAGCGTAATTCTTAGCCGCCGTTTCATAATCAATCTTTCCTTCCTGTCCCCATCGAGTAAATAGCTCTTCTTTTTCAGGATCATTTACTGAAATACTCAGTTTCAATTCCCCTCTAAGATAATTATCAAATTCTGATAACCATAATATTTTTAGAGTGGATCTGTTCCATAAGTCTGAACCTGCCATATGCGAACCTGCAACATTTAGCACTTCATTTAATACAGCTGGAACAATTTCAAAATCGAAGCATTCACCATGTTCGCCAACAATGTTTCGAGCTGACTGATATGCTGCTTCTAATTTTGGGCTGCAATCTGTAATCAGATCCTGTCTTAATTGCGCGATCCCATGACCAGCCCGGTAGTTTTTAATAAACTGTGGCTCATCATCAAGAATTGCTTCAATTAAACACAGAGCAGTTTCTACTTCAGCATAAGTATATGTATTGTTATTCATTGGTTTTCCTCATAAGTTAATGAAGGAAACTATCCCCTGATCAGGGAATAGCTCCCTGATAGGGTTTAAATAACTTGATCTTTAACGACTTAATGAAAGTATCGTGACAAAAACGCCAGTACCACTTTCCTTAAATTCATTTCCCATTGAATCTGACCATTCATGCTCCCAACCTTCAAAAAACGTTTTGTCTTTCAAGGAGGCCGGCAGTATCGCGACTAATTTACCATCGTCTTTCAGTAAGCTATGCGCTTTAGTCAGGTGTTCAACAGCTCGACCATCGGAGTACGGAGGATTCATAACAATACGATCAAATTTTTCATTACTGTCCCAGCTAATAAAGTTTCGGTTGTACGTGTGAAATCCTTTGCTTTCGAGTGCGCGGCAATGTAACCCAGATATTTCGACACAGGTCGTTCTATCTTTAGGTAAGAACATTGCAATAGCACCCAGGCCAGCACTTGGTTCCAGCACTTCATGATCATCTTCAATATCAGCCATATCAACGACTGTCATTGCTAAATTTTCATTAGTCTGGAAAAATTGATGTGTTTTCTTTTCAGGCATCTGTCCAGAACGAATAACTTCGTATAGAACATTTTTAACCGGATAGGAAAACTCCCAACTAGTTGTATAGACGGATTCACCACCTATATACTCAAGTACCTCCTTAGTTTTTGCAGATAAACAAGCTGTATTAAATGATATACAGGACTCACTCCAAAATCGGTGTGCTCCCAATTCATTAATCACTTTAAACGGCAGTATATCTGTATCAAGTTGATGCTCTTTTATCCGTTTAGGTTTCTTCCTGAAATTAGCAGGAATGGCCGCTGGATAAATACTTGCAAGCACCTTGTTAAGTCGCCATGCCATCTCGGGATGTACTTCCATATGAGCAGTACCTTTTTTGAAAAGCTTTAGCTTCCAGGCACCGCCATCGAAAGTATGCCACCTCCCATATTCACAGCTATCGTAAATACGACTGATATCATCATCAGTTATTCTGGAATTAGGCACTTCCCTTCCGGAGAATTTTCCAATGACAACACGTAAATCGTGCACGTAATTGGATGTCTCATGATTGACCGTTTGATAGTACGTCATCATTCGTTCAACGATCATACGTTTGCCAAAACCTTGAGGCTCATTAGTTACATGATTACCAGATAAGGCATTAAATAAACCATCTACACGATCAGCAAAAAACTTAGCTCTATTCATGAGTAAGTCATTCATTGTTGTGTGAACGGTATCTCGATCAAAATCAGGCGTTTGATGTTCGTGGATTTGTATATTCCACTCATTGCGTGATTTTGCTGGCATGGATTCAAGCACATCGGTCATACCCATTACGCGTGACCAGTAGTCAGCATTTAATGCATCTACGGCATTTGATTCTTTAAATAAACCACCTGCTGTATAAGCACCAGAATTACCTTTAACCTGGGCACCACGAAAAAAGTAATGCATTGCTCCATCGTTATTTCTAACAAAAAAGGCAATCTTCTCGATGGCCTTTTTTTCTTTGGCGTACTCTCTAAATATAACGTCAAGTGGTGTAATTTCAGCTACATCACATGAATCACTATATAGATCGATTGCTAGATTCATAGCTTCTCCTTAGTAAATTAAAGGGAAACTTACCCAACAGGGTTAAGTTTCCCTGCTGGTTTCAATTATGCTTTTAACTATTTGTTAATAGCGATTCATCAATCTTTTGAGCAACATCTTCAGCCATTTGATTGACCTTCTGGTTGAACTCATCAAGCTTGCCTTCATTTTTCGCTCTTTCTTTTACAACCATAAAGCCAAGCATACCTAATGGAAATGCATCCATTATTGCCAGGCCAGCTGTTAGCCTGGAATCAGTTTCATGAAGGGGTTTCATCACAGAATCTTCTGGATCATCTATTTTGAATTGCATTTGTTTACTCCTAAGAATTTTAAAAAGAGTAAACCACCCACCGGGTGATTTACCCGATGGGTTAGAATGTTTCGATGCATCAACGATACACTTGATTATTTTTAAGCTTCATCATGGCAACCATTGCGTTATGACGCTTACGCAGTCGATGACAAAACTCAAACCAGTCAACACCTCGATGAGAAATTACTTTCCCATCACTGATGATCACAGTTTTATTGCCTTCGTAACCTATTAATCTAGCGTAACGTGTTTTATCACCACTCATGCGGCCACCCTTGGCGACTGAATAAGATTTTTACGAAGATGAATAGCTTTATCCATATATGAAGTCATTAAACGATTATTGGAATTGTTATAGAAGGATCTACAACCTTCCCAATCATCTGACTTAATTTTAGGATTTTCGAAGATGCCCCAGACACCCTTATTAACACCAACATCTATCACCTGGCTTACTTCTTGTTCAATTTCTTGCCATGATTTAAATGTGGATAGTTCTGTTGGGGCTTTGAATATCAGCTTTTCGGTTAATTCAAATGAGATCTTTTCAATAGTATCTTTTTTAGGGTCTACCAAAAAAGCGACTTTTTTCTGATCATGATCACTATGCAACCAATGACTGACAAGTATCGGATCGGCTCCCATTTCCAATGGAAACAAGACTGAACCGGCCGTTCGAAGTAACCAGATAAATCGACAATCTTCAAAACTATTCAAAATTTGAAGGTCCTGATTTAGATCGTTTTTGAAATACTCTGGTAAACGATGTTTCTTGGCAATGCCAAGCATTTTTTCATGAAATTTTTCAAACATGGTGTTCTCCTAATGAATTATGGGAACACCATGAGCCCAACGGGCTATAGTATTCCCGTGGGTTAAAGTTTTGCTATTTTTGGTTAGCTACCATTAAAAGCAAACATCAGCAAAAGCCGATACTTGTCTTAATTCTCTCGGTTA
>NKAJ01000205.1_pt2 | contig 16129 bp, 18 predicted proteins | sample 1556001 | NCBI WGS metagenome assembly NKAJ01 (sample SAMN06204642, study PRJNA360343) | marine sediment metagenome | isolation source: Jiulong cold seep at northern South China Sea | place: China: South China Sea, Jiulong cold seep | collected 2013-06 | reverse complement strand
CCCGCGTGAACCATTTGGCATGGAGTTTTACGCTGGCATAATCAAGCAAACCGTATTTCTCTGACATATCAATATATTCAAAAAAATCATACACCTGTTCGGATACCCCGAGCGGTTCCAGGAATTCTCCAGTTTCAAGGAAATATCCTATCCTCCTGAATATGAACGGATTTCCTATGGCAGCCCGCCCTATCATCAGCCCGTCACAGTGGGTTTGCTCAAGCACGGTCCGAGTCGCCGTTTCACTGTCAATATCACCATTAGCGATAACCGGTATGGACAAATCCTCCTTTATCGCCCGGATAACATCCCAATCGGCACTGTGCGAATAGTTCTGTTGCGGTGTCCGGGCATGCACTGTGAGCGCACTGGCGCCCGCATCTTCAAGCATATGCACCATCTCCAGCGTCCTGTCAAGATCATCATATACCCTTATCTTGGCAGTGACCGGAACACTGACAGTACCAGACACCTGCTCCATAATATCAGCCATCAACTGCGGGTTATTCATCAGTGCCGCACCACATCCCTTTTTGACTATATGCCGTACCGGGCATCCAAAATTTATATCTATCAGGTCTGGACTGTATTGAACTTCAACGAGCCGGGCTGCTTGTTCCAGACTTTGGGCGGATGCTCCTGATAACTGGATGCCCAATGGCCGCTCTTCCTCTGATGATACAATCCTTGAAATGGTCTTATTGCTATTGTAGATTACGCCGTCGGCATCCACCATTTCCGAATATACAAGAGCTGCACCGTACTTTTTACACAACAACCTGAATGCCAGGTTGGTCACATCTGCCATGGGTGCAAGCAGGAGGTTGCCTTTTAGATTTAAGTAGCCGATGTGCATGCATTCATCAGGAGAGGCAGGGTATATATAGAAGGCGATAAAAATGAGAGAAATCGGAATGTATTTATATATGTATGAATATTCAAAGCGCGTTAGTGTGCGGGTCTTTTATTAACTAACCCCCACTCCCCAACCCGCTCGCTAACCTTTTATTCACTTTTAATACAGCAATGATGTATGTAGATCAGTAATTGACATTCAATTATCAATATAAAATTTCACTACGTATATATACATCCACAATCCTCGTAAGCCTCCGGAGGATTCCATGACCGACAACTGGTACTCAACATCATGTCGACACTCAGTGCAGTATTTTAGCTGGCTGGTAGGTGACCTTGAGCGTTTCAAAAAAAAGAGCGAAATGTCGGTCAGCCAGGAATTTCTTGATAGTATCAATTTTTGCGGGTTTGATGTCGAACCGTATGAATCACAGCTGCTGGCAATAAGTGGCACCCTGCTCTCCTTCCTGCTACTGCTCATAGTGGACGTATTACTCCTGCAGTTCATGATATTTGGATCTACCACTATTGCCTTCATGATCCTGACCACAGTGCTTATTCCAATTTTCGTGCTGGTTTACCTGAGCGAATACCCAAAGATACATGCCCGGTTCCTGAAGATACATTCCCTGGGAGACATTCCGGAGATACTCTCCTACATCGTCATGAGCATGAAACTTGTATCCAACATGGAACGTGCCATCTCCTTTGCCGCTACCAACTCTGAGCGCCCTCTGGCCCGTGACCTGCGCAAACTCATCTGGGACATGCATGTCCGGGTGTACACAGGCATAGACGATGCCACAATAGCCTTTGCAAACCAGTGGGGTAAGAACAGCGAATACTTCAAGCGGGCACTGCACCTTGTAAAGAGCAGTACTAACGNCAAACTCATCTGGGACATGCATGTCCGGGTGTACACAGGCATAGACGATGCCACAATAGCCTTTGCAAACCAGTGGGGTAAGAACAGCGAATACTTCAAGCGGGCATTGCACCTTGTGAGAAGCAGTACCAATGAGCCTGATGAGGCCCAGCGCGTTATTACGCTGAATAAAAGCCTTGATATCGTACTTGAAGGGACCAGGCACATGATGACAGGATTTGCGGCCCGCCTCAAGACACCTACATATATCCTGTACAGCATTTTCATTCTCATCCCGCTGGCACTGGTGGCACTGCTGCCAGCCCTGACCATAGTGGGTGTACGGATAGATGCCGTTATCCTGATACTGCTCTATGACCTGATACTACCGCTGGCAACCTTTGGTTATGCCGAGTATATACTACTCCAGCGCCCGGCTACTTTCCCACCACCCCATATCCGTGACTCCCACCCGCGCCTGGTGAACATCAAACGCACGAAGCGTGTGACATTGATAATTGCGTTGGTCACAGCAGTCATTATTGGGGCATCGGGGTACCTTTGGCTGGCATACGGCAATCCCTTCGGGCTTGTGAGTACCGGTGCCATGACCGGCTACATCCCACCTTCTTTCACATTGATATGGGGTGCCACGGCGTTTATCACCATATACGCCATCGGGGTCTATACTCCGTACAAGAACATCAGGGATGATATTAAGGAGATTGAATACCAGTTCGCTGATGCATTGTTCGTTCTGGGCCGCCGTATCAGTGACGGACGCTCTCCTGAATGGGCTTTCATGCAGACCGCTCAGACTATGAAAGGTACACGTATCGGAGATGCATTCCAGGATGTGGCAAATAACCTGTCACTGCTCAGGACAACACTGGTAGGCGCCATATTTGATAGCGAGTATGGAGCTTTCAGGAACATCTATTCAGAGCGGGTACATACTACTATGCGTTTGTTCACACAGAGTGTTTACAAAAGTCACCAGGCAGCAGGTGTAGCTATCGTGAAACTGGCAGACCATCTAAAGGAGCTGGAGGAAGTAGAGGAGAATATAAAGGGCTCACTATATGACGTGACCTCAACCATGAAGTCCACTGCAACCATATTTGCACCGCTTATCGCCGGCGTCACCCTTGCACTTTCAGAGGTCATCCAGAAGATACTGCAAAACATTTCCCTTGAAGCCAGCAGGCTGCCGGAAGGTATGGGTGTTACTTCCATAATGTCTGATGTGGGCGGTGGCATGGAACAGAGCATACCGCCAAACATTTTCATACTTGCTGTGGGTTTCTATATGATAGTGCTGGTCATTATTCTGGTACGGTTTGCCGGCGGTATTGAATACGGTGGGGATAAGGCACAGTTCATGTATGACCTGGGACAGATACTGCCTGTTTCCATTATGGTTTTTACCATTTCTGTTGTTGTTAGCCGGGCACTTTTTACAGCAATTGTGTGAAACAATTCGCAAACTTTAAATATGTCACTGATGTCGCAGATGCAGGTACGAAAATGGCAAAATCTAACAGATATTTTATAAGAGACGATACTGGTATGGAATTACCTATCAATATTGTAGTAATGCTTGTGGTTGGTATGGTTGCATTGGCAGCATTGCTGGCCATCATCCCTGAGTCAAAGAAAAATCTTGTTGTCGAAGTGGATTCGGTGGATGGTAATTCCGGTGTAACAGGGGGCATTGCAAACGGTGTGCCCACTGATGTAGATATTGGTCTGACATTATATGACCGTGATAACAACCCGGTGGAAGGAGCCAGTGTAATAATATCAGGCGGCGGCGGTCAGGGTTCTGCCAAGACCGATGCCAGTGGACAGGCGACAGTTACAGTTTCTGATGTGTTTATCAGGCTCAACCAGGATTCCATTGACCTCAAACTGATAGCTAAAGCCAATGGTTTTTATGATTATACGGACGAGTCCGCAATCCTCATAACCTGAGTATGCTTCGAGACGAGTCTGCAACTACGGGCCTGCCCATGCGCATGGTGGTCCTGACCATTGTCGGAATGGCCGGACTGGGTGCAATGATTATGTTTATCGGCGATGTGGAACTAGTTCCTAAAAGCATGCATGCTGATATTATCGGGATTGATAACAGTACTACGAGCAGCGTGTTGCACACCAACAGCGGTGTCAAGAATATAACTGTACAGGTCATTGATGTGGACGGCCAGGCAGTGGAAGATGCTACAGTAATAATCTACGGGCTTCACACATCTTCTGCCGGGATAACAGGTGTTGATGGGCGCACAGTGCTCAGTCTGGATACAGCTGCTATTAGCGTAAGCGGCGAAGGATACTTAAAATTAGTTGCCAAAGGGAATGGTTTTCTTGATGCAAAAAATGACTTTGCCCTGAAAGTAGTCTCAAGTTGAACGTGGTCAAGTGTGTATAGTTAAGAGACATTTTATTATTTTCTGGCGACAGCAACGTGTAAAGTCAAACGTTGCGACGGCACACCCAACCGCAGCAGAGCTGCAGGTTATAACGATTGAGATAAAATAAGTCCGCAATACGATGCCATGGGGTGTTGGCTCGTGAAGTCGATTGCATCGGCTGATAAGATTGCTAAGATGCTGCCGCCGGGGGAGTTAAAAGTGAGGAAAAGATGGGGAAGGGGTGTGGAATCGCTCACCACAATCATTCAATATAGAGTTTGGCGGCGGTTTTCATTTCACGGTTGTGTTCATAATGTTTAAAAAATCCGCCTGATTCTCAGGAGCGTCCAGCCCCCCATTCCTGGACATTGACCCCATTTTCACCGCCCTGACCAGCAGGCCATTTTTGCCATAATTCGATATATCGATAAAATATCATTCCTTTGTACAGATTAAACAATATATTAAAAATTATATACTTTTAAAATATTGGATAGAATAATTTATATGAGTGTTCGCCGAATAACTATGGGACTTTAAGGTTAGTAAAATAATCAATAAGTTGTCAGGAGGTTTATTACATGAGCAATAAAGTAGCAATAGCAATAATTTTATCTTTGCTATTAGGCAGTACAGCATTATGGATGGCTTCAGCTGGTACTAACAAATCGGAAAATGATGGTCTTCCGAAATCATTAGACATATATTATGAAGATTATCCAGAATATCTTTACGAGATGTATGAATTGGGGGAATCAATGGTAGGAATTACTGCAAATCTCCAACAAGGAGATATGACAAATGCCACTGCATCATTCGAGGTATTCGCACAAGAATATGAAGATAGTTCTCGTATGGTACCTGAATGGCGAGGATACTACAAACCAAACAAAGTGAAAATATTAGAAGATGCACTCGACGCTGGCAATGTTCCAGATGTGTATATTGCAATTGGAGAAATCGGTGAAACTTGTGCTGATTGTCACTACGACACAATGCCAGCGGTTTATGATAAATATTATGGCGGTNAGTTATTCGAGCAAGAATATGAAGATAGTTCTCGTATGGTACCTGAATGGCGAGGATACTACAAACCAAACGAAGTGAAAAAATTAGGAGATGCACTCGACGCTGGCATTGTTCCTGATGTGTATAATGCAATTGGAGAAGTCGGTGAAACTTGTGCTGATTGTCACTACGACACAATGCCACCGGTTTATGACAAATATTATGNTGCCATGGAAAGAAGCAAAGATGAAGTATCTGTTAGGGGGTTTTGATGGAATTGGTGTTTATATCAAACAGAACAATAAATCTGCAGCAGAACAAAGTTTTAATCTATTTGAAATGATGTTCTACAATATGGCTGCAACATGTGATGATGTTGAGTCCTGTCATTCATCAACGCCAAGATATTATGTTAGCGAAGACATTNGACTTCAGTAATCTGAAAATGAACACTTTTCCAGGTGCAGATCCTATGCATTGGAAAGAAGCAAAGATGAATTATCTGCTGGGAGGTTTTGATGGAATTGGTGTCTTTATCAAACAGGGCAATCAAGATGCGGCAATTCAAAGTTTTGATCTATTTGAAATGATGTTTTACAATATGGCTGCAACATGTGATGGTGATGGTGTTGAGTCCTGCCATTCATCAACGCCAAGATATTATGTTAGCGAAGACATTCAGACATTGATTACTGATATGGGAACTAATATCACGGAAGGTAATTTTACTGAATCTGAAAGAATTAGATATGAGATTGGCGATAGCTGTCACAGATGTCATATCATCCATATACCGGCACATTACGCAAAATTGGACGGAATATAATCCGTCCAACCTTTTTTTCAATCGATTCAATTTTTAATGATAATCACATAGCTTGAAAAACATTCCTGCTGTCTCAGTACTTCCGATTATATGTAGTTCCGAATAAAAACAATTTCTGTAACCTTTCCAGCGACTCCAATCCATCAAATTCACGCGCCACATTTATAAAAAATGTCACTTGTTGTAGTATTCAAACCTTGATGTCCTCCATGGACACTGTGATTCCAGCACATTTTTCTATAGCTCCCGCTAACCATATCCACAATTTTACCCTGATAACAATAATTGTCAGGAATCTGTCAAGCGAATTCGTAGCATTTTAATTCGATCTTCATTATATTCCATCACCCTCTTCAGCAGATATTTACACAAATAACGAAAATCGGAAGTATTAATGGTGGTTAGTACAGGTTAATTGGCGAAGGTATTGATACTTGTCCTTTACTTCTAATGGCACATGGTATTCCAGTGGCAATTGTAGCACTGGTCAATATAGTTCAGAAATTGCCATATTTCATAGCACCTAAAACAATTATATTAAAAAAGTATATCAACAATAAGCATTCAAATCATATCCCAATCGAACCAATTAACTTTTGAGTGAACACAATGTCAAATGACACCATCGCACAGGAATGGCCACCGGTCAGGGGAGATTACACCATAGTAAACCCTGAATCCCGCATATCTGTGGTCACCCTTGCAAGTGACATGGACCCTCTGCCTGATGCCTGTATAATGGGAAGCTGCAAGACCGAGAATCTTGGTATAGAGAAAATTATGGCAAATACCATCTCCAATTCAAATATCAGGTATATCCTGGTGTGCGGTCAGGAATCAAAAGGACATCTGTCAGGAAATACACTCCTGGCAATCCACAACAACGGCATAGATGAACAGGGTCGAATTGTTGGTTCAAACGGTGCCATCCCCTTTATTGAGAACATCCCCGCCGATGCCATTGAACATTTCAGGGCGCAGGTTGAACTCATTGACAGGCGGGGACTGGTTGAAACTGGTGAGATACAGGCAATAATCGAGGAATATAAGTCTAAAGGTGAGCCTTTCCCCCACTCACCTATGGTGATCCAATCAGCCAAAAAGAAAAAACCGGTCGAGCGCGAAATAAAAGGTGCAGACGTAATGATAACAGACAATATCCTGATGGATACCACATCAGGAGTGGTGTTCGTCCAGACTTAATTTAAAATTTACAGGATCGATAACAATGTTCGTATTCAAAAAAGAACAGCAGGTCATCAATATCGCCAATGTCAAGGTCGGAGGCCAACCAGGACAGTTACCTACTGTACTGGCAGGCACCATCTTCTACAATAAACACAGCATAGTCTCAGACCCAGGTGCAGGCATATTTGACAAAACGGCTGCAGAATCACTTATCAATGCGCAGCAGGCCCTCTCTGATGAGACCGGCAACCCGCACATGATACACATATATGCCGAAACTCCTCAAGCGGCCGAACGCTATCTGGACTTTGTGAGTGCAACAACCGATGCACCATTCCTTCTCGACTCCACTGATTCCATTGTGCGGGCGGCAGCCGCGAACTACGTCAGCGAAGTGGGGCTGGCTGACAAGACCATCTACAACAGCCTGAACATGTCAATCACAGACGATGAGGTCGAAGCAATGGCCAATTCAGATATTGATGCCGCCATCATCCTGGGGTTCAATGCAATGGATTCCAGCCTCGACGGGAGGATGGAACTGCTTGACAACGGTGGTAGTGTACTACCCCACGGGCTACTGGAAACTGCTGATGAATGCGGCATAACTAAAAAGTTAATAGATCCGAGTATCACTCCCATGGGCAATGGTGCAGGTGTAGCACTTAGAATGTGCATCAGTGCCAAAGCAAAATGGGGTTATCCTGTGGGTTCGGGTATTCACAATGCACCTTCGGCCTGGAACTGGCTACGTGATAAGGGTAAGGAAGATAAGCTCATCTACCGGATATGCGACATTGCATCCACATGTCTGCAACAGATGGCTGCAGGCGATTTCATACTATTCGGGCCTATCGAAAATGCAAAGTACACATTTCCTGTTGCAGCAATGGCAGACATCATGATATCTGAAAGTGTGGCAGACCTGGACGTGGAACCCGTAGAAGGTCATCCGATGTGGAAACTGGTTTAAAGCAGATTTATATATTACTTTAGATTAGTATCGACAGCCATAAATTACTAATAATACGTTATCTATCAAGAAAACAATCTGCTGTTATAGTTGATTTTACCGGATGGGACAAATTGTGAAAAAACTGGGTTTTTTTAAGCGCAGGAAGTTCAAACAGATATTGAACACATCTAAGAGTGGACTGACAATACTTCTCAAGCCGGACCCTACTGTTGACTCACTTGCCAGTGCTTATGCATTTACAAAAATCGCTGAATATTTTCATATAAATGCCAAATGTTACTTTTCCGGTACAACTCACCATAAAGGATTATTAAACATAATGGGGCAAAATGTTGAACCTCTTCCAGATGTTATTACTGATGAGTTTTCCAGGACTGTGGCACTGATCGATGTAGTACCCAGTGAATTACCTGAAGAACTAAGCGGTATCATTGGTATGCCTGATTTAATAATCTCCCATTCCAAAGTGGCAACAAAAGATATTCAATGCAGGTACAAGGATATTCGTGAAAACATAGAGACCACTTCCACCCTCATGGTCCATTATATGCGACGCCTGAAGGTACCAATGGACAGTACGGTTGCCACTGTGCTTATGTTCGCCATCAGGGACCGCACCAAGACATTCCTTACAAATGTGAACCTCAATGGCCTTGAAGCCTACCACCATGTACTGGGATACATGGACAATGACCTGCTGATAAAACTTGAAACCCCGGCTGTGAAACCTGAAACGTTCAGTGACCTGGCAAATGCCATCAATAACAAGCACATCAAAGGTGCATATCTTTTGACCAATACCGGTTATGTTAAAGACCCAAGCACTCTTTCAAAAGTCGTTAAATATATGCTGGACCTGGAGGGTATATCCACTGCGCTTGTCTTTGCAGTTAATACTTCCAACATATACGTGTATGCCAATTCTAATAATATTGAAATTAACATGAAACAGATTTTCAGGAAAGCTTTCGGTCATTGCGGTAATATTTTGGGCGGGTCCTCTTACGCTTCCATCACCATACCACTAGGTGTGTTCTGTGCAATCACAAAAGGCAAAAATTGCGACAGCAAACAGTTGATGCTTGAAACCATCAGCAACTCAATTTACAATCGGTTTCTGGACACTATTGAAGAAGGAGAAAGTAAACTGGAAAGAAATTGACAGGTCTGTAATCAAGTGGCGAGTTAAACACTAAATTGAGGATTCGTAGAACCTAATACCCGTCCCCGGCTGCATTGTACACAGACACCCCTGTTTACATCAAAACAATTACTGCACACAAGACGGCCGCATAACTGACAGGTATACATTGTGCCAGCGGTCTGGCATATACTACATATCCCATTTAATTCCAAGAATACACCTCACTTGGAAATCATTGAATTAAATCATATAAAGCATATCACGATGCCTGATATGGTATGTAGAACTCTTCGACCACCCATTCGCGTAGCTCCTCCTCCCACTGTTTGTCCATACTCTTCTTGAGAGGCGCTAAAGCCAATTTATTGTCGTTATGTTCTTCAATATTATAATTCATAAATATGTTACACCTTAATTATTATTTAACTGCGTTAATTAATATGATTTATTCTATGTTAAATACTTGTCGATTTGGGCAACGGCACAAAAAAACACGATCATTACTGCTTAACACTTGAATGTTTATTAAACTGGATTAAGTAATGCATTTATGTTTCTTTTTCAGCCTCTATCTTTGAAGCAAGTTCATTCAGGTCCTTTAGCATGGCATCGAGGTCAATGCCGTGCATCGTGGCACCTTCGGCCAAACTCTCGAACGAAGCTGCATGACAACCCACACAACCCAGCCCGTACTGGAAGAATATTCCAATGGCCTGCGGATACTTAGCTACTATCTCTTCAATTTTCATGTCAGCTGTAATCATATTGTTCTCAGACATATTTCGAGCACCTGGTCTGTCATTAATACCCGCTTGTACATAAAATTGATTGAAAAACCTGACTTATCAGTAAAACTTAATAATCATCCTGCTATCTATCCAGATGCTCAACCCTGCATCACTATTACACAGGAAATAATCTTATGAATTTCACCAACATCGCTGTTCTTGTCTCTGGCCGGGGCTCCAATCTCCAGTCCATAATCGACAATATTGATAACGGCACTATCCCCCATGCATCTATAAAAGTGGTTATCAGTGATATGGACGGTACCTATGCCCTGGAGCGAGCACACCAGCACGGCATAGAAGCTGTCTTTGTAGACCCCAATAAATACGAAAACAAAGCAGGTTTTGAAAATGGGATATTGCGAATTATTGCACAACATGATGTCGGACTGGTCCTATTGGCAGGATATATGCGCGTAGTGGGTCCAACCCTGTTAACACCATATAAAGGCAGGATGATAAATATCCACCCTGCACTGCTGCCTTCGTTCCCTGGACTGCATGGTCAGCAGCAGGCCTTTGACCATGGAGTAAAGGTGAGCGGGTGTACCGTGCATTTCGTGGATGAGGGCGTGGATACCGGCCCAATCATTATCCAGCATTGTGTACCTGTACTGGAAGATGATACTGCAGATGTGCTGGCTGACAGGATATTGGAACAGGAACACAAGATATTCCCGGAAGCTGTCAGATTATTCGTCCAGGGTAAACTTAGCATTGAAGGACGAAAAGTAAGAATTACTGATTGAACTTACATTAATAAAGTTAACATAAAAGATACCATATTTAGAAGAGGAGAATAATTCCATATGTCATATATCTCAGAAATAGACCCGGAACTTGCCCAGGCCCTGACAAACGAACAGGAGAGGCAGGATTACAAGCTTAACCTGATTGCTTCGGAAAACTATGCCAGCAAGGCTGTCATGGAAGCCCAGGGCAGTATTATGACAAACAAGTATGCTGAAGGGTATCCGGGTAAGCGGTACTACGGCGGGTGCGAGTTTGTTGACGTGGCAGAGAACCTGGCAATAGAGCGGGCATTAGACCTGTTCGGTGCCGAACATGTCAACGTCCAGCCCCATTCGGGTTCAGGTGCCAATATGGCAGTGTATTTTTCAGTACTAAAACCTGGCGACACTATCCTAAGCATGGACCTGTCCCATGGCGGCCATCTATCCCACGGGAGCCCTGTGAACTTTTGCGGTCAGATGTACAATATAGTGCCCTATGGTGTAAGCCGGGAAACCATGACCATTGACCACGATGAACTGATGCAGATGGCAAAGGAACACAAACCAAAGATGATAGTGGTAGGTGCCAGCGCATACCCAAGGGAAATTGACTTTGCCGCTTTCAGGGACATAGCCGATGAAGTGGGGGCCTACCTCCTGGCAGATATTGCGCACATTGCAGGCCTGATAGTGGGCGGTGTACACCAGGATCCAATCCCCCATGCTGATTTCGTGACCACGACCACACACAAGACCCTGCGGGGTCCAAGAGGCGGCATGATACTTTGCAGGGAAGAGTACGCAAAGGGCATTGACAGGACCGTATTCCCGGGAACCCAGGGTGGGCCGCTTATGCACATAATTGCATCTAAGGCTGTAGCTTTCAAGGAAGCACAGGCTCCTGAGTTCAAAGAATACCAGGCACAGATAGTAGCCAATGCAAAGAAACTGGCCTCTGACCTGATGGATATGGGACACGATATCGTGTCTGACGGTACTGATAACCACTTAATGCTGATGGATTTGACAAAACTCGATATTACGGGCAAGGACGGCGAAGCTGTACTTGGTAAGGCCGGTATCATAGCCAATAAGAACACCANGATAACCACTTAATGCTGATGGATTTGACAAAACTCGATATTACGGGCAAGGACGGCGAAGCTGTACTTAGTAAGGCCGGTATCATAGCCAATAAGAACACCATACCATTTGAGAAACGCAGTCCCTTTATCACCAGCGGTGTCAGGCTGGGTACGCCCGCCATCACCACCAGGGGAATGAAAGAACCACAGATGCAGATCATTGCAGAGAATATCGATATCGCGCTCAAGCACATAAACGATGACAGTAAACTCAATGAAGTAATGGCCAACATGAAGGAATTGTGCGCACAATTCCCAATCAATATTTGAGGTAACAATGGAATCCAGCAATAAGCTCATAGACGGCCGTGCTCTTGCAAAGAAGATCGAGCAGGAAGTTGCAGAAGGTGTAGCCCGGCTCAAAGAAGAAAAAGGCATCACTCCGGGCCTGTCTACCATACTTGTGGGCGACGATGAAGCTTCAAAGATGTATGTGAGGCTCAAACACAAGGCATGTGAGCGTGCCGGAATCAATGCAGAGGACCATACCCTGCCTACTGATTCCACACAGGAAGAACTTATAGCACTGATACATTCACTGAACGAAAGGGAAGATATTCACGCCATCCTTGTCCAGTTGCCCCTGCCTACCCACCTGGATGCACAGACTGCCATGGAAGCCATTGCACCATATAAAGATGCTGACGGCTTCGCTCCTTACAATATGGGACAATTGCTTATAGGCAATGAGGGACTGGTTCCCTGCACCCCGAAGGGTATCATACGTGCCATGGAAGAGTATGGTGTTGAAATAGAAGGAAAGAACGCGGTCATCGTTGGACACAGCAATGTAGTTGGCAAACCAATGGCAGCCATGCTCCTGAACCGCAACGCTACGGTCGCGGTCTGCCACGTATATACTGATGACCTGAAAAAATATACTACACAGGCTGATATCCTCATTTCAGCCACTGGCGTGCCCCATCTTATCAAGNTATACTGATGACCTGAAAAAATATACTACACAGGCTGATATCCTCATTTCAGCCACCGGCGTGCCCCATCTTATTAAAGCCGACATGGTGAAGGTGGGTGCAGTTGTCTTTGATGTCGGGATTGGCCAAAAGGACGGCAAAGTGGTAGGAGATGTGGACTTTGAGGCTGTACTGCCAAAAGTCTCTCTAATCACTCCGGTTCCTGGCGGCGTGGGTCCCATGACCATCTCAATCCTGCTGCAGCATACGCTTGAATCTGCACGCAGGATATCTGAATAATTGGGTGTTATAGTGAAAAACCAAACAATGTTGACTAATTAAATGCAAATTCCAACGAGTGATGAGTAATAAACCACAGAGCGCACAGAGGAAAAAAACTGATGCCAGCTCTGAGTCCCTCTGTGCTCTCGGTGTACTCTGTGGTTAAATTATAATGGTCTGAAAATCAAAATGTTAATAAATTATTATCGATGATTTCTGTTGAAGTCATCTATCGATGATTTCTGTTGAAGTTATCTATCAAATATCATGTTCAGGACTATAAATAAGGTAATTGTATGGTAGTTGACAGCGAAATTGCAGGTATTGCAGTGGGAGATGCACATCCGGTACGCATAATGGGTGCTATAAACCTGAGCAGTGAATCATTTTACAAAGGTTCAGTGACAGAGCCCGAGCATGTGATTGCAACGGCTGAACGAATGGTGGCCGAAGGTGCAGACATGCTGGACGTGGGTGCACGCTCTACCTGGCCGCTGGCTGATAAGATCACTAAAGAAGAAGAACGCAGGCGACTTATCCCGGCACTGGAATTGCTCGTGGATAACATGGATGTGCCCATCTCGGTGGACACGCAGTTTGCTGACCTGGCCCGGGAATCACTTGAGTTGGGGGCACATATTATCAATGATGTGAGCGGCCTGACCACGGACCCGGCAATGGTGGAAGTTATCAGTGAATTCGGCTGTCCCATAGTGGTCATGGCATCAGAAAATATACCTGGCGACCCGTTAGGCATGGATGCCGTGATTCGTTCGCTTGATAGGATAATACGTAAAAGCGAGGAGGCGGGCATATCTCCAGACAAGATTATCATCGATCCTGCCATCGGGAAATGGTTGCCGGAAAAGACGCCAATGTATGATTTTGAAACTCTTGACCAGTTAGAACGCCTGAAGGTGTTCCAAAAGCCAGTACTTGTGGCAATATCCAGGAAATCGTTCATAGGTGATCTGCTAAATAAACCGGCTGCTGAAAGGCTTATGGGGTCCATTGCAGCCACTGCTATTGCAGTCTATAAGGGTGCGCATATCATCAGGACGCATGACGTTGCAGATACTGCCGATGCCGTAAGGGTGGCAGAAGCCATCATGGGACGCAATGTTTCTGCTGAAGATTCAGGTTATTCCATTGAAGCGCTGGACGTGGTCAATTCAGACGATGCGCCCGGCTACTTTGCCAAGATAGGGGTCACGGGTACCGGTGCCCGGGTGATGAAAGATAAAACGGTTCTCAGGGTGCTGAGAATAAATAATGTGACCACAACCGAGGCCTTAATAATTAAACAGGAAGCACTATCCCGGGGGTGTGATGCCGCGCTGCCCAGGGATGCCGTATCCCACGAGACCGAAAACACAGACCTTATCGTCATGGGTACTGAATTACAGTTGAAACGCCTGGCCTCAAAACTGGAGAGACAGGCAAGGGACCTGGCCATAATATCCGGATTAATAATATCCACACTGCAGCGATTCAGGGATACTGACTACAGGTACGGATGAGCACATGATAATTACACGCCTCAAACCAATCGAAGAAATACTCACAATGCTGGAGAAGTTCCCTGCTTCAACTATCTGCGTGGTAGGCTGTAGCATATGCGCCCGCAAGATACAGACCGGCGGCGAAGCGCAGGTCACCAGTCTGGTGGCCCGACTGAGCAGCCACGGTCTGGACATGCTTGACGGCAAAATGGTAAAACATGCCTGCAGCGCCAAGTCATGGGATGAATTTATTGAGGAAAATCCTACACTTGAAAAGGCTGGCATACTGCTGGTACTGAGCTGCGGTGCTGGTGTTTCATTTATGGGCCGCATCTCTGGCAAACCCGTACTTCCCGGCCTGGATACCACATCCATTGGCGGCTCCTTAGCAGATAATACCATTGAGGGGCTGTGCAGTATGTGCGGGGAATGCGATGTGGGCATCTATGCGGGACTGTGCCCAAAATCTGGCTGTCCCAAATCCCAGGTAAATGGACCCTGCGGCGGCTCCAATGACGGAGACTGTGAAGTAGAGGGGCGAAAATGTATCTGGGTAACGATATACGAAATGCTTGAATGTAGGGGTATGCTGGAATTACTGGATGATATCAAACCGCCGGTGTGCCATGACAGGAGGCTGTAAGATGGGATTTGCGGATGCACTGGACTTGGGGAAATTCATAGTTACTGCCGAAATCAGTCCGCCCAAAGGTACTGATATATCAGGCACGCTGGCCGAGGCCGGACAACTGCAAGGCCTGGTGGATGCTGTGAATGTTACAGATAACCAGCGTGCAATGATGCGGATGTCCCCCATAGTACTCTGCTACAAGCTGGCAGAGACCGGATTTGATACCATTATGCATATGACGTGCAGGGACCGCAATCGGATGGCATTACAATCCGACCTGCTGGCAGCCCATGCACTGGGAATACACAACATACTGGCCATGTCAGGTGACTATCCGACCATGGGTGACCAGCCATCAACAAAACCGGTATTTGATTTGGATTCTGTGCAGTTGTTGCAACTTATTGAAAAGATGAACAATGGGTTCGATTTCCAGGATGGACCTCTTGATAGTTCCACATCCCTGTGTGCCGGTGCAGTAGCAAATCCTGGCGCCAGGCCGCTGGCGCTGCAATTGCTCAAGCTCAACAAAAAGGTATCGGCTAAAGCCCGGTTCATCCAGACCCAGGCAGTGTTTGATGTGGCGGTGTTCAATGAGTTCTCAGATGCAATTAAAAGTACTGGAATACCGATCATTGCCGGCATTATACCTTTAAGGTCTGCCCTGGGTGCCAGGTTCATGAATGAAAAAATACCGGGTGTTAACATACCCGAAGATGATATTAACAGAATGGAAGCAGCGGCAGACCCTGTATCAGAAGGGCTGGAAATAGCTGCCGAAACAATTGCTAACATCAGGCCAAACTGCCGGGGCATACACATCATGCCTATCGGCGGACATGGGAACACCAGGC
>NKAJ01000065.1_pt1 | contig 16210 bp, 16 predicted proteins | sample 1556001 | NCBI WGS metagenome assembly NKAJ01 (sample SAMN06204642, study PRJNA360343) | marine sediment metagenome | isolation source: Jiulong cold seep at northern South China Sea | place: China: South China Sea, Jiulong cold seep | collected 2013-06 | reverse complement strand
GCTTGACAGTGGCAGCATCAGCGTGACCTTTAGAGTTAATATCATGGGTGACCTGGATGCCGGTGATGTGCATAAAAGTGTCAATAACCTGCTATCAGGTATTGGGTGCACGCTGCGGTGATGCCGGTTCAATTTGGTTACTGCAATAGTTGTTAAAACGAAAAAATCCTCGCTACGCTTGGATTAACTCGAATACATAAAGTTATACATTATATGCAACAAAAAATGCTACAATTTGGCAACTATACTTACCAAATATCGCATAATTTGGAAAGTGCGATTACCAAAATACCAATTTTTTGGTAACTACTACTACCAAAATGTTTATTATTTGGTAATTGTAATAACCAAATATGAGATTTGAAGACCTTTCAAGGGAAAATCTATGGTGGAAGTTTGGCAATGAGTTCCAGATATATGACCGCCACCTGAAGGAACTTAAAGAGGCATTTATCGAATTTAAAAGAAAGCCCATCGACCTGGCAACCGGCAATATTTACGTAATAAGAGGTATGCGGCAGATAGGTAAGACCACTTATATAAAGCAAACAATCCTCGGGCTGATTAATGAGGGGACTAATCCANGAACTTAAAGAGGCATTTATCGAATTTAAAAGAAAGCCCATCGACCTGGCAACCGGCAATATTTACGTAATAAGAGGTATGCGGCAGATAGGTAAGACCACTTATATAAAGCAAACAATCCTCGGGCTGATTAATGAGGGGATTAATCCACAAACAATATTATTTATCTCATGTGACAGGCTTTCATCAAGAAAAGAACTTCATAATCTGGTTTCGAATTTCATCCAGCAAAATATTGAAGCACAGGCCATATATATTTTTCTGGATGAAATAACATATCTCAAGGATTGGATGCTGGAATNATCTCATGTGACAGGCTCTCATCAAGAAAAGAACTTCATAATCTGGTCTCGAATTTCATTCAGCAAAATATTGAAGCACAGGCGATATATGTTTTTCTGGATGAGATTACATATCTCAAGGATTGGATACTGGAATTAAAAACCATTGCTGATGGTAATTATATTGACAGGATGGTTGTAGTCGCAACAGGGTCAAACCCTATTAAGTTAAAGGAAAAGACTGAACGGCTTCCCGGAAGGAGAGTGGAAGGTAATGAATATTACTTCAAACCTCTAAGTTTCAGGGATTTTGCCTTGCAATCCATCGAAAGAATATCAGAATTCACCACATCCAAAGAACTGGCAAATGCCTTGAATAAATCGAAAAATGCCATTTTAGACAGCAAAATCGATATGGATAATTTCAATATTTCTACAATTAAGAAGGCCTTACCATTTAAAGAGGAACTTGATTGGCTGTTCGAAATGTACATCCTGACCGGCGGTATTCCTCTGGTTGTGAATGATTACCTGGCGCAAAAATATTATCATGAGTCTGAAAATATTGATGGTAAAATATATGAAACATTCATCAGGCTAATACTTGGAGACATCACTAAACTGCGAAGAAGTGAAACCACAGCAAAAGAAATCCTGAAAAATATTGCAATAAAATACAGTACGAGATATAGTTTTACAACCATCGGGAAAAGCGCTGGCGGCATTGCACACCAGACTGTTATTGAGTATCTGGAAATGTTCGAGAACTCCCTACTGGTCGATGTGCTGAGTTCCTATGATTTTACTAAAAAAAGTCCCCGCTTTAAAGGGGATAAGAAAATATATTTTTCAAATCCATTTATTTTTTACAGCATTAATTCGCTGTTATCTGGTGAGGATGGTTTTACTGCAAGCAAGGAAATCATATCAAGAAATAAGGATGTACTAATTGAAGGTATAGTGGAAAATCAACTTGCTCAGACCAAGGAAATTCCATACCTCAGGGAATGGAATACATATTTGTGGTTCTATTATACCAGTACCGGAAAAGAAATTGATTTCATTTATAATGGTAACAGGTACCTGGGAATTGAGGTAAAATATAAAGAAGAGGTCAGCACACAGGAAATTACATGGGCCCCTGAAACCAAGATGATAATAGTACTAACAAAAAATCAGTTTGAAATTCATCAGGACATGTTGTTTGTACCAATTTCGGTTTTCCTTGTATGTATAGATAAATCGCAAAAAACACTGTAGATAGAGCTTTTTGTGGTTAAAAAATCATCTATAGGTCATTACATATATCAACTGATTCGATATATGTTTCGTATACCTTATGTAAGTAGATTATGAGTGGACTGAAAAAATCGTAAAGTATTATGCCTGCCTCTGTTGAATATGAGATGATGATACCATGAATCTAACACAGATCACAAAATTCCTTGAAAACATTGCCCCACCCGAGCTGGCAAATGAATCTGATATCGGCAGGATAGNGATGATACCATGAACCTAACACAGATCACAAAATTCCTTGAAAACATTGCCCCACCCGAGCTGGCAGATGAATCTGATATCGGCAGGATAGGACTGGTTCTGGACATGGACAATGAGGTGAATAAAATAGCCACTGCTCTGGATGTCACCAACAATGTGCTGCTGGAGGCGGCCCGGAGTGGCGCAGACCTGCTGGTTGCCCACCATACTCCCATCTACGAACCCGTGAACCTGCTTTCGAAAACCCTGGCCGACACCCTGAAGATTGCACTGGACAATGAGATATCCATCTATGTAATGCATACCAACTATGACCGGGCACAGGGCGGGGTCAATGACGTGTTGGCTGGACTGCTGGGGCTGGAACACACCAGGACTGTTGATATGGGGCGCATCGGAGATGTCGCCCCCACAAATACTGAAGAACTGGCCAGGTTAACTGCACAGCGGCTGGACACCCATGTGCAATATGCGGGCGACCATTCAATTGAGAGTGTGATGGTACTGGGCGGCAGCGGTTTGAGGAAGGAATATATTGATATGGCATTGGATGCAGGAGCTGATGCCTTAGTTTCAGGAGAACTACGCCACGATGTAATTAAATATTCAAAAGAGATCTCGCTGATAGATGCCACACATTATGCTACTGAAAACCCTGCCATGCAAGCACTTGCCGGGAGACTGCCTGTTGAATCAGTATTTATAGACAATAGGCCACAGGTGCATGTGATTGTTTAATCGGATTCGTCGGAAGGAATCATTGGAAACTCAAACCTGCAGAACTCATCCCCTTCTGCCATGTTGCTGTCTGATTCAATCCGTGAAAGGTGTATGCCGAACACTTCGTCCAGAATCCCCAGTTTAAGGCCTTCACAGGCACTGCAGGCAACAGGATTCTCTTTAGTATATTTAATGTGGGGACATTCCGTGACCTTTATTATGAGACTTTTGTCATCAGACTTTTCAATCTCATACTTGAAGGGAAGACCCAGTTCCTTATAGAGTTCATAACACATATTAAATTGTTCTTCCAGTGTTACTTCATTGTATATCCAATCTTTAATCTCTTTGTTCTGCTGTAAAACCCCTACAATTGCATCGCGCATGCTCCCTCTGATTACCATTCTTGCAGGGCCTTCTGCCATAAGATTACTTAGATAATTGGGCAGGGCACTGAATATTTCTTGATTGAATAACTCGACCAAGGCACGTTTTGATTTAGCGGACTCCATTTTTATAGTCTCCTCTAATGCAATTGCCACATCGGCACTCTATATCCTNACGTTTTGATTTAGCGGACTCCATTTTTATAGTCTCCTCTAATGCAATTGCCACATTGATACTCTACATCCCNTAAGATTACTTAGATAATTGGGCAGGGCACTGAATATTTCTTGATTGAATAACTCGACCAAGGCACGTTTTGATTTAGCGGACTCCATTTTTATAGTCTCCTCTAATGCAATTGCCACATCGGCACTCTATATCCTTGATTAAACTATTAATTAGGTGAATTATATATTTTTCTATCTGAACTACACAGTCTAAAAATCACCTTGAACTATCTTTACGCCACTCATACACTAATTTCACAGCTACCACCACAACCATGGCAACGATGAGTATCCAGGGACTTATGTCAAGCCATCCGTGCAAAGTTATCTTGCCCACTGTCATGGGTTCAATGAAATTGATGAGCAAGAATTTGTGTATCTCTGCAAATACAGCCAGTAACAGCCCTGTAAGCTACGGCGGTTTGTTTTTCATAAGGGATCACTTCGATTATACCACTGACCATCCATCCTTTCATATGGCATGTTGGCTCATCATCTTCTCTTTGCATAATTGATGAAGGATGATTGCATAATTTAATAATACTGTATTTTCTCATCAACACCGGAAAACTGGTAAGATATCAATAGTTTTATACAACATTACACTCCACCCAGTCCATTAGATTTTCATGAGTCGTAAGTATGATTATAGTAAACTGGGCCTGATAGCAGGTCTGGAAATACACCAGCAGCTTGATACAAAGGAAAAATTGTTCTGCGGCTGCCCAACTACGTTAAGGGACAAAGAAGATTCCAATTTTGAATTTTTCAGGTATTTACGCCCCACCCGCAGCGAGATGGGGGAAGTGGACAGGGCCGCGGCCGAAGAAGCAATGCTGACAAAGCGGTTCGTGTACAAAGCCTATGATACGACCTGCCTGGTGGAAAATGATGAAGAACCGCCCAGGGAATTGAACCTGGAGGCAATCGGCATCACCCTCCAGATTGCTAAACTCCTGAACATGCGTGTGTTTGATGAAATACATACTATGCGAAAGATAGTGATAGACGGTTCAAACACTTCCGGGTTCCAGCGGACTGCCCTGGCATCTAATAACGGTTATATTGAGACCAGCCAGGGCAATGTTGGTATTGGTGTGTTGTGCCTTGAGGAAGAGGCCGCCCAGAAATTAGAGGATAAAGGGGATAGCGTTGTGTATTCCCTTGACCGGTTGGGCATACCCCTGGTTGAGATTGGGACTGAACCAGACATCGTGTCACCGGCCCATGCCAGGGAGACGGCTGAACTTATCGGTATGCTGCTTCGCTCAACAGGCAGTGTTAAGCGGGGATTGGGTACCATCAGGCAGGATGTCAATATTTCTATTGCCCGGGGCGCCAGGGTGGAGGTCAAGGGCGTGCAGGCTCTGGACCTTATCGAAACCATTGTGGAGCAGGAAGTGGAGCGGCAGGTGAACCTGCTGGACATCATGGAAGAGTTACGCTCCCGCAACGCTTCGGTATTAGGTGATATTGTTGATGTTACTGACCTGTTCGCCCAGAGCCAGTCCAAAGTCATCAAAAAGGCACTGAAAAAGGGCGTAATTCTGGCAGTGAAGTTGACGGGTTTTGCAGGTTTGGTGGGCCGTGAGGTTCAGTCCGGGCGCAGGTTGGGTACTGAACTATCCGACTATGCTAAAAAATCAGGCGTTGGAGGGATATTCCATACCGATGAACTCCCTGCATACGGCATAACTGAGCAGGAGGTGGAATCCCTGCGACAGGTCGTAGAAGCTGGCGAAGAGGACTGTGTCATAATGGTGNTCCGGGCGCAGGTTGGGTACTGAACTATCCGACTATGCTAAAAAATCAGGCGTTGGAGGGATATTCCATACCGATGAACTCCCTGCATACGGCATAACTGAGCAGGAGGTGGAATCCCTGCGACAGGCTGTAGAAGCTGGCGAAGAGGACTGCATCATAATGGTAGCGGACCTGGAAGATCGTGCCAGTGGGGCCATGCAAATGGCGATTGAACGGGCACGTATAGCACTTGATTCCGTACCAGAAGAAACCAGGCGGGGTTTGCCTGATGGAAATTCAGCCTATATGCGACCTTTGCCGGGAGCGGCACGGATGTATCCGGAAACCGATGTGCCACCCGTTGTTGTGACAAAGGATATGCTGGATGCTGTGGAACTGCCGGAACTGCTGCCCCAGCGCAAGGCCAGGTACATGGAAGAATGGGGGCTGAACGAAGAATTAGCAGGCAGGATGGCATATTCTGTTCATTTCACGTTGTTCGAGGATGTCCTTTCAAAAGTAACGGGGATAAATCCCATGCTTGTGGCCACCACATTGATGAGTACGCTGCCAGAACTCAGGCGAGAAGGAGCAGATATAGAGAAATTAGAACCTGACCATTTTGTTGGTGTATTTAAATTAATAGCATCGGGAGGTGCNCAGGATGGCATATTCTGTTCATTTCACGTTGTTCGAGGATGTCCTTTCAAAAGTAACGGGGATAAATCCCATGCTTGTGGCCACCACATTGATGAGTACGCTGCCAGAACTCAGGCGAGAGGGTTGTGACATTGATAAATTAGAACCAGACCATTTTGAAAGTTTATTCCGGTTAATAGTATCTGGCGGAGCCGCTAAAGAGGTTGTGCCAGAGATTTTGTCCAAGATGATTGAGCATCCGGAAATGTCTGTTGAAGATGCAGCAAAAGAATTGGGATTAGGAGAAAAACGCTTAGAAGATATTGAAGGGTTGATCGAGAATATCGTGACCCAACGACTGGATTTCGTAAAAGAGCGTGGTATGGGAGCAATAGGACCGTTGATGGGCGAGGTCATGAAAGAACTGCGGGGCATCGTTGACGGCGAGGTTGCCAGCAGCCTGCTGAAAAAGAAGATCGAAGAACATTTGAACCAGGAAAAATAATCACTATGCGCAGTAATTATCATTTTATTGATGAAGTTAACAAGGTAATGTATTATCGTTATATTTATGTATCCCATGTGTCAATCTAATCTATATCGTAGAACGTGTATGTCAATCCAACAAACTTAGCGGCAGCACACNGGCGAGGTTGCCAGCAGCCTGCTGAAAAAGAAGATCGAAGAACATTTGGACCAGGAGAAATAATCACTATGCGCAGTAATTATCATTTTATTGATGAAGTTAACAATGTAATGTATTATCGTTATATTTATGTATCCCATGTGTCAATCTAATCTACATCGTAGAACGTGCATGTCGATCCAACAAACTTAGCGGTAGCACATGAGTACGATTCGTGGTTGAGGTGTGGTTGTGCATNAGGAAAAATAATCACTATGCGCAGTAATTATCATTTTATTGATGAAGTTAACAAGGTAATGTATTATCGTTATATTTATGTATCCCATGTGTCAATCTAATCTATATCGTAGAACGTGTATGTCAATCCAACAAACTTAGCGGCAGCACACGAGTACGATTCGTGGTTGAGGTGTGGTTGTGCATAAACAACGCACAACATTTATTAGCTATAACATCAATACAGGCAAAATACTATTTAATAGGAGGAGAAGCAAACGTCAATATTTATCGAAATAAAGGACCTGTCAGTGGGTTTTGATGACGTGGATGTGTTGAAGAACATAAATCTTACAATCAATGAAGGAGAATCTGTGGGAATTCTCGGCAAAAGCGGTGCCGGCAAGTCAATACTCATGCATGTGTTAAGGGGTGTGGAAGAATATAAGCGGATATCAGGCCAGGTAATATATCACGTGGCCAAGTGTGAAAAATGTGGTCTCATTGAACCACCAAGCAGGGTAGGCACTCCATGCCGCAAGTGCAGCGGTGAAATGAAAGAACTAACTGCTGACTTTGTATCTCTTCCAATGCACGACCCTGCAAGAAGAGCCATCTCACGGCGTCTTGCAATAATGCTTCAGCGGACTTTTGCCCTGTACGGCGATGAACGGGTCATCGTGAACGTGATGAACGCACTGACCGAGATAGGGGAGAAAGGACCCGATGCAATTCATAAGGCGGCAGACTTGCTTGACCAGGTTAACCTGTCCCATAGAATGATGCACATAGCCCGGGAATTGAGCGGTGGGGAAAAACAGCGGGTTGTACTGGCAAGGCAGCTGGTCAAAGACCCCATGATGCTCATTGCGGATGAACCCACAGGTACACTTGACCCCAAGACGGCAGAACTTGTACACGAAGGCATAAAGAAGGCAGTTGAAGAATACAAGATGTCTCTGGTAATCACCTCGCACTGGCCCAGGGTAATCGAAGAACTCTCACACAAGGCAATCTGGCTGGAAGATGGTGAAATTGTGGAACAAGGTGACCCGAAGACCGTCAGTGACAAATTCATGAAACAGGCCGGTGAAATAGAGAAACATGAAATCGAAATTGGTGAACCTATCATAAAATCCAAGAACCTGAGAATGAAATATTTCTCTCTTGACCGCGGCATAGTCCATGCAGTAGATGGCATTGATTTTGAAGTGTGTGAGGGAGAGATATTCGGGATAATCGGTGTGAGTGGCGCCGGGAAGACAACAACATCCAAGATTATCACAGGCCATTTGCAGCCCACCGAGGGTGAGATAGACATCAGGGTTGGGGACGAATGGGTGGACATGCGAATAATGGGTTTCCACGGCAAAGGACGGGCCACCAAATATATCGGTGCATTGCATCAGGAATACAGCCTGTATCCGCACAGGAATATTATTGATAACCTGACCGAATCCATTGGCCTGGAACTCCCCCATGAACTTGGTGAACGTAAGGCCATTTATACTCTTACGACGACAGGATTCTCAGAACAGAAGGCTGAGAGCATCCTTCAAAAGATGCCGGATGAACTGAGTGAAGGGGAGCGGCACAGGGTGGCAATGGCTGCTGTATTGATGAAGGAACCCAGGATACTGGTATTTGACGAACCCACTGGTACAATGGACCCTATCACAAAGATTGAGGTGTCAAAATCAATCCTGCATGCCAGGGAGACCATGGGCGAAACATTTGTGATTGTGTCCCATGATATGGACTTTGTGGCTGAAGTATGTGACCGGGCTGCCCTGATGAGATTGGGTAAGATAGTGGATATCGGTGATACGGCCGATGTGCTCACTCGTCTGACAAAAGAGGAACGTGAAGAATCACAGGAAGGCATAGCGAAAGACTTATAGTTTTTTAACTTGTAAAAAATATAGGTATAGTAGCAGGTAAGTATTATGGGCCAGTCGTATTTTGATATGGAGGAGTGTTTTTGAGCGGCGTTATCACAGTTGAGTTGAATGAACTTTCAATAGAGATGGAAGAGGGGGCTATACTTAGCGAGTTGCTGACAAAGACACAGACAACCTACCATAAAGGTACTACGATAGGGATTGTAAAAGGAGGAGAGGAGCGTGAAGAGCTTACCACCGAATACAGTGTTAAGACGAATAAAGGTGAGTTCAAGATAGAAGTGGATTCCGAAAAAGCTGAATTTTTGAATACCTGGGCTACCAAATTTGTTGGCACGGAATTGCATGCTCACTGGGCCACTCCGGATGCAGTGGCCTTTGGTCCTGTTGAAACTGGTATCAAACCCGATAGAGGTACATATGCGTACAAGAGGTATGATATTATCTTTGGTGCTGGCGGGTATGATGCAAAGAACACTTACGTGATAGTTGCAAAAAACAATCATACGGCGTCTCACGGCTCCCCTGTAGACGGCGGTGTATTTGCCAGGGTCATAAGCAGCAAGAACATCCTTACAAAACTGGAACAGGGGGATACCATTACCGACATTGAACCGGTTATAAAATGGGAGACCCTGACTGATAAGATCACTACTAATGACATGGATACTGCACTTGAAGATGGTATGAAGATCTTCACTTATTTTGCGGTTGAAATGAATAAAGATTCACCTGAAGGTGCAGAACATTTCTTTGGCCTGGTACGTCACGGGTTCTTCAGGGTTAATGATATATCCAGTTCTTATGTNTTGAAGATGGTATGAAGATCTTCACTTATTTTGCGGTTGAAATGAATAAAGATTCATCTGAAGGTGCAGAACATTTCTTTGGCCTGGTACGTCACGGGTTCTTCAGGGTTGATGATATCTCAAGTTCTTATGTGGTGGATGATGTCCTTAAAGGCGAAATTTGTCCTTTCGAATCGCTTGATTCCCGCTCAGAAGGTAGTGTGGCGGTACGTACCCATGGTGATGGAATGGGCAGGGTGTTCATTTCAAAGGAGGACCGTACCAGCAGTGTGGCACATTCTATTGTAGGAAGTATTACGAAAGGAATAGAACTGATAAAGCTGGCTGACAAAGGTAATAAACTCACTGTAACTGCCACACCTGAGCGGGTCATGTTCCTGGGTCTGAACATCAATGAAGCTGCTGAACTCGCACAGGAGCGTGGACTCACACTGGAGATAGGTGGTTATGATGGTGTTGATGCTATAATCGTTGAACAGCGCCCTGAAACTACAATGGAGATATTGGACGGAGGTAAAATATCTGCTTTTTGTATCCCGCCTAACCAGTTGATCCATATAGAATTTTATTATGACAAAGCACCCACGACAGTGGAATTTTTCAAACATGCTCTTAGACTTAAAGAGCGGCCATTAGGCCCACTGCCTGTGGATTTCACTTATGAGAACACCACTCTGTTAAAGACCATAAAAAGAGTTGAGTCATACAAGGAGATAATGCCTGAAAATACACCAAAGGAAATTGTGGTTGCAGGCGAGATGGGTGTGACCAATCAGGCTTCTAAGATGTATGGTATAATGGGGGTCAAAACCGTGGATGACAATCGATACGGCCCCACGGGTGAGAAGTTCCACTGTACCAATATTATTGGAAAAGTGACTGACGCTGAGAAGTTATTGGCGTTTAAACAAGGTGATATCGTCTATGTGATGGAGGTGGAGCAGGATGAGTGACGATGATGACATTATCAGCAAGATGATAGTGCTGCACTCTACATTTACCCTGCCCAGTGACTTAGTTATTAAGATATACGAGAGCAATGCGGATGTCACGGTTAAGGAGACGTGTTTTGGTCTTATTGTTGAAGGTAGAAGGTCTGAAGTTAACCGGATTGCAAGTGAAATCAGGAATCTGGACCCAAACCGGATATTTATCAAAGAGCGAGGAGTGCCTCCCGGGAGTTCAAACCGATGCAGGGCAAGCCAGGGCGGGGGTGCCAAACCCGGGTTCCATCAGCATGAGATAGAATTTGCTCTCCTGCCGTATTTCACAGAAGCACTGGATGAGATCGAAAAAGGAGAGATGCCTGAAATAAAAGACGTTACACCGCCGCATCTTACCATTGAAAAATTTAAGGACATAATTGAAAAAGAGGTCAAAGAATCAGAATGAGGTTATTAAGATGGTTAAAGTTTTCATTTACCCCAGCAACAGTTTGATACTGTCAGACCTTGTGGACAGGTTCGGTCACGAACCTCTGGCTATGATGCAGGAGATCGNAATTTAAGGACATAATTGAAAAAGAGGTCAAAGAATCAGAGTGAGGTTATTAAGATGGTTAAAGTTTTTATTTACCCCAGCAACAGTTTGATACTGTCAGACCTTGTAGACAGGTTCGGTCACGAACCTCTGGCTATGATGCAGGAGATCGGAAAAAAGATTCGCACAGCAGGTCTGGATTCGCCGCCCATTAATATTACACCAGAGGACCCAAAACTGGGATTGAAGTACGCGGCTGTGGAAGTGCCTGCAGGCGTGAGAGGCAGGATGTCACTGCTGGGTCCCCTGCTGGAGGAAGCAGAGGCAGGTATTATTGTGAGAGAGCCCGACATATCTTTTGGATGTATGGGATGTGCACGTACTAATGAATTGATAAATTTCCTTGTGCGTGCAAAGAAGGTGCCATTACTTGAGATGGATTATCCTAAAACAGAGGACGAGGCAAAGGCATTCGTGCATAAGATACGTGAGTTCCTGGACGGGTTGTCAGGGGCACAATCAGGTAAGGGGGATGAGTGATATGGCGAAGGAGAATCTTGTTAAGATTGCCCAGTTGTCTTGCGGTAGTGAATACAGTGGTATCCAGAAAGAGATTGAAACGGCTGCTGCGATGGTGGATGCAGAAATCATTTTCCCTGAGATAACCATTGACGATGTTAAGGCCGTGGAGGAAAGATTTGGTCTCCAGGTGGCAAGTCCGGATTTGAAGTTGATGATGGCAAGGGCGCAGGCACTGGTGGATGGGAAGACCAATGCTGATGCGGTGCTGATTGCGACCTGTTTCAGGTGTGCTGAGGCTGCCCTGGTGCGAAATGAGATGCGCAGGTATATTCATGAGAACTCGAAGTTTCCGGTTATCAGTTATTCATTTACTGAACGTACAACGGCTGGTACCCTGCTTACCAGACTGGAGGCTCTTACCACCACTGCAAGACGGCGCAGTCTGCTTGCCAGGGAACATCAGGAAGGACTGACCGCGGGTATTGATTCAGGGTCCACCACGACCAAAGCGGTGATAATGCAAGACGATAAAGTGGTGGGTACGGGCTGGGTGCCTACTGTGAAGGTTATGGAAAGCGCCACCGAAGCACTGAACAATGCTATGAAGGAAGCGGGAATTACCAGGGATGCGATACAGGCACTTGGTGTTACGGGTTATGGCAGGTTCCTGATTGGTGATGAATTCAAAGCTGACCTGATACAGGAAGAAATTACTGTGAATTCCAAAGGTGCAGTGTATCTTGCTGGTCACCAGAAAGGTCAGGCAACTGTTATTGATATTGGAGGAATGGACAACAAGGCCATATCTGTACAGGATGGTATTCCTGGTATGTTCACAATGGGTGGTATATGTGCGGGTGCATCAGGCCGGTTTTTGGAGATGACTTCCAAGCGTCTGGGTGTGGATATTACTGAACTGGGTGCGCTGGCTGTAAAGGGGATGCAGGAACATGTGGAGATGAACAGTTACTGTATTGTGTTCGGTATCCAGAGCCTGGTCAATTCTTTGGCTAAAGGGTCTGTACCTGAGGATGTGGCAGCTGCTGCATGTTACAGTGTGGTGGAGCAGGTGTTCGAGCAGCAATTGCAGGAAGTAGAGGTCAAGGAGCCGCTGATAATGGTGGGCGGGTCATCGCTTATTGAGGGCGTGCCAAAGGCCATGCATGACTTGTTAAAGATTGATGTGACGGTACCACCTCATTCCCAGTATATTGGTGCGGTGGGTGCAGCATTATTGGCTTCGGGTTTCATTAATAAATAGACCACAGAGGAGTAACACAGATGGAAGAAGATGAGAAGATCATCGTGGAATCGCCAGGGGAAGAGGTTGGTGCCATTATATATAAACAAGTTATCTCAGATGTGCTGTCTGACCTTGCGCTGGGCAGGGTAATTGAGAAGGTCAGGGTATATGTTGATGTTACCGAGCCGGTTTTCATTTTTGTGGGGTTGCGGCATGCCGGACTGGCTTCTGTGCATATTAAGGATTTTGCTGATCTGGAGACTGGGGAATACGGGAAACACCAGGTTCTTATTAAACTTAATAAAGAGGCTTATATTCCGCAATTGCTTGAAAAATTGTGGGAACGCTATGGCAGGGGTAATATAATTCATGAGGAACGCACACTTGTGGCGGTGGACACTCCTGATTATATGGATGAGGTTGATATTTTAAGTGAAATGGTTATCGATGAGAAAGCTGGAGAGATAGATGACAGGATAGTTGATTCTATGTTGAGGATAATTCCTGAGGGGTTCAGGGTCAGGTATCATCAGATGACAAAGGAATATATTCTTTTTGTAGCGTCAGAGGATGCTATTAAACAGGAATGGAAAGACAGGGCACAGGCTATACTTGATAAGTTGATTGATGGGGTGAGCTCCAATGCTTGAACCTATGATGTATGAAGGCGGGGTCTATAAGCATAATTTGCTTGTGGAACTGGTGGAGGACCTTGGAGGTTATATTCTCCAGAAGAATATCATGCAGACCGAGGTAATCATGATAATGCTGGTGCCTATGAAGGACACCCATCTGGTTGAGGATATGACCAAGATGTTGCTGGGCGAATTAACCCGTGCACCTTTATCCGGTGCCGAGATCGCTGTGGTGGCTCCTACACTGGCGTACCATCACCTGCCACATCTTGACTGCGATCTTGCCGAGTTCCTGCGCCGCAAAGGTGCTAAGACTAATATGGTTGGTTTGAGCAGGGGCGTGGGTTCAAGGATTTGCCAGATAAATGCTTATGAGCGGGACCTTATCAATGAGCATGACCTGGCGGTGTATATTTTCGGGAATTTTAAACATTGCATTACTGAGTCGAAGCCGAAATTGTTTGAGGGTATTGAGATACCCATAGTTGTGACCGGTGCTCCCGAGATAGCATCGGATGGTGTGCAAAATGCTGATGTTTATGTGGGCAATCTGGGGCGGGTAGCCCACCGCATGCGAAAGGGGGATGAAATGCATGCCATGGACCAGATGGTGGCCGAGGTAGGCAAGATACTGGATAAATTGCGGGAAGATATTGGTAAAGACCAGCAGTCTGTGATGCCGCCCAGGGTGAAGAAGGAGATTGAGGACCAGGTGCCTGAGATAAAGCAGGTGTTGTCTCCGTTGCCTATTACGCTGAGGTTGAAAGGGCTGAAGGTGAAGCTGGATTATGATGAGTTCCATGAGAAGATTGGCGAGGTGTCTTTTGTGGAGGGCATAAAGCTGAAGGATATTGCTGATATCAGGCGCAGTAATATGAAGAATTTTATTTTGGTGGATATCAGGCCGAAGAGTGAGACCGGGTATGTGATATGAGGGGTTCTATCTGTGGATAGTCGTGTACGGATTAATGGTATACCTGCTGGCAAACAGCATTCCTAAGAACAGGTTAGTTGAATCTCCCAGAATACGGCATTTTGTCATGGCGATATTTGTACCCCTGATATTTTCTATTCCCATAGCGGTTTTTATTCAACTTGCCTTTCGGGGTCATCCTGCGATTCATTTCTGATGAGTGGGAAAGCATGATGGAAGTAATAATTATTTAGAGGTTTCCAGAGATATTCAAACACATTATTCAGGAGAGAAAAGATAATATATTATCCCTAACTTACTTCTATTATTGTGGGGCAATTAATAAAAATCATTTTGTTATTGGTTATTTTATCTCTATCATTAGTCGTAACTGTTCAAGCGGATGAAAATTTTAACACAAATTCATTTAATATCTCAATTGTTGTCAAAAACATGACGGGGGTGCCAATAGCTGACGCCGACATTGAAGTTATTGACCCTTCCGGGGCTCATTTTTTTGAGAAAACCGATTCAAAGGGTATGACCTCTGCCCAGATTTCCCCAGGACAGGTAAACATTGTAATTAAAGCTGATGAGTATGAAAGCCTTAATGCCAGTTTGAATGTTACCGAAAACGCTAATTACAATTTTTATTTGAATTATAATGTAATCCCTTGGATTATTTTTTTGAATTCAATAATTCTAATGTTACCTGTTTTTACAATGCTGTATGTTATTATTAGGAAAAAAACTAAACGATGGTATTACCCACCTCTTTCCTGGGCACTCTCTTTTGTAATATTGTTGATAATTTCTTTTTATACAAATAAATTCAATATTTACTTCTTGAATCCTGACCTTGATTTGCCACTTTTTGTTCCTATTGTAGCGTTTATTGGTGCCACATCATACGTCACTGTCAGCTATTTGAAGAAAAAAGAGGAAAAACCGAAACCTGAAGACTGTGATCGTATATATTTTTCATACGGCCGTAGGTTATTTATAGCTCCTTATATAGCTATGATTGCACTTTTTACGATAACTGATGTTATTGAGTTTAAAACCCCTTGGGCAATAGTTTTTTTCGCTTACTTCGTTGGTGCATATACCAAAGCAATTGAAGGAACTTTAAAAGAGATTGGTAAGAAGTTCTTGACTGAAAAGCAGAAAAATGATATCTCTAAAAGAGAAATGCAATCATCGGAGATTGTCAAGAAACTTGATGCCAGCTTAAACATCGCACACAAGCTCGATGCTGTAGGCATAAGTAAAGTCTGCGACTTGAGAGCTCTCCCGGATGCCAAGATAAAGGAAATTGCAGAGAAGACGGAGATAGATGAATCATACCTGAAAGCATTGAAAGAAGAAGCTGTAAAGCAGGCTCAAGACCTGCAAGCGATGGATAAGACCAAGGCTTAGGTCATTATTACCCGGACAAAAGTCTCAATACCTTCAAATACTCTCCAACCGCTTTACCAGCTCCCCCACACCCATACACATCACAACCGACCACTCTATCATCAAATTCACAGTCCCTTCATCCGAAAATCCGTCCGCAGCCCATACACAGGCAACCCCTACGCATAGGCGTACCCAATCTCCCACGCCGTGCCCGAATCCACATCTACACCATCCAGCACCGCTACCACCATATCCGTCTCATCGATGGTGGCCACGTTCTTGCTGAATATGCCCTCCTGCCTGGCATTCCGCTGAGCATTGGTATCGTTGGAGTGCTCCTGCGGCAGGGGTATTTCCAGGACA
>NKAJ01000040.1_pt2 | contig 16221 bp, 11 predicted proteins | sample 1556001 | NCBI WGS metagenome assembly NKAJ01 (sample SAMN06204642, study PRJNA360343) | marine sediment metagenome | isolation source: Jiulong cold seep at northern South China Sea | place: China: South China Sea, Jiulong cold seep | collected 2013-06 | reverse complement strand
AAACCATTGAAAAACTTGTACAAAAGCATAATGTACAACAAGAAGAAGTACATGAATTACTCGGCAGTAATCCAAAATTTCGTTTTGTTGAGAAGGGGTTCCATCCGAATGAAAATGTATATGCTGCCCTTGGCAGGTCAAAAGCAGGCAGGTTTCTAATCCTCTTCTTTATATATAAAAAAAATAAACATGCACTTATACTATCTGCACGAGACATGACTGGTTGCTGAAAGGAAGAAATATGAACAACAATAAAAGTTCTATATCAAAAGCACGGGACTACGACGAAATTGGGGAATTCTGGGACATAAATGAGCTTGCTGATCATTGGGATGAGACTAGACCTGCTGAGTTCGAAGTTGATATCAAATCCGAAGTTATATACTACGCAGTGGACAATGAACTTTCGGATAAAATCCTGGCATCTGCCAGACGCCGTGGTATTTCACCTGATACTCTCGTAAATTTATGGCTGCAGGAGAAGCTGCAAGAGCAGTCATCTTGAAAATATCTTATCTCGCCCTGGGGTACCTATCGCATATATTAAATATCAACTAAACATATAAATTATTATTATTATTTCTTAGAAATCAGATGCAAAAGCTAGGATTATTCAAAGATTATAAGTGGACCGGTCGGGATTTGAACCCGAGGCCTCTACCATTTAGGTTGGACAGCTTGTACAGCCAATCCAAATGCCAAGGTAGCGATCTACCCCTGATCTACCGGCCCGCATTGGGGTGTTCTGGAATATAGCCTATTAGAAATAAACCTTTTGTTTCATTGGTGTTTGGTAAGGGAAGCACTGTGCCAAAATCTAGTTATGTAGTAATAATAGTGATACACCTATTATATTCCGCAGGTCTATTTTGAAAACAAATCTTTTTTTTAAACACTGTTTGTTTTTTCACTATATTTATGCTTTTTCAGGTTGCCTGTTTGACATGACAAACTTTATTATCACAGCTGCTGCAAATAACACAGCCAACCCTATGGGATAATAGGTGGACCTTATGATTTCCCACTGGTCGGCCCATACCAGATAACCTGTTGTAATAAGAGCAACCGACGCCACAATACCTGATAATTCTACAGGTACTTTGATGCTGCCAATGGTTATTTTGTTCATGTTCTCCTGGCGTTTAAGCCTGAGATTTACCTTTTCCAGCTCTTTGCCAAGGTATATGATTTCTGACTTGTTGTCGCTGCTAAGTGAATCTACCGTTGTAGTAGTTTGGTCCCTCAGGTTTGTGTGTTGCTCGGTAAGAGCTTCAATTTTTTCATTGGTAGTCTGGATATCGTGCATCATTTCACTCAATGACTTATTTACCTGGCTCAGGTCATTCGATCTTAATGTATCCAGTTCAAGTCGCATTTCATCCAGAAGTGCCTGCAACGTACTCATTTCACCAGTGAGTTCTTCAATATCAATGTCTGTCCACGGGCCACTTTCAGGTTCCAGTAACACTAAGTTTGATTCAGCCGTATTTCCGGACAATCTCCTTTCAATCGCACGTAGACGCCTATCAAGGCTCCGTAAACTCTGGTCAAATGACTCTATCCTGCCGTTAATATCTGGTCTGTCCATTTTGTCACTAATCCGGCAAGCTGAATTATCAAATCATATTTATACATTGTTATCTTTTAGCGGGGAGTGACTGGAAAAATGTGGGACGATGAACAGGGCATTGATACGGTTCCATTGAAACTGGTAGTCTACCTGGTACTGGTTGGTGTTATAATTGCCATTGCAGCAGTCGGCTTGAAAAACGCCGGACCCCAGATGGATGAAGCATTAATGCAACGGCAGATGGGTGAATTGAAGTCATCTTTCCAGCAGATGCAATCAGGATACGCCCGTGACTTATCCGACCCGTATGCTCCCACAGGTAATATCAGGAACTTTGACTTGGTGCTACCAGACAGTCTTGAATACATATGCTTTGGTGTGGACCCTGACCCCGACAACAACGGTATTCTTACAGACACGCCGCCAGGACTTGAGACTGATGATGGCAACGTCATATATTACAAACTCACGGACGGCAGCAAGACACTTGTAAAACTTGATAATTCAATTCATCTAAGAGAAGGCGTTTTTTCTGGTGGCCTCTGGGCACCAAACGTAGTGGACGGGTTGCAGCAAGCCCTGGTGATAAGAGGAGGCAGCCAGTCAGTGACCTTTGAATTGGTATATAGCAGGGGCGATGTCTACACCTTGTCCCACCTGACAGATGATGTGGATGCGTATATAAAACCTGACAACACCGGAGGTCTCCCAAATGGACTGTTGGTGTCAATGCAGCCGGATTCAGTGCCTGCAGATGGAGTGATGGCTGCCAGGGTCAGTGTACAGGTCATAGACAGCATGGGCACCAACGTGCAGGCAGAGGGTCTGGTCATCAACTTGAGCAGTTCACGTGGGAACCTGAGTACAGGCCAGATTATTACCAATTCCCACGGCAGCGGAAGCACAACCATAACATCAGGGGATACAGGTTTGAGTGTGGTTACGGCCCGCTCGGCCGGGCTACATGACGGCAGCGCTGAGATTGCTTTTACCCTGCCGCCTGTGGTATTGGATTTTAATGACTGGATTTTGTCATCACCCGGCGGTGGTCCTGATGATGAATTAAGTGCGGATTTTGAGACAAAACATGATGCAGTGTACAGCGTCACCTTGACTGGCTGGGGTACGGAGGCACACTGGCCACTGATGCCAGAGGAGTGGGCCACTGCCAGGATGGAGATTGATGGTATGATAATGGGAGATAAAGAAATAGCCAGTGCATCAAAAATAGATGTACCCTTTGGGAATATACTGCTGGGTGCAGGCAACCATACCCTAAGGGTGACAATGACAAATGATTTCAATGTCCCCCTGCTGGGGGACAGGAATCTCTATGTTGCGACAGTTATGCTGTCCTGAAATTATTTGTGTGAGCGCTTGTGAGCAGCCAATCCGGCTTTGCTCTTCACGGTTTTACCGCATATGTCGCATGTGAATCCAGGTTTTTCATTTTCCTTTTCCATCTCAGCCCTGAGTTCATTTTCGAGTTCAGCTTCCTTGTCCGAAACTTCTTCTTCTGCCTCTGCCTCTGCCTTTTCCTCTATCTCTTCCTCGGCTTCTATTTCTTCGTCTTCCTTTTCGTTCTTTTCTTCTTCCCACTCATTTTTTTCTTCAGGCTCTTCTGATTCGGCCATCTCTTTTCCCATCTTGTAGTCATCCCATCCCATCCATGCAAGGATAAGACCTACAAAAAAGACACAGATGCCAANTGCCTTTTCCTCTATCTCTTCCTCGGCTTCTATTTCTTCGTCTTCCTTTTCGTTCTCTTCTTCTTCCCACTCATTTTTTTCTTCAGGCTCTTCTGATTCGGCCATCTCTTTTTCCATCTTGTAGTCATCCCATCCCATCCATGCAAGGATAAGACCTACAAAGAAGATACAGATGCCAAACATACCCAGCATAAAAAGAGCAAGTATCTTCCAGAAGGGAGTGAAGGTAATCGGGCCGTCCATATATGAAGACAGAATTGGAATATCAATAACATACCATGCAATACCTATTACAATCAGTACAATTCCTACAATAAGATTAACGAGCGATTTATTAGAGTTCCCCATAGTATTCACCTTATCATATGTACTTCTAAAGATATTTAAACGTTTCCTGAAAAAAACAGGCACACCCGGGTTGATGTTAGAGCAGTCGTTTTCTCACAGCTTCAGCATGCGCGCTCAACCCTTCAGCTTCAGCCAGTGAGGTAATAGTACCCTCAAGTTTAGCCAGTCCTTCCCTGCTCAGCTTCTGGATTGTGGACTTTTTTACAAAATGGTCTACATTGAGCCCGGAATAAATCCTGCCATATCCGGCAGTCGGCAGCACATGGTTGGTGCCGGAAGCATAATCTCCTACCGAAACCGGAGTATATTGCCCAAGGAAGATAGAACCTGCATTGGTAATTTCCTCAAGTACTTTTTCATCATCAGCAGTAATTATTTCAAGGTGTTCGGGAGCAAACCTGTTGGAATAATCTATGCACTCTTCCAGCGAATCTGTAACCAGTATGGCCGCATTTTCCAGTGACTGCTGAATTATCNGGCAGCACATGGTTGGTGCCGGAAGCATAATCTCCTACCGAAACCGGAGTATATTGCCCAAGGAAGATAGAACCTGCATTGGTAATTTCCTCAAGTACTTTTTCATCATCAGCAGTAATTATTTCAAGGTGTTCGGGAGCAAATTTGTTAGAATAATCGATGCAATCTTCAAGAGAATCTGTAACTAATATTGCAGCATTTTCCAGTGACTGCTGTATTATCTCCTTTCTTACTGCAATTTCGGCCATCTCAAGCAGGTCGGCCTTCACCTTTTCCGCTACATCCGCTGATGTAGTAACCAGCACAGATACGGCATTGGGGTCGTGTTCGGCCTGGGCCAGCATGTCAGCAGCAATGAAAAGGGGGTTTGCCGTGTCATCGGCTATAATAAGCACTTCACTGGGTCCGGCAGGGAAATCAATCTCGCAGCGGTCCCTGACCATCATCTTGGCAGCTGTGACATACACATTCCCCGGGCCCACTATTTTATCAACGGCAGGCACGGTTTCGGTGCCGTATGCCATGGCACCCACGGCCTGCACACCGCCCACCTGGTAAACGTGGTCAGCCCCGGCAATGTGTGCCGCTGCTAATGTGAGCGGATTTACCCCGTCCGGTCCGGGCGGGGTGCATACGACCACGTTCTTAACTCCTGCCACCTTAGCAGGAATAACGGTCATGAGCGCAGTGGACGGGTATGATGCCCTGCCGCCCGGAACATAAGCACCTACCACAGCCAGGGGTGTGGTTTTCTGCCCCAGCATGATGCCGGGTGAGGATTCCATGAACCACTGGGATTCTCCCAACTGTGCCCTGTGGAAGNGTGGTTTTCTGCCCCAGCATGATGCCGGGTGAGGATTCCATGAACCACTGGGATTCACCCAGCTGTGCCCTGTGGAACGCACGGATATTGTCGGCTGCGGTCCTGAGGTGCTCTAAAAGATTTGGTTTAACAGTATCAAGTGCTGCTTCTATTGTTCCACTATCCACTTCAATATCATCAGTATCCACCCCGTCGAACTGTTTCGTGTACTGCCTGAGGGCAGCATCGCCTTTGGTCCTGACATCCTCAAGGATGCCGGATACTGTTTCGGTAACGTCCTGTATCCCGCCTGCCCTGTCAAGCAGGCGCTGTGATTCCTGGACTGTGAGGTCGTGTAGGTGCTTGTGTATCATCTGTACTCTGCTAATGGGGTGAAAGTTAATAATATTTGTTTTTGTATGGGGTTGTCAAATCTTTTGGTGCCGAGTTTTATAGTTAAGGACCTAATATTTGATAGATAACTGGCTCATCGCTGTTTTGGTCGATTTTTTGTGCCCCAAATTGTGACTGGTCCCAAAAAATTTACACTATGGTTTGCCCCAACCGCAGCAGAGCTGCGAGTATAATGATTAAAATTGAAACGATTCAAAAATATATAATTTTTTTGTTGGGATAAGTGCAACCAATTACCAACTTATGCGCAACCCTCCAATATATTTATACTATTTATATGGCTTTCTGGGAATTTAAAAAAATAGACAAATGCTGGGTATATATCGTAAAACAGAAGAAACATTATATGAAATCATGTCTTAATAAACTAAACCAAGGTGGTTGATTTTATGAATGATAAATGTACGATGTATCATCAGGAAAAATGTACTGCAAATGACTTGCAACCATGTGAATTTGAGGGTGATGATTTTCATGATTGTCTGAGATACAAGGTGAAGAACCTCAACACTGAATTCACACAATTGCGTTAATAATGCTGTTGCATGCCAGTCTGCAGTATCTGCCAATTACAATGAGAAAATCCAATTAGCTTTTCGACTTAAAAATCGCTTGTTGTAGCCCCAAATATCAAATCATGTTTATTGGGTATCCACTTAACTCCCGAAACCTCATATAAGTGGAAGAGTTTAATGTTGAGTAATGCTAAAAGCAGACGTGGACTACCCTAAGACATGGAACCAGTTTATGGACTGATTCTCAGATAAAATAGAACGGGAGTTAAGTGGATACCCAACTCATGTTTTTAGTCAATAATTTACTAAAATATCAGTAATTCATCACGATTCATCACTTAACCGATCACGCATGTAACCTTCTGGCTCGAATCTATGGCAGGACATCAGATATGAACAAAATCGTTATGTGAAATTGCCTAATACCCTTTGAAATCTATAGGAGCCATTGAAAAAAAAAACTGTAAAGTATGAAATTGATGTTTCCTGTTTTACTTTTTGAAACAATCTTATCTTTTTGGATAACATTTATTATCTAAATAATATAGTATATTAATATCTGCATCCATGTGACATCGGGACTCATCCTCCTGACTTGAAAACCGTGACGTGAATATGCGGCACGGTTTTTATCTGTTTACTAGAGATTTTTTGATAACTATGAATACCGGACATCAAAATACACATCCTCCAAAGAATTGCACATCAAGACTGACATATGAACATCAAATAATGCTAATAATTGATTTGAATAGCTAATTTGCAGAAGCCAGCTTTCAAGAAAATACTCGCTAACGCTCGTATTTTCTAAGCCTGCAGGAAAATATATACTTTCCTATACGTAAATAAAATGGCTAACAAGCCGTTTGCTTGCTATTTTCAGAAATATATCTGCAAGACCAAATAACGGACAGGAATTTAAATGGATCTAACTCTTGGAATTGAAATTACCCAATTATTCAAATCGATAGCACAATCAGGAATATCTGTTATTTCAGCAAACCTGTTATATCCGGTTATAATTATACTGCTGGGCTTACTTGCATGGAGTCTCATAGAGGTTGGCGGTTTCTTCACTGAGTGGCGCGCCAGGCACAGTGATTTCTGGTTGATCGAGAACGGAGCTTTAAAAGCGAAAGGACTGATGGAAGTAAACAATTTTGCAAATGTGGCAGTTATTCTTAAAAAATTCTGCTCAAACAGGTTTCATTATTATTTTATTAACAATCTTTCCGAATTCCAGGATGACTTCCATAACAAGGATCTCATGCATCTCAGAGTTGAAAAGTTGTTACAGGAGTGTGATGCCGAAATAATAAAAAAACTTGAAAAATCAAGGTTTGTGGCAAAAGCAGGTCCCATGTTCGGTCTGATGGGTACGCTCATACCAATGGGACCGGCACTGGCCGGGCTTGCACAGGGCGATGTCCAAACGCTGTCTGATAACCTTATTATTGCATTTGGTACAACAGTTGTCGGACTGATGGCCGGGGTGAGCGGGTATATGGTCGCCATGATCAGGGATCGATGGTATGCAAAGGACATGAGCGATATAGAATATATCTCTGAAATGTTATTTGGCGAACATGTTATTACTATTGAAAAATTAAAACAACCGGATCCGGACGAACTATTAAAGAATGATATTTATGATACGGTAAAGGTAAGTTCCGGATTCGTTTATTATGACCTGTTTTTTACACCGACAAGTGTGGTCATTGCAAGAACTGCCGGCAGTATACTATCCCAACCGCTTATTCTTGCGGCTTTGTTTGCTGCTGTGAATATAGTGATCCTTGTTATCGCTAAAGCAGGTTATACTGTCCTGTCTTCTTACTTTTATTTGGTATTCATCAATCTTTTGATGTTAGTAATAATTTTATCTTCATTATTTTTAACAAGAGAACATGCAAAACAAAAATCCTATGAACTGAGTGAACTTCCTCTGGATGAGATACTGAAAAACGATGCACGTAACGTTGAGATACGCTATTCGGATATTAAAGAAATTAATATTTCGAAATCTGTAATGAAAATATTCACAGACAGCCAATGTCTTAAAACCGGTCGTATTGTGTCCCGGAATTATTTGAACACGATACAGACTTTACCCATTTCTGTGACAATTGGTGAGAAAACATGAGATATATGAACCGTAGAAAAAGTAAAACCTATTTGGATGACGATCCCTTGAGCAGTGTTGCGAACCTCTTTGATGTTGCTATGATATTTGCCATTGGACTGCTTGTGGTTGCACTGATGCACTTCGGAGTAGAAGAACTGATCACCCAGAGTGATGTCACTATTGTAAAAAATCCCGGACAGGAGAACATGCAGGTGATAATCAAGCAAGGTGATGATATCGAGAAACTTGACCTGACCAAAGAAGTGGTTTCTACAAGCGGGAGGAAGTTCGGAACGATCTATCAGACTGATGGCGGAGGCTGGGTGCTTGTTAAGGAGGCGTCCGGTGATTAAACTGGCATTGATCCTGTGTTTATTCTCAGTAATGGTTATACCGGCTACTATTGCATCTGCAGATGAGATACAATGGGAGTCCGGCGGTAAAACCGTACTATACCAGGGTGAGAATTACACACTTGAAGAATATGCAGTAGAGGTTGTTGATTTTGATAACGAGAACGGCATGGTTCTATTACATTTGACAAAAAATGGTGTGTTTTTGAGCAAGGCTGTTCTTAATGCAACATTTGATGAGTTTATTTATGAGGAACAGATCAAGATCAATATTTACAATACTACGGATGATGCTATATCACATGCTCCGACCAAGTGGGAAAATCCCCGTATACATATTGAATTAAGTATGAAGGAAAAACCGTCCATTTATCTGAGTGTCACCACTGGCTGCATAAAATNGATGTCACCACAGATCGCACAAAATATAAGCCAACTGATTCTGGCATACGTGTTACCTGTAAAATTGTGAACAACGGCGCAGCCATCAATGATATGAATGTGTATATTGATCCGGGCGGGTTGCGTGTGATCGATGGAAGAACCACTAAACAAGTGGACATATCAGGCAACTCATCCAGTACTGTGACGACAAGACTGAAAATCCCGTCATTGTTACGGGAACAGACATTTGATATACCGGTTACTCTAAGCTGGGTGGATATTAATGGAGTGGCACGCAATCTGTCTCGTTCAACATTAATGACCGTTTGGCCCATCTGCGACCTTAAAGTAACAAAAACGGCAGGGGATTGTACCATGGAATTGTATGCACCTGTTCGTATCGAAGTAGAGAATACTGGTATTGTCAATTTGTCGATCGAGTTAAGTGACCATGTTCCGCAGGATTTTGAGCTGGTTGATGATCAGGACCTGAAATGGCATCTTGATCTTGAACCACAGGAGAAGAAATGCTACTCATATTTCCTGAAAGCGCAAAAACCAGGCGAATATCCCACTGACCCTGCTATTGCACAGTGGAACATGCAGGGAGAAAATTTTAGTGTAACATCCAATGCACCTTCGATAATAATAGACGGGGCATGCATCATCATTAACAAAACAGCGGACCCTGGAGAAGTAGACATCGGGGATAATGTGACGGTCACGCTTTCGGCTATAAATACAGGCAATGCCCCGGCCACTGTTTATATGACTGACCATCTACCGGCAGGCACGCGCCTGCTCGATGGAAATACCACACTGGGAACCACATTAGAAAAGAACCAATCGTGTTCAACCACGTATGTTATCACAATGGGATCATCCGGAAATATAATACTTCCATCACCTGTTGTTGAGATCGTCAGTGATGCTTATTCCCGGGTGCAGATATCAGAGATGGTCTCCATTAATGTCTCATCGTCCCAAGCTACAGAGGCTGTTCCTGAACCAACGGTCCAGCATCAGGCAGTAGAAAGCACGGAGTCAAGACCGCCAATATTCGAGGCTGCATTCACCATATTCGTCATACTTCTTCTCGGCGTTTTGATCAGGAGGATCGAATAAATCTTTCAATTGAGTGAATCTGTCACTTCAACTTTTCTTCCTGCGAAACCCACTGGGTAGCTGGAAGTGATGCTTCTCACCATTAAGCAAGCGCCTCTCGCTGCGGTGCCCATGATACAGTAATCCCAGTATAACGACCAGGCAGACAATAAAAGCTGCTGGTAAAGCTCCTCCCCCACCGGAACTGCCAGAACTGGCATCACCAAACAGGAATCCTGTGATCTCGCTTATTCTCTCTTTTACAGAACTGCTCGTATCACCTGAATATTCCATTCCGCCTGTTCCTGCCTCACTACTTTCGCCAGTGCCATCTCCGGATCCGATCCCGCCACTGGTTCCACCGCCACTGCCGCCGCCATATCCGGGACCGTAGCCAAAGAATGTTTCGTTCGTGACCACTTCGATCTTTATTGTCATATTATCATTTGTTTTATTTACATCGTCATCCAGATCCACAGTACCTGTGAGGGAATATGTCCCTGTGTCATCCGGAGTCCAGTTAAAACCTACCGATGTCCTGTTATCAATGTCATTATTGTTATCAATGTCAGTACCATCATTATTTTGCATCGAGTAAGTTTCATTATCCTCATGCCTGTTATTGATCATAAGACCCACATCAAACGTGCTGTTCGTTTCGGACCCGATGTTTTCAATATGCACCGTTATATTAATGTTCATTCCAACCCGGTTCACATACGGTGCATCAATTGCTGTTACAGCAAGGTCCGGTTGATGATCTCCAACTATCACATCTACTGTACACCAGTTATTCATTGGGTCTGACTCGGTCACGGTTTTATCGGCATCAACCGTTACCATCAGACGATGATTCCCGGTTTGTTGGGGTGTCCAGTTAAAGGAAACATTTGTTACATAACCGATATCCAGTGAAGGAACTGTAATTTTATCGATTTGCCCGCCTTTATGCGTAAGTGCCACACCGAAACTTTCATTTACACTTGATTCACCAATATTATTAATTTGTGCAGTTATGACCAGCGTTTTTCCTGCATTTATCTTTTCAGGCACATATATTCTTTCCACAGTAAGATCAGGTAATGTGGTGGTACCGAATGCGATCACCCGGCCAACGCCTATTGTATAGACCATTCCATTAGCTATAGCCGGCGATGAACCCCCGTAGTCCGAGTGCCATTTCTCGACTCCGGTCAATGCGTCAAGGCAGTATAATCCACCATATTCCGGCATCATTCCACCACCTCCCTCCTTCCCGACAAAGACCTTTTTATCCGCAGATACTGCAGGTGAATTTGTCCAGCTTCCCAGCCCATCCACATTCCATATCAATTCACCGTTTTTCACATCGAAACAATATATCCTGTGTCCACCGAACCCTGATGCCACATATATGTAACTCCTGGTTGAGCTGGATGGTGCATAAAATGCAGGTGTTGAATCTGTTGTTATAATATTATTCTTCCATATCTCAGTTCCATTACCTGCGTCAAGTGCATAGAGCCTGCCAGGTCCATTGAAATTATAGGTCGTGAAATATACGACACCGTCTGAAACCGTGACTGAACCACATACATTATGTTCCACTGTTGTATTCCAGAACTCATAGGCATCATTCATATCCACAGAATACATCTTCGGTTGGGAGCCAAAATCACCGAAGTATACCCTGCCGTATGCAACAGCAGGTACGGATTGGGATATGTCCCCTACCTTAAAATGCCATATCTCGGTACCATTGCGGGCATCGAGACAGTAATAATGTTCTCCGTCCCAGCTTCCGACATATACTTTTCCGTCTGCAACCGCAGGACCGCCGTTGACAGAACCACCGCCGTCCGGGAATGTGAATGACCACAGAACCGGTCCTCTATCCTCTTTCGTTGCATCGATACAGTATACCCCGCGTCCTGAAGAGACATAGATCCTACCCTTATGATAGGTAGGTGTTGCCCATGAACCATACTCTCGCGGAGCGATCTGTGTACCCCACAACAATTCCCCATCTGATTCCTTTAAGGCTACAAGATATGTATAGTCTGAATAGAGCTCTTGCCATCCGGCGCAATACGCAAATATCTTTCCGTCTGCAACAATGAGGGAAGAAGAACCTTCTGCACCGATATCGTTACTGATCCAGGCGATCTCATTCGTATCAGGTGTTTCAGATAGTGAAAAACCGGCATTGCTGTGGAACTCTCCCCACTCTGAGGCTGAATTTTTATTATATACGTAAAATAGATCGGATCTATCCTCCTGTGTGACGGCTCCCCGGCGTGCGATTACCTTTACCTGGTATTTTCCATCAATTACATCACCCGTATCCCACATATATGACCCATTGTTCGTTATGTTTGCTGCAATAGCATTCCAGCTATAGCCCAGGTTTGCAGTGTAGAGCAGATCGATCGATACCGGATCTTCGTATGTGGCATTCCATGTTATGTTCTGAATACCTGTCCATATCTCACCGCCCAAAGGTGAGAGCAATTCAAGATCTATCCGGTTTGCCGCGATTATGGTTGCTGTCAGGTTATTATTTGTTTCATTCATTTCCGCAACATTATTATCCGGATCCATACAGACCGTAAGATTATACGTTCCGTTCGTACCAGGGAGCCAGTCGAACCATACACTGCCGTTATAGGTGTCAAGTCCCATCTTTTTACTGATGAGGGTATCATTTGCAAACAGGGAGGCATTAAATCCCTCTGCCGTGCCGTTTACAGCTATGGTTATCCTGTTCGTTTCGTCAAGGAAAAGAACAGAGGGCGTTATCTGCTCAGGAATGATGTCAGGAAGCACGACTGTAAAATCCTGTGAAATATTGTTATTACTCTCATTTGTCTCTTCGATGTCATTATCGCAATCGACCACAGCCTGCAGCGTGCAGTTCCCAAGAGTCTGTGGTTTCCATAAAACAGTGACATTTGTACTCCCGTAACATATGATGCCGGATGTCTTACCCACCTCTGTTTTGTTTTCTATTAACGAGACATTGAAGTACTCGGCTGTGCCTTCAACCGACAGGATAACCTTATTGGTTGCATTCACATAGATCGGTATGGGTTCGATGGCTGCTGCAACAAGGTCAGGAAGTATCACGTTCACCACTTCTGTCAGAACATTATTTGACTCGTTAGTTTCTAGTATGTCTTCATTTGAATCCACCAAAAGTTCAAGTGTATGTTCACCTATGGCGGATGGCCGCCAGCTAACCGGCAGTGTGAGGCTATTTTTTATTCCTGTTATCGTTCTGTTGAGAAGGACCACTCCATCTGCAGTTAATGTTACATTGAAATGCTCATCGGTCGTGCCATTTATCGTAAGTGTCATATCATTTGTTGCATTGACAAACGCATGGGGGGGCTGAGTTATCACAAACGGATAAAGATCAGGACGTACTACATTAACATTACGTGTTAACCGGTTATTGTTCTCATAAAGCTCCCTGACCCGATCACCTGTATCAACCACAACGGTCAGGTTGTGGGTTTTGGTCTTATCCGGTTCCCAGTTGAACGATACTGGCGTTATCGAGTCACTCCATACCGACCGTACGCTTTTGTTCCCGACATTTGTCCCATCTGAGAACAGGGCGACATAAAAGATCCCGCCGTTGTTTTTAATATCGATGGTGAGGGTAGTGCTCGTATTGACAAATGTCTCGTCTTCAACAACATGATCGACAATGGAAATATCTGGCAGTTCATAATCATTCCTGATGGTTCTGATCATTACCGGATGGATCGCTCCATACAGTGCAGGGACTGGAAAGATGGTAGTACTCCCCGGATACATGGACATATTCATGGTATAATTAAATGATCCATCGTCCTGCTGCAGGTCGATCAGATAGTCCAGCGGACTTTTACCATTTAAGAGGTAGGTCGATGGGTCCTGTCCGGCTGCTACGATTGCCTGTATTGCATAAGAAGTTGTTCTCGCATCTGAAAAACCGCCATCATCTTCCTGTTCTGTTTTAAGGTAGTCCAATGCATCCGTTATTACCTGTGAATCCCTGTTCTCTCCGGCAGCAATGAGCGCCTGGATCACGAGGGATGTTACTTTTACATCACTTTTTCCAGCAACCGAACTCCATCCCATGTCATCGTTTTGTTGATCTTTTATCGTTGATACTGCATTTGAGATCATCTCAACATCGTTATCTCCACATGAGACAAGTGCAAGGATGGCTAGTGCATCATCTTCGACGAGATCGGGATCTCCGAATTGCTGACCATCATAAAAGGACTTGAGCATCACAAGATAATTCACATCCCCGAAACTGGTCGGGTCTTCTCCAACTGCACTTGTCACAAGGATCATTCGTGCAAAGTCATTAACCCTGAAAAGACCAGGAGGATTACTGCCGGACGGCATTCCCATTATAGAGTCTTTTGGTTCATTTCTCAGGTAATAAATGAGCGACCAGTTGCATGGCTGCCACCGTCCGGCTGCAGGGTTTTCCCCTGCTGCGGTTATCGCGAGTGCAGCCCATGCGGAATCCGGGAATCCATTAATAGCACCTGTCGGCTGTTGTGATCCATTTAAAAAATCGAGCGCAGAACCTATATTATCAGCATAATTGTATACGGGTGAGGATACTATAACATTGATCAAGAGTTCATTATTTATCTTATCCAGCTCGCGTATCTTGTTCTCAGGCTGCATATCGACTTTCAGGTCGTATGATCCAGCATATTCAGGTGCCCAGGTAAACCGCACTGTCCTTCTTTGCCCGCAGTCCACTGTGATTGTCTTTGAATCAACTTCAATATCATTTGCGGTCAGTCTTATTTTTAAGGGTTCAGGTACCGGATATGTTCCTTTGCGCTCGATCGTTGCAAGTACCGTGTTGTTCCTGCCAGCATAGATCATAGACGGTCTTGCAACTCCTGCTGTTACAAGGTCAAATGTCAGTCCATGAGGTTCTATCAGGGGATAATGATCTGTCAGCGTACTATCACTATAAGGCAAATCCGCGATCCCGTCCCCATTGTTATCAATAGCGGCTTCCCAGCCCCAGTGATTTCCAACATAATTCCTGAAAATAGTCCCATTATACCGGTACTTTATCGAAGCTGTTGAATTCCAGTTGTTGCATCCGGAATCGACTGCATATACGCCTCCGATGGTATGTGGATAGAGGTTATTGAAGTATATTGTATTATTATCTCCCAGGATATCAATACACTTTAAAAAGCGAAGAATTGTATTGTTGCAGATCAAATTATTTGCTGAATGTACCAGTACTATACCTCTGGTTCCACCCTCTCCTAAATCACGTATCCTTTCTTTGCCAGATAACAGGTTGCCTGAGATGCGGCAGTCTGAAGAATTTACAAGTTTTATAGCATTATTGTCGCATTCAGTATAACCGCCGTTATAGAGGAAAAGATTCCTTACTGTTACATTATTAGAATTTTCAATACTAACAATGCGTACCTTGCAAATCTGAATTGATTCCTCGATACCTGATACTTCTGCTGCGAATCCATATAATTCTATATGGCTTGAATTTGTAATATCTATCATGTCAAGTGGTCCGGATATTATATCGCTGGCTTTTAACACGATCTTTGTTTGCTTGCCTTCGCCGATCAGTTTGAGGTGATGTTTATCTTTTACCTGCACAGGGAAATTTTCAAGGCTAATCCCGTATCCACCATCCCGAAGATAAATGAACGTGTGCGGTTTTGCGTGATCTATCGCATCCTGGATCGTTGGGTGATCATACGGTACATGGATGATCGAAACCGGGGTCACGTTCACGTTCATTGTTATTTTGTTATTGTCCCTGTTCGATTCGTTGAGTTGATATTCCGGATCTGCTGTAATAGATACTGCATAATTCCCGGTATCTGCCGGAGTCCATGTAAAATGAACGGCCATTTTTTCACCTGCCTGAAGTGAATTGATGGTTATGGTATCCACCAGTGTTTCATTGACGTCAAATGAAAGATTGAACAGTCCGACATCCTTTATGTCCGTGTTTTTGACTGTTACGTATATTTCATCAGGATAATCCGGATACATATATTCTGGCATTTCAACTTCCACTGCAATGTCCGGAATTGCTTTGGTTCCGGACGTGAGATTAAAACCGGATAGTCCTCCGCAGTTGATATCGTCTGAAGTTATGGTGTGATCTGTCAGGTTGATACTNGTGGTTCCAGACGTGAGATTAAAACCGGATAGTCCTCCGCAGTTGATATCGTCTGAAGTTATGGTGTGATCTGTCAGGTTGATACTTTTGCCATCTGTGAAATTGAACTGCAGCACATCACCGCTGCTTATATCTGTGGTGTTAAGGATGAGACGGTAATAATTATTGCCTGACCGGGTCATAGGGTGCCAGTTATCCCCTGTGTGCAGATTTGTTATGCTGATAACGGGGTTGTTGTATTCTGTGCCATC
>NKAJ01001291.1_pt1 | contig 16462 bp, 14 predicted proteins | sample 1556001 | NCBI WGS metagenome assembly NKAJ01 (sample SAMN06204642, study PRJNA360343) | marine sediment metagenome | isolation source: Jiulong cold seep at northern South China Sea | place: China: South China Sea, Jiulong cold seep | collected 2013-06 | reverse complement strand
ATCCCTTATGTGCAAAATGCTGAAGAAGCCAGGTTGGCGGTTGATTCCATGCGCTATTCTCCCGAGGGCATAAGAGGGGTCGCCTCCAGTCCCCGGGCCGCGGGATTCGGCCGGGAATTTGATAAGTATTACGCCGAGGCCAACCGTAAGCTTCTAACCGTGGTTCAGATAGAGACCGGCGAGGCAGTGGCCAACCTGGAATCCATTGCGGCGGTGGATGGAGTTGATGTGCTTTTTGTAGGCCCGCTTGATCTCAGTATCAGCTTGGATATGCCGGGCCGGTTCGATGACCCTGCTTTCCGCGAGGTGCTGGCCAAGGTGGGCGAGGCGTCCAGGGCCGCGGGCAAGGCCGCGGGAATTTTGCTTCCCGGGCCGGATCTCATAAAGCTTGTACACTCCTTGGGTTTCACTTTCGTGGCCGCCGGCGCGGACGGCGGCATGGTCGTAAACGGCTTTAGTCAAGTCTTTGAGGCCATGTCCAGCTATAAATAATCGAAAACGGGAGGGCGATCATTGACATGGCCGCCCTCCCACCCGAATTACAGCGGATATTCGATTCCTTTCGATATGGTTATCGTCGGAGCCGTAGCGCCCAACTCCCCCTGCGGCCTCGGATATACCGTTTAATGGTGTTGTTGTTTGACCACGGTCCAAGGTAAGGTCCCGCTTCACATTGGTGTTCGATCGTGCTTACGCTCCACCATTTCGGAGTCAGGGTCTTTAGTCCAGACACTGCAATGGGGCCCGTCCAGGGGTTCCTTTTTGCTAAAATCTGCAAGCTCTTTTTTTTGATGCAAAATGTGAGGCTCAGTGCCAGGGGCTTGGATACTGTCTAGACGTTCATCACACTCAAACCGCAGCATTCAGACATATCACAGGTTTTTGATGAGGATGATATTTTCACTTGAGTGGGTGCTATCACAGATCTGATGAGATGCTCTTAAGAGCAGAGGAATGGGGGATATGCTCGATTGGCAGCTTCAGTAATTTTTATCGTTGTCTACACTATCTGAAACCCTTCAAACTGCTATGTTTTATGACAATTTGTTTATATATTGATCTTGAATCTGATAAAATCGAGCTTTAGGAATNACTGCTATGTTTTATGACAATTTGTTTATATATTGATCTTGAATCTGATAAAATCGGGCTTTAGGAATGTTGACACTCTACTTCCATTGGGAGGTTAGGTTATGAAACAGGATTTGGGTAAGCTTGTAGGCATCTGTGGCATATATTGCGGTACATGCCCATCCTATCTTGCTTACCGTAAAAACGATATAGAACACATGGAGAAGAGGTCTCAAGAAAAGGGGTATTCTCTTGATGAGCTTCGCTGTGATGGCTGTCATTCTGATAAAGTGGCGGCTCATTGTAAGGATTGCAGGCATGGATTTCGAACGTGTGCTGCAGAGAAACAGGTGAACTGGTGTTTTGAGTGTGATGAGTTTCCTTGTCAGCGTCTGAAAGACTTTACAGGTGTTCATGTTGTCAATGGTATCTCACACCATGAACATGTAATTGATGATCTGCAATATATGAAAAAACATGGGATCGAAGAGTGGGTCAAAACCCAAGATAAGGCAGCTCGTTGTTCAGGATGTGGTGAAGTCCTATATTGGTTTGACCATGAATGTCCTGATTGTAAACGGCAGATGGAGAGGTAAGACGCAGGAAATCTGCTTCCTCTATTTGATAGGTAAATACACTCGCATTTTAATCGGTCATCTTTTCCTTGAGCCTTTGAAGATGCGACCTATCATTGACTACTTCAGCCTTCAACTTCTTTCCTTTCATANGCAGATGGAGAGGTAAGACGCAGGAAATCTGCTTTCTCTATTTGATAGGTAAATACGCTCACGTTTTAGTCGGTCATCTTTTCCTTGAGCCTTTGAAGATGCGACCTCTCATTGACTACTTCAGCCTTCAATAGCTTTCCTTTCATGNTGCGACCTATCATTGACTACTTCAGCCTTCAACTTCTTTCCTTTCATATAAAGAATGTTAAGAGCTGCGGTGTCCTGTCGTATTTCTCGAAATCTGTCGAGAGGGACCTCCAACGCATAGCATAATATGGTTAGGTTCACAAAATTGTGGCAACAAAGTAGTAATGTACTCTCAGATGGATAGGCCTGAGTGATCCGCTCAAGCGTATCGATGGCTCTCACCTGGACCTCAGGAAGGCTTTCCCCACCCGGCATTTTGACCGATGCTGGGCTTTTCTGCCAAGTCTTACGAAAATCCGGGTATTGTTCAGCCCAATGTTGGGCTTCCAACCCTTCAAAATCCCCCAAATCCATCTCAACCAGACCTTCTTCATTGAAAACAGGCACTGACGGGTGGAAGGCCATTATGTGGTACACCGTCTCTATGGCCCTGACAAGGGGACTGGAGTATATGGCATTGAGGGGTTCGTCTTTCAACGCCAAAGCCAACGCACGGGCTTGGTCTCTACCCGTTGGGTTTAGCGGTAAATCGCTTCTTCCCTGGAAACGGCGAATCCGGTTCCAGTTGGTTTCACCGTGGCGGATGAGTAAAATACGCGTACCTGAAAATCGACGCTTGTTTACCATATGTTAAACGCTATCAAACCGGTATTATTATTGAAATGGTTCCGTAATCAAAACACTATCAGACCCTGGAGCATTGGGTCAATTCCTATTGACGTTACCAGGTAAGGAATTCGGTTTTCCGGCTGGTTTTTACCATAAATGCGGGAAGATCTATCAGGTGTTAAATTTTAGGCTGGAACTATGATGCTGAAATGATTAAGATTTTGGTTTCGTTCATTTTTCAGCAATAAGCTGTAGTGCCCAGAGGCTTTCCCGTTCTTATCGTAATATGAAAAAGCCACTGATTTAGGCTTAACCCAAAAATCATAAGGGTGAAGAGAGAAATCTCACTCTCACTTTTCAACTGTGCAGGGAGCCAAACCAAGACATCCCAAGTAATTGAAATGCCAACACCATAGCACCTCCCGGTCAGTCAGACATATCACAGGTTTTTGAGTTGGATGATATCTTCACCTGAGTGGAGGCTATCACAGATCTGATGAGATGCTCTTAAGAGCAGAGGAATGGGGGATATGCTCGACTGCCTGTAATAAAATGCTTTCTGCGCTTCCTCGACGTCTTCTAAAGGTGATTTGTAATAAATTCAGTAACTATCATTCTCTGGACAACAGAGATCATTCTCCGATCTTGACATATACCCCACTTTTTGGCATAGTTACATTTGATAAAAACATCTTACTTACCTGTTATCATCCTGTGCTCAATTTGATTGTTTGTGCAGTCAATTATTGCCGAATTGTTTTTTTGCAGCTATTATGACGTTGGCAGAAGGCCCGCAACTTCTTTACCAGCCAACTCGCTGTTGATATAAGATTATTCATCCGAACAGAAAATTAGCTTTCGTACACCCTTAACTTACCAAACATATGAAAGGAGGTTTCGTCTGTAAGTCCTCGATTATAAATCCAATTCGTGAAAGGAGGAGCAAAAATGGAACACAGTCAAAAGTCGATAGTTACCATCTTTACGGTAGCGGTGCTGATGGTCGGACTGGTGATGACACCGGGAATGANCCAAACATATGAAAGGAGGTTTCGTCTGTAAGTCCTCGATTATAAATCCAATTCGTGAAAGGAGGAGCAAAAATGAAACACAGTCAAAAGTTGATAGTTACCATCTTTACGGTAGCGGTGTTGATGGTCGGACTGGTGATGACACCGGGAATGGCTCAGGCAGCCCTCAAAGGTAAGGTGGCCATTGTCAGTGATGTCGGTGGAAGGGGTGATCTGTCCTTCAATGATATGGGTTTCAAGGGTACGGATAAGGCAGCTGCAGATTTTGGTCTGGAGATGGTGGGAATTCAAAGTGCCACCGCTGCTGATTACCTTCCCAATGTTCGGAACGCCGCCAGATCTCATTCGTTTGATCTCATTATTGCTGTCGGATTTCTGCTTACCGACGCGGTCGCCACAGTAGCCAAGGAGTTTCCTGACCAAAAATTCATGATTATCGATTCCGTCGTTGAGGCCCCAAATGTAATGTCGATTGTCTTCAAAGAAAATGAGGGATCGGCCCTTGTAGGGGCACTTGCTGCCATGGTAGCGGCGCACTATGGCTACCCCTATGTTGGTGCTGTCCTTGGCATCGAGATCCCTGTGTTGTTCCATTTCGAAGCGGGATACCGCTTCGGGATCGACTGGGGGAACAAAGCGTATGCCCAGAAAACAGGCAAGGACCAGCTCACTGGATTGTTGTATACCTATACCGGTACTTTCAGTGACATCGCCAAGGGTAAGGAAGCGACTGGGGCGATGCTGGCTCAGCGGGCGGGCGTGATTTATAATGTCGCCGGACCCTTAGGAATTGGAGATCTCCAGGCTATCACCGAAGCAATTAAGGCAAAAAGCAAGGAAGCCGGACCTCCCTTCATGATAGGCGTGGACGCCAATCAAGATTGGATGGGTGATGGGCATCGCGTCCTTGTCAGTATGCTCAAACGGGTAGACAATGCCTGTTATAACGCCGTGGAAGCAGTAGTAAAGGGGAGTTTTAAGGGGGATCTCGTTGTGATGGGACTTGATGTCCAGGGAGTTGCTATGAGCAGACTCCCTGAGCTGCTTACCTTCATGGAATTTGGCATCGGTGCCGGAAAAATTAGTGAGACGGATAAGGCTAAGATCGTTACGAACTGGAAAAATATGCGAGCCCAGATTCCCTCATGGATCTGGGACGCCGTAGCTGATTTGGAAAAACAGATTATCACGGGTAAAATCTCTGTACCGAATGCCAACACACTGGATGAGATGAAAGCTGTTCGGTCAAAATACCCTCTGACAAAGTAGTGTCACGGCACAAAGAGGGGGATCGCATTGATACTGCCTCCCCCTCTATTTGTTTTTCTGATTAGAAGTGGTTTCAAAACCCCATCTAACGCCCAAAAACTGCGTTTCGGGCTTTTTCTAAATGCTCACATACTCCCGTGTATGCTGCGCTTTCTCATCAGCTCGCGTCTTGTCTTTGGACGCGGTCTGAGGTTTTGAAATCACTTCTAACCGGATTTAGAGCCATTGCCTTGAGACGAAAAGCTTCAATTGAAAAAATTGGAGGACTGTCTATACGAGACAGAAGTATGGGATTTCCAGCAAGCATCGATGAGTTGACAAAAACGATTATTGGGGGAGTAATCGGGTTTGCTGTCGGCGCACTGATCATCATGCTGTACGGTTATGATCCGATTTCTGCATATCAGGCACTATTCAACGGTGCCTTTGGTGATCTATATAGCTTTTCAGAATCCCTCGCCAACGCTACGCCTCTCATCCTCACAGCGCTTACCTTTGCCATTGGATTTCGGGGGGGAATGTTCAATATTGGAGCTGAAGGACAGCTCTATTTAGGGGCTTTGGCCGCGGTTGCTGTCAGTTTTTTCCATCTCCCTTCTGCCATGGGCTTTGCCTTAAGTCTCATTTGCGCGGTCGTTGCGGGGGCCATCTGGAGCCTACCGGTGGCCATTCTGAAGGCTACGAGAGGTGTTCACGAGGTTATTTCAACCATCATGCTGAACTGGATATCCCAGTTTCTTTGCTTTTATCTTATTGCCAGAATCCTCGTTGACCCTCAGAGAGCTGAGAAAACAATAAGCGTTGCTGAGTGGACTCGTATCCCCTTATTGGTGCCGGGAACAAGCCTTAGTTACGGAATCTTCATATCTCTTTTTGCAGCCATTATGGTCTACCTTCTTTTGTGGCGAACGGTCATCGGTTTTGACATCCGTGCGACCGGGCATAACCCATTGGCCGCCACCTATGCGGGCATTGAAAAATGGAAAATTATTCTCTTTGTTTTCATCACCGGAGGACTCACAGCCGGGCTGGCGGGTGCTGTTCATGTAATGGGTCGTCCGCCTGTTTACGCTATCTACGGCGGCATGCCTTCCATCAAAGGGCTCGGCTTTGAAGGCCTGGCAGTAGCCATGGTAGGGAGAAACCATCCGATTGGGATTATCTTTGCCGCCATTTTCTTTGGAGGACTTTTGGCAGGTGGGAGAATGATGCAACTCTTTGCTCACGTCCCCCTGGAGATGGTTCGTGTTGTTGTGGGGATTGTCGTTCTCTTCCTTGCAATCCCCGAGTTGGTAAAGGTGTTTTCTTTTTTGCGGAAAATAAGGACCCTCTTTATTTTCCGATCAAAGCGGTCATAAGATGAAAATCGGAGGCGGTTATGAATCTTGCATATTTTTGGGGAATCTTCTTGGGGTCTCTGCATGCAATGGTACCCATTACCCTTACCGCTACAGGTGAAGTGATCGGCGAATCAGCGGGGTTGTTTAATATAGGCCTGGAAGGCATAATTCTTTTAAGTGCTATGACTGGCGCTCTCGGAGCAGAAGCAGGAGGGCCTGCTGTTGGTCTCCTGGTAGGGCTTGGGACAGGGCTTGTCATGGGCTTAGTTTTTGGGTGGGTGTGCACCTATTTCAAAGGCATACAGCTCATCGCCGGAGTGGGAATCAATCTTTTTGCCGCTGGATTGGTGACGTTCTGGCTCATCCATCTGGGCGTACCCGGACACCATGCCGTGGCCGCAGAGTCCCAGATGGTTAATATTTCCACCCCTTACGGGGATTTCAGCCCGATGATTTTCGTGGCGATTACGCTACCTGTTCTCATTTATATTCTGCTTTTTCGAACAAAGCTTGGCCTGAAGATAAGGGCTGTCGGCGAGAATCCTCAAGCCGCCGACGTGGCCGGAATCAAAATACATCTTCTCCGATTGTTGTCAACGGCGGCGGGAGCATCTTTGGCAGGATTGGCAGGAGCCTATATTAGCATCGACTGGTTAGGATCGGTGACCAAGGAGATTTCTGCTGGTCGAGGTTTTATCGCCCTGGCTACCGTCGTATTCAGCGGACTGAATCCGCTTCTGGCCTTGCTAGGCGGGTTCATATTCGGCTTTTTTGAAAACCTTGCTGTGTGGGTTGCAACGATGCCGGCTGTTCAAAAAGTCATCCCCTGGCAGTTTGTAGCTATGGCACCCTATGCCGTTACGCTGCTTGTCGTAACCGGGGTCATTGGGAGAGCCAGATTTCCGGCGGCCATGGGTATTCCCTATGAGCGTGAATGAGACAAAAGGATCTTCAATCTTTAAGGAAAAAAGCGAGCAAGTGCAGGGTAAAGGCAATATCATCCTTGCGGGAAAAGGCCTATGTAAGGGTTTTCCCGGTGTGTGGGAGCATCTTATACTCGATCATATAGATATTGATATCAAAGCCGGTGAAATCCACGCTATGCTGGGAGAAAATGGCGCTGGCAAGACCGTTATCGCAAACTGCCTCTCTGGATTTTATTCCCTGTCAGAGGGCCAGATCTATGTCAAAGGGAAACCGGTGACCTTAAAATCACCGAGAGACGGCATCAGGCATGGAATCGGAATGGTTCACCAGGAGTTAGCGCTTGTGAAACCTTTTACGGTGGCGCAAAATATTGCACTCGGGCTCCCCTCATCCGACCTCTCCTTTCCCCTCCCTGAAGTTGAAAATAGGGTACGGGAGCTGTCAGAGAATTACAGACTGTACATTGACCCCTTAGCCAGAGTAGAAGATCTCTCTGCCGGGGAACAGCAAAGAGCAGAGATCATAAAGGTACTTTACCATGACCCAGAAATCCTGATTCTTGATGAGCCTACCTCTCTGATCTCGGCCGATGCAGAATACCTCTTCGAGGCCTTGGACAACATGGCCAAGCTGGGCTGTGGAATTCTTTTCATCACACATAAAATAGAACAGGCCCTAGAAGTCGGAGATCGTGTTACCATTCTCCGACTCGGGAAATCCATGGGGACCCGGGAGACTGCCAAAACGGATAAGACAGAATTGGTAAAGCTCATGTTTGGTGAGCACACACCTGTCCACCTTGAAAGGAAACCGGTCAAATCCACTGAGATTGTGCTGGATGTCAGGAACCTTGAAGCCCTTGCGGAAGATGAAGAACCGGCCCTACAGGGTGTCTCCTTTTCCATCAGGGAAGGTGAAATATTGGGTTTTGCAGGGATCTCTGGAAATGGCCAGAGCGAACTGGCCGAGGTCATCACGGGAATGCGGAGGGCCACGAAAGGCCAGGTGATCATTCACGGAAAAGATTATACAAACCATGCGCCGCGGGAAATCATAAGAGCCGGTGTTGCGCATATTCCGGAAAAAAGACGCGCAATGGGTGTGATTGAACCTATGACAACCGCGGAGAATGTCGTCTTAAAAGATATCCGGGTTCCTCCATTTTCAAAAGGGTCCTTCCTAAACAAATCCCATATAACAAGGCACACAAAAGAGATCGTGTCCAGATTCGGGGCTCTTGTTTCCGACCTTTGGAAGTCCCAGACACGAATACTTTCCGGAGGAAACATTCAGCGACTCATACTGGGTCGAGAGACGTGGAGAATGCCGGGATGTCTCGTGGCCGTTTATCCCACCCAGGGGTTGGATGTCAAAGCCATCGATCATACCTGGGAACTATTCATGCGGCTACGAGAAGAAGGTTCCTCTATTCTCCTTGTATCTGAGGATTTAGACGAGGTAATGGCCCTGAGTGATCGGATTGCAGTAATGTCTAAAGGCAGAATAGTCGGCATGTTTGAGGGTGGTGAAGCAACGAGGGAGGAAATCGGGTTCATGATAGCGACCGGCACTTCCAAGGCATAACATGATCAACTGATCCATTTGAATTTTAATTGAGTATTTCTTAATCCGGTGCACTTTCAACAATCACCACACCCGCGCTGGTGCCGATTCGGCTGGCGCCTGCTTTAATCATCGCCAGAGCTGTAGGCCAATCCTTAATCCCGCCGCTGGCTTTGACTCCAGTTTCGTATCCGACAACCTTGCGCATCAACACCACATCTTCCACGGTGGCACCGCCGCCTGCAAAACCGGTACTGGTTTTGACAAAATCCGCACCGGCATGTTTAGCGATTTCACAGGCCCGAATTTTTTCTTCCTCTGTCAGCAAGCAGGTTTCGATGATGACCTTCAGTATAGCCGGTTTTTCGGCAGTCTGGCGCACGGCCCGGATGTCAGCTTCCACGGTTTTCAGATCACCGCCTTTCAGGGCGCCGACGTTGAGCACCATGTCCAGTTCGGTGGCTCCGTCTTCCATAGCCTTTTCGGCTTCAAACGCTTTAGCTGCACTGTGCATTACTCCCAGGGGAAACCCGACCACGGAACACACCTCTACTCCGCTACCGCGGACCTCATCGGCAACATAGGCCACCCAACCGGAATTCACACATACCGCTTTAAACCCGTACTGGACGGCCTCATTGCAGAGACTGCCGAACGACGACTGAGGCGCTTCGGGTTTCAGCAGGGTGTGATCGATGTATTTGGCTATTTCGGAAGCAGTTACTGATAAATCTGTTTGCACGTCGGTCATCGTCCCTCCTTTTTTATCAGACCTCCTCGGCGAGTTGTTTAACTGCGTTAGGGTTTAGTCGACCTCAAAATACTCAAGATCTATATCGGGTGCCCACGATCCGAGGAGCAATTCAACGGCTTTGTGCTGACTGACGGCAGTGGGCTTTTCAACCAACGCCGCCCGGCTGATGGTATTGCGCGGGAAAAAATTGTCCATGTTGATGCGGATGATCGCCGTGTGCAGCGGCGAAAGGCTCGGATTAAACGCGGCGTTTTCCACGTAAGGCCCGGCATAGATTTTACCGTCGCTCATCTGAATCGCACAACCGGCGAAATTATGCGTGTAAGGCGCATAAGATCGCCTGGCGGCCGACAGGGCCTCCACCACCAGCGGATCATCTGAAAGCGTTTTCAAGCTTAGATTCGCTAAATGCTTGGCGGACGCCATCAAGCCGTCTTCCACTGCTAGATCTTGTGGACCGAAAGCCTGCGGTAAGAAGTCAGAAAGTGGTGCGGCTTTAAATTTATCCGAGTCCGATATTTGTGCAATAATAGCAAGTTTATGGCTTCCTTCGAGCTCGTAGAGAAATTGGCGGCAACACCCGCAGGGAACCGCGGAAACGGCGATGGCCTCGATCTGAGCTGCTCCTTGCAGCCATGCATTCACAACCGCTGTTTGTTCGGCATGGATGGTCTGCGTTAGAGCTTGACCCGAAAACTCGATATTGGCCCCCATAAAAAGAGCGAATTCTCCGGAGCTGTCTGATAAGCGAGCCTTTGCTACAGCACCCACCGTGAAGTGCGAAATCGGTACTTTCGCATACAGCTTGGCAACCGGCAACAGCTTGACCATGAGACCTTCCGGCGAGATTCCCTGCATTTCCATGACATCTGCACAGTGCTCGGCGTCAAGTTTGCCGCCGTTTTGCGGTATGGATTGCAGATAATCCCTGAGCGGGGAAGGATATTTTTTTAACAGCTGATCAAATTGGTCCTGGTAGTCAATCATTGTTTCTAATCGTACTCGTCGTCGTCCTCGACACAATATCAGATAATGCTCAACTAAAGTTCTTCAACTCCCTCACGGGTAATCCTGGCATGGAAAAACTTGGGCGGATCGATTCTATCCGGACTGATCGTGTAAGCCTCCAAAAATTTTGCCTTTGCCGGCTTGATCTTTTCATCATCTCCGTCCGAGTGGAATACGGCCAAAGGCTCACCGGTTTTGACTTTGTCCCCGATTTTCTTGTTTAGATAAATGCCGATCGAAAGATCGATGGCCTCGTTCTTTGTTTTTCGTCCGGCTCCCAAAATCTTGGATGCCATGCCTACCTCAAGGGCGTCGATAGCGGTCACGTATCCGGAGGTTTCTGATGGGATCTCAAACGTCAGCTTGGGTTGCGGCAGCAGATCCGGATTATCAACAATCCCCCGGTCGCCTCCCTGGGCAACGATCAATTCTGCCAGTTTGTCCAGGCCTTTTTGAGTTTGGAGGTTTTTAACGATGACAGATTTGGCCTCTTCTCTGGTAGTAGCAATGCCGGAAATAAGCAGCATGTCACTGCCCAGTTCCGTGACGAGCTTGACCAGATCGGGAGGACCATTTCCGCGAAGCGTATCAATGGCTTCCCTAACTTCGATGGCATTTCCGATGGCATAGCCCAGCGGCTGCTCCATACCGGTGATCAGCGCCACCACCCGCCTGCCGGCACCCTCCCCGATGTCCACCATAGTTTGGGCAAGTTGGAGGGCATCTGCATACGTCTGCGTAAAGGCTCCCCGGCCGGTTTTGACATCCAACACGATACCGTCAGAGCCGGCCGCCAGTTTCTTACTCATAATCGAGGCCGCAATGAGCGGAATGGAATCCACGGTAGCCGTAACATTTCGCAGGGCATATATTTGTTTGTCGACCGGTACCAGGCTTGCGGTCTGGGTGATCAAGCTCACGTGAATGTCGTTTACAATCTTAACAAATTTATTCTTCGAAAGCTCAACCTGCATTCCCGGGATGGATTCCAGTTTATCTACCGTGCCGCCGGTGTGGCCGAGCTCGCGGCCGGTCATTTTGGCGACGATACCACCGCTTGCGGCAACCAGGGGGGCCAGCACGAGTGTGGTAGTATCTCCAACACCACCGGTGGAGTGTTTGTCCACTTTAAAGCCTTTGATGGCGGACAAATCGATCTGTTCGCCGGATTTCGTCATCGCCATCGTAAGCTCAACACATTCGCGAGCACTCATTCCGTTAAAGTAAACGGCCATTAGGAATGCCGTCATCTGGTAATCCGGAATTTTACCGTTTATAAATCCGTTGATGAGGTACTCGATTTCATTTGCGGACAGTTCAAACCCATCCCTTTTCTTCTTGATGAGTTCATACACATTCATGCATTATATCCTTTTTGAAACTCTTCCCATAAGCTAATTTTCCCGCACCGATAATATCGGCAATTGTCTGACCGCAATCGGCAAATGTCTTTCGTATTCCAAGATTGACGCCTTTTTTTATCTCGGTTCCATAGACCAACAAAGGCACGTATTCTCTAGTATGATCCGTGTGCACAGTATAACTCGGATCGCAGCCATGATCCGCTGTAATGATAAGCAGATCATCTGTCGGCATCGCATGCAGAATCTGCGGAATTCGGCGGTCAAACGCTTCCAGCGCCTGGGCATAGCCTACCACATTCCTGCGGTGCCCGTAAACCATATCAAAATCCACCAGGTTGACAAAGATCAATCCCTTTTGCCCGCGATAATTTTCCATGGATTCCAGTGTTCGATCCACACCATCTTCGTTATTCTTGGTATGAATTTCATCGCTCAGTCCCCTGTGCCCGAAAAGGTCCCCTATTTTCCCAACACCGACGGTGAAAAATCCTTTTCTTTTTAAAAGATCAAGCAGGGTTTCTGCCGGCGGTGTCACTGAAAAGTCCTTGCGCGCGGCATTGTGTCTCTCAAATTTACCGGGAGTCCCTATAAAGGGCCTGGCGATCACCCTGCCGACCGCATGCCGGCCGGTTAATAGACTTCGGGCAATTCGGCAATAATTATAAAGCATTTCCAAAGGGACAATGTCTTCATGGGTTGCAATCTGAAATACCGAATCTGCAGAGGTATAGACAATTGGCCTTCCGGTTTTCAGATGTTCTTCCCCAAGCTCTTCTAAAATTGCCGTTCCGGATTTTGGATAGTTTCCCAGGATCTTTTTGCTGATCTTTTTTTCAAACGCTTCAATAATGTCCGGAGGAAATCCATCTGGATAGGTGTGAAAAGCGGAATCCAGCACAATGCCGGCAATCTCCCAATGGCCGGTGGTGGTGTCCTTATTGGCCGATTTTTCACCCATCTTTCCGTAACAGCCGTAAATTTCAGGGGTAATGCAGCCGACCTCCACAATTTTTCCCAACCCCAAAGCGCAGAGGTTTGGGATCTTCAGCACGCCGGCTTGCCGGTAGATATGCAGCAGGGTATTGGTTCCATCATCATTGAACCGATCCGCATCCGGCAGATGGCCCACACCGACACTGTCCATAACGATCAGTATGACGCGATTGATCATCGATTAAAAAGATCCTCCCCCATTAATCCAGATAATTACCTATAATCAAGTTGTTCACGGGTTTCTTTAGGTATTGCCCCGGGTGCCGTCATAATGGCATTTTTGAGGGCTGTGGAACAGATGCACTTGCGCTTTTGCGGAACCTCGCTAACCAGTGAATGAATAATTTTCTTTGCAATGGAAATATTTCTTTTCAGGTTTTGGACCACGGTTTCCACAGTCACTTCTGTTTCTTCCTGGTGCCAGCAGTCAAAGTCAGTCACCATGGCCATCGGCGCGTAACAGATTTCACCCAAGCTTCTCCTCCTCGATGAGCCTGTTGGAGGGTTAAATCGAGCTGAGATCAAGCAACTTCTTGATCTGTTTCGAGAGATTGTGGAGGAAGGGATCACCCTTGTCATCATAGAGCACATCATGACGGCTAAATACTCCTAAAATTGATTAAAATCAACGCAAAATAAATGAAAAGCCAACATTCGTGCGGTTAGATGTCAGACATATCACAGGTTTTTGAGGTGGATGATATTTTGACCTTGTCGGAAGATATCACAGCATCTGAGCGGCGGCGACTCGAAGAAAAAAATAGGTATCCTTTCCTCTGCTCCGAGTTCAGTTTTCTTATCGAAGTCATAAGTTTTGAGTGGTGCTCAAAATGGCAAACTTGATGATGTATTGTTGAATTTTGAAGATCAGAAAGACTTTCCAATTGCACCTGTAAGCTATTTCGTCGAGGGCTTTCTTTCCTCCCTCCTATCTATCATTCAACTCTTTCTCAAGGGTGGGTCTAGGAAGATGTGGATAATTTAACTACAGCTTACCCAATTCATCTAACAGCTGGACAACCCTTAAAGACTCAGCCAGACCTGTTGTCCCCCTCATGCTTACGACCACTGAGATGGTCTCTAAGATCTCCTCTTTAGTCGCACCATTTTCCAGAGCATACATAGCTTGACCCAGTACGCAATTGCGACATCCCGCACCCAGGGCTACTGCCAATGCCATTAACCGCTTGACCTTACAACTGAGTTCAGCGTCTTTGTACACGTCATTCGTCAGATTTCTCACTTGTCCCAACACATCGGGGAGTAACTCTGCAAATTTGCCCAGCTGATTCATGCGATTATTATTAAGCTCTGTCTGACTCTCGACCATGATAGCCTCCTTCCCTAACAAGCTAGAAGTTGATAAATGCTCCCTTTTGGTGAGCCGAAATATAGGCGATTTTCCGTCATGTGTCAATGGGTCAAACAAAACAGGTATTGACCTTAGATACTCCTCTTCGAATCCTATTGACTGAAGACGACCCAAATTATGGTGCCACCATTTGACCGATCAATGATGTCAGGTTCCCGGCAGAATCCTATACTGAGACAACTCACTGAAATCTTTTCAGTATTGTCTTAGAAACCTTGATTCTTCGGGCGTTTCAAAACCTTCCAATTCTAGATCAATTAAGTACACTGCTAGGGCCAACGGTTGCTTATCGTAATCTATCGTTTTGGTAGGTGCTCGAAACGAATGATTAGCAAACGTAGTCGAAACTTCTCTTTCCCCATTATAAAGTCATTTCCAACGAGAAAGACAGGGTTATGATGATCCTGCCCTAATTGGTTAAACGGTGATTTCGTTTTTTTTAGTCGGCAGTTGTAAGCGAAAAAGTATTATTGACGCACAAGGCCAATTCCCCTATAGTCCGGCCTTGAAAAAGCGTATTTTCATAAGCCCAGCATCAGTTGGTCCACATTGTTCTTCACACAGTCGGCCTGTGAATTTCCTCTACAAGCACTGCCCTTATCCTCTCTATCATGGCGCGGTGAGTATTTCGGGTAGAATTTTCATGGACAACACTGCAGACAGAATCGGCCTTATACTTACCACACTCTCCAAACCGACCTGGCCGATGGTAAGGCCATGACGGTTAGTACGTTATGCTATGAACGAAGAGAAAACATCTAAATTCTTTTATGGTTACATCATTGTACTGGCCTGCTTTCTCATTCAGGGGATTGGGGTAGGCACCTTTTTCGCTTTCGGTGTCTTTTTCAAGCCGTTGCTGGCAGAATTCGGCTGGTCCCGGGCCACCATTTCCGGCGCTTCCTCTTTGGCCTTTCTCCTCATGGGTTTTCTGGGCATCCTGGCAGGAAATCTGAACGATAAATTCGGTCCGAGAATAATTATGGCGGTTACGGGCGTTTTTTATGGTTCCGGCCACTTCCTGCTCTCTCAGCTCAATTCAGTCTGGCAACTGTACCTGTTTTTCGGCCTGGTAGTGGGTATCGGCCTGAGTTCCATCGACGTAATCGCCTTAACTACTACCGCCAGGTGGTTTGTCCGGCGTCGGGGAATGATGACTGGCCTCGTTAAAGTGGGCACCGGTGCCGGACAGCTGGTTATGCCGCTACTGGCCAGCATATTTATCATTGATTACGGCTGGCGCTACGCCTATATCTTTATCGGCATCATCGTGCTGGTGTTCGTCATCGGCTCGGGCCAGTTACTGCGCCGCGACCCAGGGCAAATGGGACAGTTGCCAGATGGAGGCAGGGAACCAGCCACAGGCCAACTGGATCTGTCGGAAGGTGGCCTGTCGCTTCAGGAAGCGCTCCGCAGCGGGCAGTTCTGGATGGTTTGCATTATCAGTTTTTTGGCGGGGTACTGTATGCTCACTATAATGGTACACATTGTACCGCATGCAACCGACATTGGCATCGAGCAGATTAAATCGGCAGGTGTTTTATCCACCATTGGCGGGGTGAGCATGGTTGGCCGGCTGTCGACCGGCATCGCCATTGACAGAATTGGCAATACGAAATCGATGATTATATGCTTCATACTGCTGATTGGCAGCTTCTTCTGGCTACTGGTGGCCGGGGAAATGTGGATGCTGTACCTTTTTGCCATGCTCTACGGAGTTGCCCATGGCGGCTTTTTCACAGTGCTTTCGCCCATAGTGGCCGAGTTATTTGGGATTGGTTCCCATGGTGTTCTCTTTGGCATCGTTGCTTTCAGCTTAACCATTGGGGGTGCCATTGGCCCGGTGCTGGCCGGCCATATTTTCGATATCGCCCGCAGTTACCAGCTGGTTTTCCAGATTCTGACCGCAGTGGGTATTGCTGGCTTGTTCCTCACTCTATTTCTGAAACCGGCCATTCGAAAAGTATAACAGAGACAGGTCCCTGTTCTTTGCTAACCGCCGTAGTAAATACGCTATAGCATGCTATTGAATATCTGCGCAAGGCAGTATGGAAGTAAGGAGAGGCAAGCACCCGGATATTGTGATACGTGCACGGGCTACAAAATTAACGGCTATTAAAGACTAATTGCCGTAAGCTATCAATAACCCTGGCTAAAGAATTCCCAAATGATGCTGCCACTATTGGACACACCAATGGTGTCAGGTTTCTATTAGAATCCAATACTGACACAACACTCTGAAATTTTTCCAGTATTGTTTTAGCAACCTTGATTCTTCGGGCGTTT
>NKAJ01001973.1_pt2 | contig 16617 bp, 16 predicted proteins | sample 1556001 | NCBI WGS metagenome assembly NKAJ01 (sample SAMN06204642, study PRJNA360343) | marine sediment metagenome | isolation source: Jiulong cold seep at northern South China Sea | place: China: South China Sea, Jiulong cold seep | collected 2013-06 | reverse complement strand
TGACGGACCGGCCGGCGCCGGCAAGAGCACTGTCAGTAAAGAGCTGGCAAGGCGTTTGGGATACACGTATCTCGATACAGGCGCCATGTACAGGGCTGTAGCCTGGGCTGCCAGGCAAAAAGGGGTGGATGTTGGAGACGAAAAGGCCCTTTCAGAGCTATGTAATGACCTGAATCNACTGTCAGTAAAGAGCTGGCAAGGCGTCTGGGGTACACGTATCTCGATACAGGCGCCATGTACAGGGCAGTGGCCTGGGCTGCCAGGCAAAAAGGGGTGGATGCAGGAGACGAAAAGGCCCTTGCAGAGCTATGTAATGACCTGAAGCTGGGATTCCAGGGTGACCGAATCCTGGTGAACGGAGAGGATGTCTCGTCTTTTATTCGCACTCCGGAAATGGACGGGCTTTCTTCAGCGGTTTCCAGGGTTGCCGTGGTGAGGGAATATCTGACCGGAATGCAGAGGGAGCTTGGCAGACAGGGTCAATTGGTTGCAGAGGGCAGGGATATGGGCACAGTGGTCTTCCCTCAGGCTGCTCATAAATTTTTTCTTTCCGCCTCTGCCGGGGAGCGGGCAAGGCGACGGAAAATGCAAATGGAGAATCAGGGAGAACAGGTGGCATACGAAGAGATACTGGCCCAAATTGAGGCCAGGGACCTGGCGGATTCAACTCGTTCCATCGCGCCTTTGCAGGCTGCTCCTGATTGTATTGTAATTGACTCCTCCGATTTGACCGTGGAAGATGTCCTTGAAAAAATAGTAACCGAAATGTAGTTAACCTCCGAACCTTCACATTTGATCAATCCCGGCCAGCTTCCAGTCTGAGCTGCCAACCGGGCGTGCAAAGGTCCACTTTTCGGCAAACTTGACCGGCTCGGTCCGGCTGCCTTCAATCACCGTGTCTGTGGATTCATCCACAGTATAATCAAGGAGATTGGCAGTAAAGAGGACAGTAAGGTATTCTTCGTTTTTGCCGGCACCGGCATCCTCTATTTCCACTTTTCTAACTGCGATGTTTTCCAGCCGGTTAATCTGGCCTTTTTGTTTCATCTCCTGAAAATGTTTCATATACTCTGCTGACAACTCAGGCCCCAAAAGGTGTTCTATCGTGGAGATATCACGGTGCATCCAGCCGGCCTGCACCTTGAAGAATACGTCTTGAGCAAACTCCTTGAATTTTTCCTCGTCAAAGCTCCGGTCTGACATCCGTATCATGTTGAGAGCCTCTGATACAGTGTCAGCCGGCGGGGCATCTATCCCGACCGGCGAGCCTCCCGGCATAGGCCCCCCATGCCGGCTTGGAGGTGGAGGAACAGGAGGTGTCTGGCGGGCATGAGCCCCGCCCGGTCCGAATGATCCTGGAGTACTGTGAGACATTGAGGAAGATTTTTTGCGAGTAAAATGTCTGTACAGGAAATATAGCAGACCGCCAATCAGTATGATTTCAAAAAGGCCGATTCCGCTTCCGCCAAGACCACCCCCCATGGCGTGGCCCATGCCGCCAAAGAGCATGCTGCCGAGAAAACCTCCAAGCAGCCCTCCGCCGAGACCTCGCATAAAACTGCTGGAGCCTCTTTGGGTCGTGCTTGTTCTGGATGTGGGGGCTGTGGTCTGTTTAGTCGGACTGGTCTTCATGGGCCTGGAATATGACCGGCCGCCGCTCCTGGCCCTTGCGTCCGCAATATCAATAAAGCTTTCTGAAACAAAGGCAAAGACAAATATGAAAAATAGTGTGGTAGATATTACCTTAAGCACGTTATTTCTCCTCCAGCATTTTTTGCAACAATAAAGCGTCTGTTGCAGCGCTTCCATCGTCAGTATTATCGAAATATATAAAAGTTTCAATACCCCAATCCCTGATTGTGCCCAGCCACTTGCGGAGCATTTCTTCTCCATAGAGGCCGTGATACAGTTCATGGGCGCCGTGCAGACGCACATAGGCAAAGTCTGCCGTAACCTCCGAACTCATGGGGTGGCGACCGGCAGTGTCACTAACCACCCAGGCCACATTCTGCTTACTCAATATATCCCAGACCTGAGGCTCGTGCCAGGAGGGATGCCTGGCCTCCAGCGAGATCTTTGTATCCGGCGGTTGCATTGCCAGAAATCCTGTAAGGAGATCTTTGTCGAACTTCAGAGACGGGGGGAGTTGAAATAGTGCCGCGCCCATCTTTTCTTTGAGCGGCTTTATATCATTCCAGAACCTGTCGATGGAATTCTGTGAAACATCCAGCCGCCTGATATGTGTGAAAAAACGTGGCGCCTTAACTGCCCATAAGAAATCCGGTGGAGTACGCCTGTACCAGCCCTCCCATGTACTTTGGGGAAAAGAGCGATAAAAAGATGCATTCAGCTCTACAGTATGGAGTTTTGTTGAGTAGGTCTCAAGATATTTTCTTTTGGGTGTTTCGGGAGGATAGATTCTTTTAACAAAGCTTTCATAATTCCAGCCACTGGTGCCGATGTGGATATCAGGCATAGTCACATGACTAATTTTTTTCTGCACATTGCTCCGAGATGATATTCTTAAGCTCATCAAGACTGAAGGGTTTGCTTAAAACAGCATCAATACCGACTTCTGTCAGGTCTTTTGATTCGTATTCCGCGCCCCATCCGGTAACCAGGACAACCGGCAGATCGGCTTTTCTGCTTTTTGCCTTTGCCGCAACATCCCAGCCACTTATCACCGGCATACCCAGGTCTGTAATTACCAGATCAAAATCTTCTTTATCCAGAAAGTCTATGGCATGTTGTCCATCTGATACTCCTACTATCTTATGCCCTAAGCCGTCCAGCATTATTGTCAATAAATCCACTATCTGCTTTTCGTCATCAACAGCAAGGATTTTCAGGGGTTTCGTTTCATGGCTCCTTGCAGTTGGAGCTTCGCTTACCTTTTGCGTTTCGGAAATGGGCAAAGCAATTCTGAAAGTGGTGCCTTCGCCCTCCTTGCTGTCAACACTGATCGTACCTTTTGTTTGTACTATTAACCCAAATGAAACGCTGAGCCCCAGACCGGAATTACCAATATCCTTAGTGGTAAAGTAAGGATCAAAGACCCTTTTTTTAATATCTTTAGACATGCCGATTCCGTTATCTTCAATTTCCAGCACTACATTGGAATCCTTTTCGTAGGATCGCATGGCTATAGTACCACCTTCGGGCATGGCATCTACTGCATTAAAAATCAGGTTTGTTAAAATTTCCCGCAATTCCGCCGGATGCATTGAGACAGGTCTTGTGTCCTGGAGATCAAGCTTTGTGTTGATGAAAATACCATTTTTTTCACTTTCACCTTTCCACTTTGGTCTTGTCAACTCTATCGCATCTTTGACCACTTCACGCACGTTTGAGGCTTGACCCCTAGCTTTAAGTTTTTGACTAAAACCTGTAAATGTTTGCAGTCTGCTGACCGTGAATGCCCCGTCATTAACAGCAGTCTCTATGTTCCTGACCTTGCGCAGAGCCCCTTGGTCCTTTATTTCCATGGCCAGGAGCTGTGCATTGCCAAGGATTGTGGTGAGGAGGTTATTAAAGTCATGGGCTATTCCGCCGGCCATGGAACCCAGTGCCGTTAGTTTTTCAATATAAATCAATTTTTCTGTAGCGATTTTCTGATTTGTAAGGTCATGGACTACCAGCATACTTCCCTGACTCCGGCCTTCGGGATCTCTTAACGGGTGCAAGAAGATATCGGCAGGTACAGTGGTTCCATCCGGACGCAAAAGGTCTATGTCCGTGAGTCTGGCAAGACCTCCGGTTAGCAGCAAATTACTAAGATTGGCATAATCGGTTTTATCTTGAAATAGCTTTGCTGGAGAATGGCCTGCTATGTATTCAAGAGAACAGCCTGTAATGGAAAGAAAACTCGGATTTGCGTGCAGCATATTTCCGGCGGAATCTAAGAGGCAAATACCCTGTGGGGCATTTTCAATGACAGATTCCATATATGCCATAGTGCCACTGAGTTCCTTTTTGACATGATGAAGTTCGCTGTTTTTGGCTTCAACTAGCTGTTGAAGGTGCAGGTGGCTGGCATAAAGTTTTTCATGAAACTCTGTTGTCTGGAGAAGGCGACCTATTACGTTGGAGAGAATTACCAGATCACGCCTTTTACAAGGAGAAAAGGTCCTGGGAGCCGAGGAGCTGAGGTTGAGAACACCAATGGACCATAGAGGCAGGCAGACCAGACTGCAAGGCTGGACTTTCGAGCCGGGTTTAACAGGGATTGATTCCTTTGCGCTGTTCTCTATGAACATAGGAGTCTGTGATCCAAAGACCTTCCATGCTATACCCTCGTTCCGTTCAAATACCAGGTTCTTGCGATAAGATTGCTTGTGAGGGATTTCCAGGATTTCAGAAAAACCCTTGGCCGCTGTCAGCCTCAAGCAATCTTTTTTTGTGTCGTAGAGAAGAATTGAGGCGTTCTCAAAATCCGTGTCCTCGATGAATATGTCTATGATACACTTACAGATTTTCTCTTGAGAGATACACTGGCTTACAGCCTCTGCCATGCGGAGAATTATCCGCAGGGCCTGGATTTCATCTGTCTCTTGTCTGGGCGGACTGAGGAAATCATCCCCAGGATGTTCGACATTCTGCTCCATGGTGGATTCAGACCTCATCTTCCAAAGGCCATTTGCCTTTTCGCCAAGCGTTCATTGCCCTGCTGCCCGATCATTTTTGGACTGCAAAGAGCTGTTTTTTTTATACATCGGCCTGGAGAGTTGATTTATATAATATTTTCTATAATAATGGTTGCCAGGTTATTAGTTGTCAAAATTATCCTATCACTAATTTCATTCCGAAAATAGCCATATGAAAGAAAATTTTTTGGAATTTCTCAAAAACCATCCGTCGCTTCAGCATCTGACTCATTCAGAGCGTCTGGATCTAGCCCGTTCTATCGAGCAGGAATATCTGGTTGGAGTCCTCTCCGGCATTATCCACGATGTTGAAGAAATTATTGAGATTGATTCCGGACTTGAAGAAAAGAAGATCCTTGAGATTGCTGCGGAAAAGATCGCAAATATTCTTAAGGCCGAAGCTGCATCCATACGGCTCTTTGATCCCAAATCCATGAGCATGACTTGCCTCGGCACACACCAGATTCCTGAGGCCGAATGTAAAATTGCCATCCCTTTTGAGGATTCCATCTCAGGACAGGTGGTCCGGGATAACAGAAGCATCGCCATATCGAGCCTCCTTGAAGATCCGTACTTCAAGATTAAAAGCATCGTGAAAGATAAAGGATTTAATTCCCTCTTGGCGGTCCCTCTTAAGATTCCAAGGTTTTCAGGTTCGGAAGGAGACATTCTCGGCTCCCTTCAGATTTATTACAAGGAGGATAACCGGAAGTTTGATCCATTTGAGATCATTCATGCCGAGCTCCTGGCCCGCCGTGTAAGCTATGTCCTGGCCAAAAGGAAGATCCTGGCCTTACAGAGGCTGAGTGCGCACAAGGAGAACATGGTAGACAGGATTTTTATTAAGTTGAGTAACCGGGAAGGGATCAAGTTGAAGGACCTGTTCATGGACCTGATCCCCGAGCTTGAGCCATATCTGCAGGTCAAGAGCTGTTCTCTGTTTTCAGTGTCCAAGGATCAGAAGTTTATCCGTCTTGAGGCCGGGTATCCCCTGGACAAAACGTATCACCAATTGGGCTATACCTTTACAGTGAACCATCACCCGTACTTCCAAACCGCGATCCATGGGGCACCGGAATACGGAGACCATCCGTTTGAGCGGATCGATCCTGCCTATCTTTTGATAAAAGATCCTGAAAAAAGCCGCTTCACCAGCTCAGGTATGCGGAAATTCGTCCAAAGGCATCACATTCATTCCATCCTGATCGTCCCGCTCAGGGTAAAGGGGACCACTCGTTATCTGATGACCTTTTATGCTACGGATCAGAAGTCGTCTTTTATGAACGAAGAGATAGATCTGTTGACCTTTTTGGGAAAAGAAGCCATGAAGGCCTTGCGGTTAGAGCTCTTGGACGACATCATGCACGATTTTAAAAATCCGGCAATTGCTATCACAGGATTTGCCTCCAGGGCCAGGAATCTGATGGAATCAGAAGACCTTGAGGGGATACGGAACAAGTTGGTCACCTACCTGGACATCATCCTTAAGGAAACGGTCCGTATGCAGGATATGGCCCTGGCCATGAGATTGGAAGGCCGGGAAGAGGTGCTGGATCTCAGTGAGATCGCCGGCGAACGATTCCGTCTTAATGAGGAAGCCATTCGGCAATCATGGCGCAAATACATCCGGATAGAGCCCCCGGAAATTGAAGCAGAGATATCAGTCTATTGTCCGCGGTTTGGTCTGGAACGAGTACTGGACAATCTAATGAACAACGCTGTCAATGCCATCCCGAAACAGGGAGGCGCTCTGTCCATGCGTTGCTATATAGAGGAGACCNCAGAAGACCTTGAGGGGATACGGAACAAGTTGGTCACCTACCTGGACATCATCCTTAAGGAAACGGTCCGTATGCAGGATATGGCCCTGGCCATGAGATTGGAAGGCCGGGAAGAGGTGCTGGATCTCAGTGAGATCGCCGGCGAACGATTCCGTCTTAATGAGGAAGCCATTCGGCAATCATGGCGCAAATACATCCGGATAGAGCCCCCGGAAATTGAAGCAGAGATATCAGTCTATTGTCCGCGGTTTGGTCTGGAACGAGTACTGGACAATCTAATGAACAACGCTGTCAATGCCATCCCGAAACAGGGAGGCGCTCTGTCTATGCGCTGTTATATAGAGGAGACTATGGCCTGTCTCGAGATCAGAAATACAGGAGAGATACCAGAGGAAAAAATTGATCAGGTCAAAAAAGGTGAAGTAAGGGGTCGTGGCTTAAACATCATTTATCGGTTTGTGCAAGGCAACCACGGAAAGATCGNAATACAGGAGAGATACCAGAGGAAAAAATTGATCAGGTCAAAAAAGGTGAAGTAAGGGGTCGTGGCTTAAACATCATTTATAGGTTTGTGCAAGGCAACCACGGAAAAATCCATATCCGGACCGAGGACGGTCAGACCGTAGTCATTGTCAAGCTCCCGCTTTTTCAGCAAAAAGGCACTGAACTTACGAAGTAAACCGTGGATTTCAACTCAGGGGTTCAGGGTTCAAAGGTTCAGGGTTTGCCGAAAACCTGAACCGTTAATTCGTGAGTTCTGAATGTAGAAGGCATAAGAATAGTACGAGACGAACATAGACTCGGGCCATCTGCCGAACCGGCAAATGGCCTTACAATGACTTTTTTCCCGCCATGCCGACGGGGGAAAATGTCTGCGTCTGTCTGTGTGTATCGAGTGAGCGCAGCGAGCAGGTGACGAAATGCCCGGTTATGACTGNGACCGAGGACGGTCAGACCGTAGTCATTGTCAAGCTCCCGCTTTTTCAGCAAAAAGACGTTGAGTTAGCAAAGAAAAAACTCTAATATCAATTAATTAACCGCCGGCGGCAAGACTCTTTCAGACAAGACAAACAGGATGTGCAGGATTTTTTTATCCTGATAATCCTGTAGATCCTGTCTGGAAAATGGAAATTCCTATACTATCAAGTTTAAATCGCGTCTTTGTGTGAATTCCGGCTTTTGGCGACTGTATTAAGATTTGAGTTTAAGGCCGGGCTCCTCCCGGATAAAAATCTCAACCGGATTTTCACGTTTTTTCTTTGGTAGATCAACTCCCTGTCTTCGAAGCTCTGTAACGATTTTCGAAACCTGAGCTTTGCTGATACCGAGTTCGTCTGCGATTTCAGCCGCGGTCATGTTTGTGTAGTTCTTGTAGATGTGGCGTACATCATCTACTGCATATGGCCTGCTTTTAGTTCTCGTCATAATTCATCATCCTTTCCCAAGTTTTTTATCTATAAATTGTGGTNCGTTTTTTCTTTGGTAGATCAACTCCCTGTCTTCGAAGCTCTGTAACGATTTTCGAGACCTGAGCTTTACTGATACCGAGTTCGCCTGCGATTTCAGCCGCGGTCATGTTTGTGTAGTTCTTGTAGATGTGGCGAACATCATCTACTGCATATGGCCTGCTTTTAGTTCTTGTCATAATTCATCATCCTTTCCCAAGTTTTTTATCCATGAATTGGGGTATTGCTGCAAATAATCGCACATTGGCCGGAGAAAGACAAGGCCCATCAAGTTGTTATTCAACAGGATAAAATTAGTATAACAGAAACGAACGTTTTGCACCAATCCAAAAGCAGAAAATTCGCAGATCTTTTTTCTTATGTGTGAAGATGATCAGTTTTTCCGGAATGACACATGGCCATTTTTGTCCATGTCTATCAGGATATTGTCTCCCTCTTTGAAGGTCCCCTCGAGGATTTTAAGGGCCATCGGATTCTCAATGTGGCGCTGAATGGCCCTCTTGAGAGGACGGGCCCCGTAAGTAAGATCATAGCCTACGTCGGCTATCCATGTCTTTGCCCCTTTGCTCACGTCAATTTCGTAATTATGCTCCTGCAGACGGTCCTTGAGATAGCTGAGCTGGATATCCACAATACTTTGCAGGTGTTCCTTGCTGAGTGAGTGAAAGATGATCATGTCGTCAACACGGTTCAGGAACTCGGGTTTGAAGCGGAGACGAAGGGCGTCCATCATCCTGTGCTCCATCTCCTCCGGGTCCTTGATTTCCTGAATCAGGTCAGTGCCTATGTTGGAAGTCATGATAATTATGGTGTTACGGAAGTTTACAGTACGACCCTTGCCGTCAGTAAGCCTTCCATCGTCCAGGATTTGGAGCAGTATATTGAATACGTCCTGATGGGCCTTTTCTATCTCGTCAAAAAGAATAACAGAATAGGGTTTGCGCCGTACGGCCTCTGTGAGATAGCCCCCTTCTTCATATCCCACATAGCCCGGAGGCGCACCGATTAACCTGGCGACTGAGTGTCTTTCCATGTATTCGCTCATGTCCATACGAATTATGGCCTGTTCCGTATCGAACATGAATTCAGCCAGGGTCCTGGCCAGCTCTGTTTTTCCAACACCTGTGGGTCCGAGAAAGATAAAGGAGCCAATAGGCCGCGCGCTGTCCTGCAGGCCGGCCCTGGCCCTGCGGACTGCGTTTGATACCGCCTGTATGGCCTTTTCCTGGCCAACAACCCTCTCGCTCAGGCGATCTTCCATGTGGACCAGCTTTTCCCTCTCTCCCTCAAGAAGTTTGCTGACCGGTATTCCGGTCCACTTGGATATGATGTCCGCAATTTCGTCAGCGTCCACCTCCTCCTTGAGCATGGCGGTGCCATCCTTCTGAAGCTCCTCTATACGGTCCTGTTCCTCTTTGAGTTCCTTTTCAAGATTTGGGACCTCTCCGTAGAGGATTTCAGCCACCTTGTTCAGGTCACCCTCACGCTGGAATCTTTCTGCGTCGATCCTGAGCTGATCTATACGTTCCTTGATATCACGGATTTTTTGAATAATTCCCTTTTCCTGCTGCCAGCGGGCCTTGAGCGCATCGCTCTGCTCTCTGAGGTCGGCAAGATCCTGTTTGATCTTCTCTAATCTTTCCTGGGAGGCCGGATCAGTTTCTTTTTTCAGGGCCTCTTGTTCTATTTCAAGCTGCATGCTCCGGCGCTCCAGTTCGTCAATGTCCGCTGGAAGGCTGTCTATTTCGATTCTCAGCTTTGCTGCTGACTCGTCTATAAGATCAATAGCCTTGTCCGGGAGAAAGCGATCCGTGATGTAGCGCTGAGACAGCGTTGATGCCGCAATTATAGATGAATCCTTTATCCGCACTCCATGGTGCACCTCGTATTTTTCTTTCAGTCCGCGGAGTATGGCAATGGTGTCCTCAACACTGGACTCATTCACCATCACGGGCTGAAAGCGTCTTTCGAGCGCCGCATCCTTTTCTATGTACTTGCGGTATTCGTCTATTGTGGTGGCACCGATACAGTGGAGATCTCCCCTGGCAAGGGCAGGTTTCAGCATGTTCGAGGCATCCATGGATCCCTGGGCCGCTCCGGCGCCCACCATAGTGTGGATTTCGTCTATGAACAGGATGACCTCGCCCTGCCGTTCTGCTACTTCCTTGAGGACTGCCTTCAGCCGTTCTTCAAATTCACCCCGGAACTTGGCCCCTGCGATCAAGGCCCCCATATCCAGGGCAATAATGCGCCGGTCCCTCAGTGTCTCAGGAATATCGCCGGAGACTATTCGTTGGGCCAGACCCTCTACTATCGCAGTCTTACCAACGCCGGGTTCACCTATGAGCACGGGGTTATTCTTGGTCCTTCGTGACAGTACCTGCAGGACCCTGCGAATTTCATCGTCGCGACCTATTACCGGGTCCAGCTTCCCTGATCTTGCAAAAGAGGTGAGGTCTCTTCCGTACTTTTCAAGTGCTTGATACTTTTCCTCAGGGTTAGGGTCGGTTATTCTCTGGCTACCCCTTATGGATACCAGGGCCTGCAGGAAGGTATCCTTGTTGACCCCATGGCCTGTTAATGCCTGGCCGGCCTTTGTGTGGGACGCGTCGAGGATGGCAAGGACCAGGTGTTCCTGGCTGACATACTCATCCTTCATTTTATCCGCAATGGTAAATGCCTTTTCCAGTATCTGATTCAGCGTGGACGACATATAGATCTGCAGACCCGCTCCGCTCACTTGAGGGAGATTGTTTACAGCCTCATCCACTTCGGCTTCAATGGCCTGGATTTCAACCCCCATTTTCCTCAGAACCGATGGCACAATTCCCTCAGGCCGGGCCAGCAGTATCTTTAGCAGATGTTCGGGCTCGATTTGCTGATGCCCTTTGCTTTGGGCCAAGCTCTGGGCCTCCTGCAGGGCCTCTTGTGATTTCATTGTGAATTTTTCAAGTTGCATGATTTAAAATATCCTTAGAATTCAAAGACTTAAATGTATTGAGAAGTTACTTTTTATTCCAAAGCAAGGTAAGAATCGGAGATTATAGTGTCAATAGACACACAATAACAATTGCTTTGTTAAATCACATGTAGAATATTGAACTAGTGAGCAAATTAATCAATATTCCGGAGGAGTTGAGCCTATGACAATTGATCTCAGGGATGAAAGGATTCGTCTGGAAAAAGACGAGAAAAAAAGCCTTTCTCCTTTTGCAACCCTCAGTGTTGATGCTGTCCGGGAGAGGGAGGAGGAACGGTTAGCTACAGATCACAGGCAGTGGTTTTCAGTTGATGCAGACAGAATTCTGCATTCACTGGCATATGCAAGGTATATAGACAAGACTCAGGTTTTTTCCCTTATCCCCAATGATCATATTACTCATCGAGTGCTGCACGTCCAACTGGTATCAAAGATTGCCAGGACTATAGGCCGTTTTCTCCGATTGAATGAGGATCTTATAGAGGCCATTGCCTATGGGCACGACATTGGCCATCCTCCCTTTGGTCACGATGGTGAACGGTATCTTACCGAGTTATGCATGGAATGCGGTCTTCCTCCGTTTATTCATAGTGTCCAGGGAGTTCATTTCCTGCGCAGAGTTGAGCGAAAGGGTAGGGGATGCAATCTTAGTCTCCAGGTGTTTGATGGAATACTGTGCCACGATGGGGAGATACACTGCCCGTCAATCAGCCCTCACAGAGGGAAGACATTTAAGACGCTCGATGCTGAGGTAGAGGCAAAGCTCTCCTTACCTCAGACAGACCTCCGGCCCATGACCCTCGAAGGTTGTGCGGTCAGGATGGCCGACGTAATCAGCTATGTGGGAAGGGATATCGAGGACGCCATCAGGCTTTGTTTAATTAGGAGGGATCAGATCCCCGGTCATTGCCGGAAGATATTGGGGGATACGAACGGGACCATTGTTTACCGCCTGGTCGAGGATCTTATTAAATCCAGCCTGGATAGAGATGAAATAGCCTTCAGTCATGAGGTGGTAAATGCCCTGGCAGAGCTAAAGGCCTTCAATATGGAGTTCATCTATATGAATCCCAAGATTAAAACCGAATCATCCAAAATTAAGGACCTCTACAGGATTTTATTTAAACACTTTCTGGATGACCTGCAACAGGACAGGAATGAGTCAGTGATTTTCAGGGATTACCTTAATGGGATGGATGACAGCTACGCTCAGGGGCAGTCTTACCAGACCATTGTGAGAGACTTTATCGCAGGCATGACTGATGCATATTTTCTCAGGATGGGAAAAACAGTCCTGATCCCGCAGCCTCTACCTGCCAGATTTTCTTCTTTAGATACTGTGCCGGGTGGTTGATTTTTTCCTCCTCGCATCTTGCCCTCGAACAGAATTCATGAGTTTTGCAAGAGGCTCAGAGGATTTTTTTTAAGTTTTTTTTCATTAGTTCCGATAAGTTTTAAGAACAGAACATGCGGATGTCTTCCGGAGGCTATTACTGCGCGCCTCGAAAGGATATGTTTAGTGGTATTTTTATAAATAACGTGTTATTATATTGTTGGTCGGGGATTACTACAAAATCCGGGTTAATGGGATATGCAAGAGAGTATAATGAAAGAAATATTTTCTTCTGAACGACGGCAGGATGAGCGATTCCCGATTGAGTCATTGGTCACGATTTCGGACGGCCGGCGTTTCTATGTGGAGTCTATGACAGACATCAGTATGAGTGGTGTTGGACTCGAGGCATTACAGGAATTTCTTGCCAGCTCGAGACTGACCATATTTTTTCCATCAAATTCCCGAGTCAAAATTGAAGGCATTGTACGATGGATTCGGAAAAAGGGTCATATGCACCGTATGGGATTGCAGTTTATGAATATGACGCCTAAGCAGAAAAAGAGTGTTCATGGGTTTATCCATGGGTTTAACAGTGTACCCGCTATTTGAATATTCTACTATCCTTTCCTGATTCCCAAAGCGTTCACAACTTCCTCTTCAACCAGGGACCAGACCTTTCTTTTGAGTTCCAGATAGCGATCCGCAAGCTGGAGTTCCAGCTTGCGGGGGCGTGGAAGATCGTTTTCGAATACAGCCTTAACCCTGCCAGGCCTGGCAGACATGATGACAACGCGGTCGCTTAGGATGAGGGCCTCGTCTATGGAGTGGGTGATGAACAAAATCGTCTGGTTTGATTTGTACATCAGGCGTAACAGCTCCTGTTGCATGGCCTGACGCGTCATGGCATCCAGCGCACCAAAGGGCTCGTCGCAGAGCAATACGTCCGGTTCATTTGCAAGGGCCCGAGTGAGCGCCACTCTCTGCTGCATACCACCGGAGAGCTCGCCGGGGTAGGAATAGTCAAATCCTTCAAGTCCTACTCTCTTAATCCACCGCTTGGCCTGTTCGTGCCTCACCTTTTTCTGAACGCCCTTCAGCCGTGGGCCAAAGGTGATGTTTTCGATAACAGTCATCCAGGGAAACAGGGCGTAGTTCTGAAAGATCATTCCGCACCGGGGCTCTACTTTGGTGATCTCTTGTCCTTCCAAAAGGATGCGGCCGGAAGATGGTCGGATAAAGCCCGCCACCATATTAAGAAAGGTGCTCTTCCCACAGCCTGAAGCCCCCACAATGCACACAATTTCCCCTTTTTTCACAGTCAGGGAAAAATCGTGAATAGCCTCTACGTCCTCTTTGTGGGAGTGAAATACCTTCGATACATTATCAGCCCTGATCAGGATGTCACTCATGAAATTCTCTTCCAGGGCAAAAGGACCTTCTCGATCACTCTATAGATGATGTCCAGAACCAGCACGGTAAGGCTGATACAAAGCATCCCCACCAATACCTGCCCGGTGTCTGACCACTCCTTCGCAGTCCAAATCCTGAATCCCAGTCCGCTGTTAGCCCCTACCATTTCAGCCGAGATGACACAGGTCCAGGCAATGGCCAGGACCACCTTCAGGCCGCTTAGGATATTGGGAAGAGCGCCGGGGAGCATAACAAAACGAAGTGTATGCAGGCGTTTGGCTCCCAGATTTCTTGCGGCAAGGATCAAAAGGGGGTCTACCTTTAGGGTGGCATCAATAGTATATACAAGCACAGACGCAAAACAGCCCATGAATACAATGGCATATTTCTGCTGTTCGTCTATCCCTAACCAGAGCATGGAAAGTGGTATCCAGCTCAAGGCCGGAAGTGGGCGTATGATGGAGACGATGGGATTAAGAAACGCCCGGACCAGGCGGCTCATGCCCATTATCAGTCCCAGGGGGACGCCGACTACGGCGCTCAGCAGAAATCCGGTGAGCACCCGTGTGCCACTCATTCGAATATCATTCAGCAGCACGGCATCCTTGCCGGTCGTCATTGCCAGCGCTCGCTCCATCACCTGGCTTGGGGCAGGGAGAAAAAAAGGATCGATAAAGCCGAGGCGCACCACCACCTCCCACAGGCCAACAAAAAAGATAAAGCCTGCCGATCCAATAATAGCCGAATGCCAGAGCCCGAGTTCTTTGCCATCCATGAGATCAGTCTCCGGCCGGCCCTTCCACGGGAAGGACGTTAAGGTTTACCCAGTGGCGGAAATCAGGCTTGACCGGGATAGCTTTCATGTCTTTGTAAAGGATATCAATAACGAAATCGACCTGTGCGAAAAGATCCTCATCACTCATTACTCGCGGTTGGTCCTTAAGCCCCTGCCATACGAACTTGCGCAGGTTTGTTCGGACAAGCTCCAGGTCCTGTTGTATGTAACGTCCTTGGACGATCTGCGCTGTCTCGTCAGTATGGGTCTTTACCCACTCCAGCGCTTCGAAATAGGCGGCCATAAACCGCCGTGCCCTCACGATGTTCTCATCTACCCACGTCTTGTTCAGGATGAGAACATCCGGGCCGGTCATTGTGCCGAATCGTCTAAAGATTTCAGTGTCGGTGTCCATGCCCAGTACTGTGGCCCCTTTTACCTCCAGTAGCTGGGAAAATCCGGGTTCCCAGACCAGGGCGGCGTCCACATTACCGGCACGAAAGACAGCCGGCACGTCGCCCACCTCCAGATTTACAAGCTTGACATCCCTGTCCGGTTCAAGACCATGCTGCCGGAGCAAAAGCCGGCAGGTGATATCCACAGTGGAACCAAATGGGAAGCCGATTTTCTTCCCTCTGATATCCTCAAAACCCGATATGCCCGGCCGTGCCACCATCCCCTCAAAACCAGGGGCGATATCCTGATTGCCTATCCAGTAAAAGCGCGTGTTGCCCTGGGCCATGGCACTCAACATGGCGATTTCTCCCAGACTGGCAAATTGAGCCTCTCCGGAAGAGATAGCATTTAGTCGGTCCATGCTCTTGCCGATGAATCTCCACGATACGTCAAAGCCATGTTTCCTGAAGATACCCCGCTCTATGCCCACCCATACCGGAATGTGACCGTACCACTGGGAACCTACAGCCATGACAGGTGCTGGACCAACATCCTTTGGTTTTTGTTCACAACCTGATAGAAAAAGAAGCAGTATCAAGCACAAGAGGCCTACTGCTGTGATGCGATACCATCCACACATAACCTAATCTCCTGATGTCTGTGGTTTTTTCCTTTCCCCTCCCCTGGCGGGAGGGGATGGGGGAGGGGGTAGCGGGGCAACCAGCATTCCTACCGCGACCCAGAATCCCCGACAGGGACACTAAAACGGCCTCTCAAGACGCTCCAGTATCTTTTCCGCAAAGGCCCAGACCTTTTTCTTGTTCATCCAGGTCTTATAGGGTATGGGAGTCTCTTGGCCGTAAAGCATCTTGTAGAACCGCTTAAGTCCTTTTGTATCCCCGGCATCCAGCTTGTCCGGGTTTATTTCCCCGCCCAGGAGTCCGGCATGGATCGGGGGTTTTGGCAGGCTCTTAATCAAAGGCAGGATATAGTTCCATCCGCCGTGGACCTTTCCCTGCACAAAAATCCCTGTTGTGTCCATGGCGACTCCAAAGACTACAGTCTTTTTGCCTTTCAGCGCATCCTTGAAGCGGTTCACATATTCCTGCACAGAGGGCAATACGTGGTGGTTGTAGATACCAGAGCCCAGGATGACAATATCTGCATCTGCCGGGTCCGGCATGGATTCAGCCTTATCCACAAGGCAATCGCCGCCCAGTCTTTCCGCCAGCCATCTTCCGATTTCTAGGGTGGAACCATACTTGCTCGCACATACGATTAAGGTTTTCATGATTGTCCTCCAATACAACAAAACTTGCTGGATTTATAGTGCCATGGAACCAGGCCGCGCATCTTCCTGATGATAGTGCTGGAAGTAATCAATAAGTGCCTGGGCCAGGTTGACATTCCAGAACTCCCCTGCCACTGTGAGCTCAATCCACCCTTCCCCCGGACGCCGTATCAGGCCAGCCTGCTCCCATTGCTTAAGGAGCGGGGAAAAGACTGCCTCTAAGTCAAAACCGTGCTTTTCTCCAAGGGCAGTGAGATTCACTCTGCCACTTTCCATCTGTCCAACAAGGTTTCTAAAAAGAGGGGAGTGAACAGGCAGGAGAATGGCCGTGGCCACTGGTTTTTCCCCTGCGTTGACACGCTCGTAANAGATTCACTTTGCCATTTTCCATCTGACCAACAAGGTTTCTGAAAAGAGGGGAGTGGGCAGGCAGGAGAATGGCCGTGGCCACTGGTTTTTCTCCTGCGTTGACACGCTTGTAGTAGGTCTTCAGATTCCCCTCCTGGAAGAAATAGTGGCCGTGAAGGCGCCCTCCTGCA
>NKAJ01000631.1_pt1 | contig 16700 bp, 16 predicted proteins | sample 1556001 | NCBI WGS metagenome assembly NKAJ01 (sample SAMN06204642, study PRJNA360343) | marine sediment metagenome | isolation source: Jiulong cold seep at northern South China Sea | place: China: South China Sea, Jiulong cold seep | collected 2013-06 | reverse complement strand
GTTCCCTGGCAAGCAAACTGCGTCGTCTTGCAGTTGTGGTAAGAGCCTCCAGTCTGGTAAGCAGGGTACCAGCCGTAGTACGTTCGGTAAATGAATAACTGATAACCGGAAACTTCGAGTTCTCATGAATATACCTGCGCATCTCATTTCGCACCAGGGCAGCCTCAGCACACCTGAAACAGGTCGCAATCAGCACCGCATCAGCATTGGTCTTCCCATCCACCAGTGCCTGCGCCCTTGCCATCATCAACTTCAAATCCGGACTTGCCACCTGGAGACCAAATCTTTCCTCCACGGCCTTAACATCGTCAATGGTTATCTCAGGGAAAATGATTTCTGCATCCACCATCGCAGCAGCCGTTTCAATCTCTTTCTGGATACCACTGTATTCACTACCGCAAGACAACTGGGCAATCTTAACAAGATTCTCCTTCGCCATATCACTCATCCCCCTTACCTGATTGTGCCCCTGACAACCCGTCCAGGAACTCACGTATCTTATGCACGAATGCCTTTGCCTCGTCCTCTGTTTTAGGATAATCCATCTCAAGTAATGGCACCTTCTTTGCACGCACAAGGAAATTTATCAATTCATTAGTACGTGCACATCCCATACATCCAAAAGATATGTCGGGCTCTCTCACAATAATACCTGCCTCTGCTTCCTCCAGCAGGGGACCCAGCAGTGACATCCTGCCTCTCACGCCTGCAGGCACTTCCACAGCCGCGTACTTCAATCCCAGTTTTGGGTCCTCTGGTGTAATATTAATGGGCGGCGAATCCAGACCTGCTGTGCGAATCTTTTTTCCGATCTCCTGCATCATAGCCAGAGGTTCGTGACCGAACCTGTCTACAAGGTCTGACAGTATCAAACTGTTGCTGGGGTAAATGAAAACTTTAACCATCTTAATAACCTCATTCTGATTCTTTGACCTCTTTTTCAATTATGTCCTTAAATTTTTCAATGGTAAGATGCGGCGGTGTAACGTCTTTTATTTCAGGCATCTCTCCTTTTTCGATCTCATCCAGTGCTNATAACCTCATTCTGATTCTTTGACCTCTTTTTCAATTATGTCCTTAAATTTTTCAATGGTAAGATGCGGCGGTGTAACGTCTTTTATTTCAGGCATCTCTCCTTTTTCGATCTCATCCAGTGCTTCTGTGAAATACGGCAGGAGAGCAAATTCTATCTCATGCTGATGGAACCCGGGTTTGGCACCCCCGCCCTGGCTTGCCCTGCATCGGTTTGAACTCCCGGGAGGCACTCCTCGCTCTTTGATAAATATCCGGTTTGGGTCCAGATTCCTGATTTCACTTGCAATCCGGTTAACTTCAGACCTTCTACCTTCAACAATAAGACCAAAACACGTCTCCTTAACCGTGACATCCGCATTGCTCTCGTATATCTTAATAACTAAGTCACTGGGCAGGGTAAATGTAGAGTGCAGCACTATCATCTTGCTGATAATGTCATCATCGTCACTCATCCTGCTCCACCTCCATCACATAGACGATATCACCTTGTTTAAACGCCAATAACTTCTCAGCGTCAGTCACTTTTCCAATAATATTGGTACAGTGGAACTTCTCACCCGTGGGGCCGTATCGATTGTCATCCACGGTTTTGACCCCCATTATACCATACATCTTAGAAGCCTGATTGGTCACACCCATCTCGCCTGCAACCACAATTTCCTTTGGTGTATTTTCAGGCATTATCTCCTTGTATGACTCAACTCTTTTTATGGTCTTTAACAGAGTGGTGTTCTCATAAGTGAAATCCACAGGCAGTGGGCCTAATGGCCGCTCTTTAAGTCTAAGAGCATGTTTGAAAAATTCCACTGTCGTGGGTGCTTTGTCATAATAAAATTCTATATGGATCAACTGGTTAGGCGGGATACAAAAAGCAGATATTTTACCTCCGTCCAATATCTCCATTGTAGTTTCAGGGCGCTGTTCAACGATTATAGCATCAACACCATCATAACCACCTATCTCCAGTGTGAGTCCACGCTCCTGTGCGAGTTCAGCAGCTTCATTGATGTTCAGACCCAGGAACATGACCCGCTCAGGTGTGGCAGTTACAGTGAGTTTATTACCTTTGTCAGCCAGCTTTATCAGTTCTATTCCTTTCGTAATACTTCCTACAATAGAATGTGCCACACTGCTGGTACGGTCCTCCTTTGAAATGAACACCCTGCCCATTCCATCACCATGGGTACGTACCGCCACACTACCTTCTGAGCGGGAATCAAGCGATTCGAAAGGACAAATTTCGCCTTTAAGGACATCATCCACCACATAAGAACTTGAGATATCATCAACCCTGAAGAACCCGTGACGTACCAGGCCAAAGAAATGTTCTGCACCTTCAGATGAATCTTTATTCATTTCAACCGCAAAATAAGTGAAGATCTTCATACCATCTTCAAGTGCAGTATCCATGTCATTAGTAGTGATCTTATCAGTCAGGGTCTCCCATTTTATAACCGGTTCAATGTCGGTAATGGTATCCCCCTGTTCCAGTTTTGTAAGGATGTTCTTGCTGCTTATGACCCTGGCAAATACACCGCCGTCTACAGGGGAGCCGTGAGACGCCGTATGATTGTTTTTTGCAACTATCACGTAAGTGTTCTTTGCATCATACCCGCCAGCACCAAAGATAATATCATACCTCTTGTACGCATATGTACCTCTATCGGGTTTGATACCAGTTTCAACAGGACCAAAGGCCACTGCATCCGGAGTGGCCCAGTGAGCATGCAATTCCGTGCCAACAAATTTGGTAGCCCAGGTATTCAAAAATTCAGCTTTTTCGGAATCCACTTCTATCTTGAACTCACCTTTATTCGTCTTAACACTGTATTCGGTGGTAAGCTCTTCACGCTCCTCTCCTCCTTTTACAATCCCTATCGTAGTACCTTTATGGTAGGTTGTCTGTGTCTTTGTCAGCAACTCGCTAAGTATAGCCCCTTCTTCCATCTCTATTGAAAGTTCATTCAACTCAACTGTGATAACACCGCTCACAAACATNGTACCTTTATGGTAGGTTGTCTGTGTCTTTGTCAGCAACTCGCTAAGTATAGCCCCCTCTTCCATCTCTATTGAAAGTTCATTCAACTCAACTGTGATAACGCCGCTCAAAAACACTCCTCCATATCAAAATACGACTGGCCCATAATACTTACCTGCTACTATACCTATATTTTTTACAAGTTANTCTTCACGCTCCTCTCCTCCTTTTACAATCCCTATCGTAGTACCTTTATGGTAGGTTGTCTGTGTCTTTGTCAGCAACTCGCTAAGTATAGCCCCTTCTTCCATCTCTATTGAAAGTTCATTCAACTCAACTGTGATAACACCGCTCACAAACATTCCTCCATATCAAAATACCAATGGCTCATAATGCTTACCTGCTGCTATACCTATATTTTTTACAAGTTAAAAAACTATAAGTCTTTCGCTATGCCTTCCTGTGATTCTTCACGTTCCTCTTTTGTCAGACGAGTGAGCACATCGGCCGTATCACCGATATCCACTATCTTACCCAATCTCATCAGGGCAGCCCGGTCACATACTTCAGCCACAAAGTCCATATCATGGGACACAATCACAAATGTTTCGCCCATGGTCTCCCTGGCATGCAGGATTGATTTTGACACCTCAATCTTTGTGATAGGGTCCATTGTACCAGTGGGTTCGTCAAATACCAGTATCCTGGGTTCCTTCATCAATACAGCAGCCATTGCCACCCTGTGCCGCTCCCCTTCACTCAGTTCATCCGGCATCTTTTGAAGGATGCTCTCAGCCTTATGTTCTGAGAATCCTGTCGTCGTAAGAGTATAAATGGCCTTACGTTCACCAAGTTCATGGGGGAGTTCCAGGCCAATGGATTCGGTCAGGTTATCAATAATATTCCTGTGCGGATACAGGCTGTATTCCTGATGCAATGCACCGATATATTTGGTGGCCCGTCCTTTGCCGTGGAAACCCATTATTCGCATGTCCACCCATTCGTCCCCAACCCTGATGTCTATCTCACCCTCGGTGGGCTGCAAATGGCCTGTGATAATCTTGGATGTTGTTGTCTTCCCGGCGCCACTCACACCGATTATCCCGAATATCTCTCCCTCACACACTTCAAAATCAATGCCATCTACTGCATGGACTATGCCGCGGTCAAGAGAGAAATATTTCATTCTCAGGTTCTTGGATTTTATGATAGGTTCACCAATTTCGATTTCATGTTTCTCTATTTCACCGGCCTGTTTCATGAATTTGTCACTGACGGTCTTCGGGTCACCTTGTTCCACAATTTCACCATCTTCCAGCCAGATTGCCTTGTGTGAGAGTTCTTCGATTACCCTGGGCCAGTGCGAGGTGATTACCAGAGACATCTTGTATTCTTCAACTGCCTTCTTTATGCCTTCGTGTACAAGTTCTGCCGTCTTGGGGTCAAGTGTACCTGTGGGTTCATCCGCAATGAGCATCATGGGGTCTTTGACCAGCTGCCTTGCCAGTACAACCCGCTGTTTTTCCCCACCGCTCAATTCCCGGGCTATGTGCATCATTCTATGGGACAGGTTAACCTGGTCAAGCAAGTCTGCCGCCTTATGAATTGCATCGGGTCCTTTCTCCCCTATCTCGGTCAGTGCGTTCATCACGTTCACGATGACCCGTTCATCGCCGTACAGGGCAAAAGTCCGCTGAAGCATTATTGCAAGACGCCGTGAGATGGCTCTTCTTGCAGGGTCGTGCATTGGAAGAGATACAAAGTCAGCAGTTAGTTCTTTCATTTCACCGCTGCACTTGCGGCATGGAGTGCCTACCCTGCTTGGTGGTTCAATGAGACCACATTTTTCACACTTGGCCACGTGATATATTACCTGGCCTGATATCCGCTTATATTCTTCCACACCCCTTAACACATGCATGAGTATTGACTTGCCGGCACCGCTTTTGCCGAGAATTCCCACAGATTCTCCTTCATTGATTGTAAGATTTATGTTCTTCAACACATCCACGTCATCAAAACCCACTGACAGGTCCTTTATTTCGATAAATATTGACGTTTGCTTCTCCTCCTATTAAATAGTATTTTGTTTGTATTGATGTTATAGCTNGAATTCCCACAGATTCTCCTTCATTGATTGTAAGATTTATGTTCTTCAACACATCCACGTCATCAAAACCCACTGACAGGTCCTTTATTTCGATAAATATTGACGTTTGCTTCTCCTCCTATTAAATAGTATTTTGCCTGTATTGATGTTATAGCTAATAAATGTTGTGCGTTGTTTATGCACAACCACACCTCAACCACGAATCGTACTCGTGTGCTGCCGCTAAGTTTGTTGGATTGACATACACGTTCTACGATATAGATTAGATTGACACATGGGATACATAAATATAACGATAATACATTACCTTGTTAACTTCATCAATAAAATGATAATTACTGCGCATAGTGATTATTTTTCCTGGTTNTAATAAATGTTGTGCGTTGTTTATGCACAACCACACCTCAACCACGAATCGTACTCATGTGCTACCGCTAAGTTTGTTGGATCGACATGCACGTTCTACGATGTAGATTAGATTGACACATGGGATACATAAATATAACGATAATACATTACATTGTTAACTTCATCAATAAAATGATAATTACTGCGCATAGTGATTATTTCTCCTGGTTCAAATGTTCTTCGATCTTCTTTTTCAGCAGGCTGCTGGCAACCTCGCCGTCAACGATGCCCCGCAGTTCTTTCATGACCTCGCCCATCAACGGTCCTATTGCTCCCATACCACGCTCTTTTACGAAATCCAGTCGTTGGGTCACGATATTCTCGATCAACCCTTCAATATCTTCTAAGCGTTTTTCTCCTAATCCCAATTCTTTTGCTGCATCTTCAACAGACATTTCCGGATGCTCAATCATCTTGGACAAAATCTCTGGCACAACCTCTTTAGCGGCTCCGCCAGATACTATTAACCGGAATAAACTTTCAAAATGGTCTGGTTCTAATTTATCAATGTCACAACCCTCTCGCCTGAGTTCTGGCAGCGTACTCATCAATGTGGTGGCCACAAGCATGGGATTTATCCCCGTTACTTTTGAAAGGACATCCTCGAACAACGTGAAATGAACAGAATATGCCATCCTGCCTGCTAATTCTTCGTTCAGCCCCCATTCTTCCATGTACCTGGCCTTGCGCTGGGGCAGCAGTTCCGGCAGTTCCACAGCATCCAGCATATCCTTTGTCACAACAACGGGTGGCACATCGGTTTCCGGATACATCCGTGCCGCTCCCGGCAAAGGTCGCATATAGGCTGAATTTCCATCAGGCAAACCCCGCCTGGTTTCTTCTGGTACGGAATCAAGTGCTATACGTGCCCGTTCAATCGCCATTTGCATGGCCCCACTGGCACGCTCTTCCAGGTCCGCTACCATTATGACGCAGTCCTCTTCGCCAGCTTCTACAGCCTGTCGCAGGGATTCCACCTCCTGCTCAGTTATGCCGTATGCAGGTAGTTCATCGGTATGGAATATCCCTCCAACGCCTGATTTTTTAGCATAGTCGGATAGTTCAGTACCCAACCTGCGCCCGGACTGAACCTCACGGCCCACCAAACCTGCAAAACCCGTCAACTTCACTGCCAGAATTACGCCCTTTTTCAGTGCCTTTTTGATGACTTTGGACTGGCTCTGGGCGAACAGGTCAGTAACATCAACAATATCACCTAATACCGAAGCGTTGCGGGAGCGTAACTCTTCCATGATGTCCAGCAGGTTCACCTGCCGCTCCACTTCCTGCTCCACAATGGTTTCGATAAGGTCCAGAGCCTGCACGCCCTTGACCTCCACCCTGGCGCCCCGGGCAATAGAAATATTGACATCCTGCCTGATGGTACCCAATCCCCGCTTAACACTGCCTGTTGAGCGAAGCAGCATACCGATAAGTTCAGCCGTCTCCCTGGCATGGGCCGGTGACACGATGTCTGGTTCAGTCCCAATCTCAACCAGGGGTATGCCCAGTCGATCAAGGGAATACACAACGCTATCCCCTTTATCCTCTAATTTCTGGGCGGCCTCTTCCTCAAGGCACAACACACCAATACCAACATTGCCCTGGCTGGTCTCAATATAACCGTTATTAGATGCCAGGGCAGTCCGCTGGAACCCGGAAGTGTTTGAACCGTCTATCACTATCTTTCGCATAGTATGTATTTCATCAAACACACGCATGTTCAGGAGTTTAGCAATCTGGAGGGTGATGCCGATTGCCTCCAGGTTCAATTCCCTGGGCGGTTCTTCATCATTTTCCACCAGGCAGGTCGTATCATAGGCTTTGTACACGAACCGCTTTGTCAGCATTGCTTCTTCGGCCGCGGCCCTGTCCACTTCCCCCATCTCGCTGCGGGTGGGGCGTAAATACCTGAAAAATTCAAAATTGGAATCTTCTTTGTCCCTTAACGTAGTTGGGCAGCCGCAGAACAATTTTTCCTTTGTATCAAGCTGCTGGTGTATTTCCAGACCTGCTATCAGGCCCAGTTTACTATAATCATACTTACGACTCATGAAAATCTAATGGACTGGGTGGAGTGTAATGTTGTATAAAACTATTGATATCTTACCAGTTTTCCGGTGTTGATGAGAAAATACAGTATTATTAAATTATGCAATCATCCTTCATCAATTATGCAAAGAGAAGATGATGAGCCAACATGCCATATGAAAGGATGGATGGTCAGTGGTATAATCGAAGTGATCCCTTATGAAAAACAAACCGCCGTAGCTTACAGGGCTGTTACTGGCTGTATTTGCAGAGATACACAAATTCTTGCTCATCAATTTCATTGAACCCATGACAGTGGGCAAGATAACTTTGCACGGATGGCTTGACATAAGTCCCTGGATACTCATCGTTGCCATGGTTGTGGTGGTAGCTGTGAAATTAGTGTATGAGTGGCGTAAAGATAGTTCAAGGTGATTTTTAGACTGTGTAGTTCAGATAGAAAAATATATAATTCACCTAATTAATAGTTTAATCAAGGATATAGAGTGCCGATGTGGCAATTGCATTAGAGGAGACTATAAAAATGGAGTCCGCTAAATCAAAACGTGCCTTGGTCGAGTTATTCAATCAAGAAATATTCAGTGCCCTGCCCAATTATCTAAGTAATCTTATGGCAGAAGGCCCTGCAAGAATGGTAATCAGAGGGAGCATGCGCGATGCAATTGTAGGGGTTTTACAGCAGAACAAAGAGATTAAAGATTGGATATACAATGAAGTAACACTGGAAGAACAATTTAATATGTGTTATGAACTCTATAAGGAACTGGGTCTTCCCTTCAAGTATGAGATTGAAAAGTCTGATGACAAAAGTCTCATAATAAAGGTCACGGAATGTCCCCACATTAAATATACTAAAGAGAATCCTGTTGCCTGCAGTGCCTGTGAAGGCCTTAAACTGGGGATTCTGGACGAAGTGTTCGGCATACACCTTTCACGGATTGAATCAGACAGCAACATGGCAGAAGGGGATGAGTTCTGCAGGTTTGAGTTTCCAATGATTCCTTCCGACGAATCCGATTAAACAATCACATGCACCTGTGGCCTATTGTCTATAAATACTGATTCAACAGGCAGTCTCCCGGCAAGTGCTTGCATGGCAGGGTTTTCAGTAGCATAATGTGTGGCATCTATCAGCGAGATCTCTTTTGAATATTTAATTACATCGTGGCGTAGTTCTCCTGAAACTAAGGCATCAGCTCCTGCATCCAATGCCATATCAATATATTCCTTCCTCAAACCGCTGCCGCCCAGTACCATCACACTCTCAATTGAATGGTCGCCCGCATATTGCACATGGGTGTCCAGCCGCTGTGCAGTTAACCTGGCCAGTTCTTCAGTATTTGTGGGGGCGACATCTCCGATGCGCCCCATATCAACAGTCCTGGTGTGTTCCAGCCCCAGCAGTCCAGCCAGCACGTCATTGACCCCGCCCTGTGCCCGGTCGTAGTTGGTATGCATCACATAGATGGATATCTCATTGTCCAGTGCAATCTTCAGGGTGTCGGCCAGGGTTTTCGAAAGCAGGTTCACGGGTTCGTAGATAGGGGTATGGTGGGCAACCAGCAGGTCTGCGCCACTCCGGGCCGCCTCCAGCAGCACATGATCGGTTACATCCAGAGCAGTGGCTATTTTATTCACCTCATTGTCCCGGTCCAGAACCAGTCCTATCCTGCCGATATCAGATTCATTTGCCAGCTCGGGTGGGGTAATGTTTTCAAGGAATTTTGTGATCTGTGTTAGATTCATGGTATCATCATCTTATATTCAACAGAGGCAGGCATAATNACCTTTCCTATTTTTTCGGTCTCCTCTTCATCTGCTTGCTTGGGTTGTGCGATGTTTTTATGGAATTTTTTGATCTGTGTTAGTTTCATGGTATCATCATCTTATATTCAACAGAGGCAGGCATAATACTTTACGATTTTTTAATTCATCATTTGTTTTCGGACAAAAAGGCTGGAAAAGTCAGGGTTTGTTGAGAGTGACCTGCGCTTGGAATCGGATGACATGAGGGCCAAGAACTTTTCCAGACTCAAGGATTTCAATGTTGAAGTGGGTCTTGAGGATCTGGAGAAGATATTTTAGCTACTGGGAAGTATACGATTNGGTATGGTGGGCAACCAGCAGGTCTGCGCCACTCCGGGCCGCCTCCAGCAGCACATTGTTGGTGACATCCAGAGCAGTGGCTATTTTATTCACCTCATTGTCCATGTCCAGAACCAGTCCTATCCTGCCGATATCAGATTCATCTGCCAGCTCGGGTGGGGCAATGTTTTCAAGGAATTTTATGATCTGTGTTAGTTTCATGGTATCATCATCTTATATTCAACAGAGGCAGGCATAATACTTTACGATTTTTTCAGTCCACTCATAATCTACTTACATAAGGTATACGAAACATATATCGAATCAGTTGATATATGTAATGACCTATAGATGATTTTTTAACCACAAAAAGCTCTATCTACAGTGTTTTTTGCGATTTATCTATACATACAAGGAAAACCGAAATTGGTACAAACAACATGTCCTGATGAATTTCAAACTGATTTTTTGTTAGTACAATCATCATCTTGGTTTCAGGGGCCCATGTAATTTCCTGTGTGCTGACCTCTTCTTTATATTTTACCTCAATTCCCAGGTACCTGTTACCATTATAAATGAAATCAATTTCTTTTCCGGTACTGGTATAATAGAACCACAAATATGTATTCCATTCCCTGAGGTATGGAATTTCCTTGGTCTGAGCAAGTTGATTTTCCACTATACCTTCAATTAGTACATCCTTATTTCTTGATATGATTTCCTTGCTTGCAGTAAAACCATCCTCACCAGATAACAGCGAATTAATGCTGTAAAAAATAAATGGATTTGAAAAATATATTTTCTTATCCCCTTTAAAGCGGGGACTTTTTTTAGTAAAATCATAGGAACTCAGCACATCGACCAGTAGGGAGTTCTCGAACATTTCCAGATACTCAATAACAGTCTGGTGTGCAATGCCGCCAGCGCTTTTCCCGATGGTTGTAAAACTATATCTCGTACTGTATTTTATTGCAATATTTTTCAGGATTTCTTTTGCTGTGGTTTCACTTCTTCGCAGTTTAGTGATGTCTCCAAGTATTAGCCTGATGAATGTTTCATATATTTTACCATCAATATTTTCAGACTCATGATAATATTTTTGCGCCAGGTAATCATTCACAACCAGAGGAATACCGCCGGTCAGGATGTACATTTCGAACAGCCAATCAAGTTCCTCTTTAAATGGTAAGGCCTTCTTAATTGTAGAAATATTGAAATTATCCATATCGATTTTGCTGTCTAAAATGGCATTTTTCGATTTATTCAAGGCATTTGCCAGTTCTTTGGATGTGGTGAATTCTGATATTCTTTCGATGGATTGCAAGGCAAAATCCCTGAAACTTAGAGGTTTGAAGTAATATTCATTACCTTCCACTCTCCTTCCGGGAAGCCGTTCAGTCTTTTCCTTTAACTTAATAGGGTTTGACCCTGTTGCGACTACAACCATCCTGTCAATATAATTACCATCAGCAATGGTTTTTAATTCCAGTATCCAATCCTTGAGATATGTAATCTCATCCAGAAAAACATATATCGCCTGTGCTTCAATATTTTGCTGAATGAAATTCGAGACCAGATTATGAAGTTCTTTTCTTGATGAGAGCCTGTCACATGAGATAAATAATATTGTTTGTGGATTAGTCCCCTCATTAATCAGCCCGAGGATTGTTTGCTTTATATAAGTGGTCTTACCTATCTGCCGCATACCTCTTATTACGTAAATATTGCCGGTTGCCAGGTCGATGGGCTTTCTTTTAAATTCGATAAATGCCTCTTTAAGTTCCTTCAGGTGGCGGTCATATATCTGGAACTCATTGCCAAACTTCCACCATAGATTTTCCCTTGAAAGGTCTTCAAATCTCATATTTGGTTATTACAATTACCAAATAATAAACATTTTGGTAGTAGTAGTTACCAAAAAATTGGTATTTTGGTAATCGCACTTTCCAAATTATGCGATATTTGGTAAGTATAGTTGCCAAATTGTAGCATTTTTTGTTGCATATAATGTATAACTTTATGTATTCGAGTTAATCCAAGCGTAGCGAGGATTTTTTCGTTTTAACAACTATTGCAGTAACCAAATTGAACCGGCATCACCGCAGCGTGCACCCAATACCTGATAGCAGGTTATTGACACTTTTATGCACATCACCGGCATCCAGGTCACCCATGATATTAACTCTAAAGGTCACGCTGATGCTGCCATTGTCAAGCCCGTCATAAATGTCGATAATATCCATCGACACCACGCCATCCAACTGTGACACAAGGTCCCCGATGACCTCTGGAGTGGCACCGTGAGGTATGATTACAGAAACGTCCCTGGAATTGTGGTTCAGGTTTTGTTTTTTCCACTCGATCAGTTCGTCCCTGTGCAGTAGGCGGGTGTTCTCTATCTTCAGTTCGATCTCCCTGCCGCTACGCTCAATAACCACCCTCAGTGGCGTTACCTTCTTGACAATGCCCAGATGGGTCACTCCTGAATACTGGTGCTGCAACCCCTGCTCTGACCCTATGGAGTGTATCAGTTCCTGGAACTCAGATATCTTGGTGTTTATGAGCTTGTCCGAGCGCCCCAGTGCGGCCTGCGTGTCACCAAAATGGACTGCTGCATGCTTCATTGTGTCTACAAAGTCCTGGATGTCACCCCTTTTTATCTGGTCTGACATCTCCCTGCATACCTTCATGTATGCTTCATGCACTACCTCGACCTCGGGATTCATCTGTATCATGGCATACAGGTACGGATTCTGGGCCAGTATCCTGCCCACAAAATCAACCATGATCTCATACACCGGACTCATGAACCGGCGCGAACGGGACACATCAAAATCCAGTTCTGCCATGGCGCCACCTATGGATATGTATGCAAAATGGGTCAGACCCTGCACCACAGCCATCATGCGGTCATGTTCCATTGCCGAAGTCACCTCGATATGGGCACCCTGTTCCTCGTATAATGCACGGATAACAGGCATCCACCGTCCACTGCGCCCTTCAACCGGTACAAGTATGACTATCTGGCCCTGCAGGTCAGGGATGGTGGGACCGAACATCGGATGTGTGCCCAGTATTTCTACCTCTGGGGAAGTGTATTGCAACATAGCATTTACCGGCACAGTCTTGATGGAGGTAATATCCATTAACAGGCTGCCAGCTTTCATTTTTGGTGCAATATCAGCTATCACCTGTTCGGTGAGGTCAATGGGAACCGATATCATGACCACGTCAGAGAGGGCTATTTCATTGTCCAGGTCATCGGCAAAAGGCACGCCCAGAGATTCGGCAATATCATGCCTCGCATTTGCCCCCCAGACAGTCACATCCCAGCCGTGCTTTTTATAGAATTTGGTGAACCACTGGCCGGTATCGCCTGTACCGCCTATTATGAGTATCTTCATGGTAGTGCCTCTACTGTTTTCAAAGCACGTCCCGAACGGCCCGCTCCATTATATCCACCGGGGGCTCTGTGCCGGTCCATATCCTGAAACTCTCAACACCCTGAAGAACAAGCATTTTGATACCGTCAACGGTTATAGCTCCGGCTTTTTTAGCTTCCTTCAACAGCTTAGTCTGGAGCGGGTTGTACACCAGGTCGAATACCACCTGTCCGGCATGCATCATATCTTCAGAGACAAGAGTCTGGTCTGTGTCGGGATGCATTCCTACAGAGGTGGTGTTGATAATGATATGGGACTGCTCCACCAGGCCGGGCAGGTCTTCAAGACCTGTACCCTCAGCCCTTCCAACCGAACTTACATTTGCTGCCAGCTCCACCGCCCTCTCTGGTGTCCTGTTGGCGATTGTGACCCAGGCACCGTTCGAAGCAAGCTGGTACGCCACAGCCCTGGCAGCTCCTCCTGCACCCAGAATAAGTACATTACTATGTGGGATTACAATTCCTGACAACTTCAGGGAATTCAATGCCCCTATCCCGTCAGTATTGTGACCGATTATACTATCTCCCCTGAATTCGATAGTGTTCACTGCACCGACAGCCTCTGCCAGGGGGTCGGGTTCAACCAGCCTGAGGGCTTTTTCTTTCAATGGTATTGTCAGGTTCAACCCGCCAAAACCCATGGCCTTTGCACCATGGATGGCTTCATTCAGGTCATCTTTCGTGACCCTTAACTTGTGATACTCGCAGTCCATGTCCAGTGCTGCAAAAGCAGCATTGTGCATGACCGGGGACAGGCTATGCTCCACAGGGTCGCCGAATACTGCATATAAGGTCTTCATGATAGTAACTCCAACATGTGTTTCAATTCATCTATCTTCAGCTGTCCCGGTGCCACTGCCTCATCCACAGCACCGTATGTCAGCACCGAGCCATAGAGCGGCGCCACCACCCTGGTATGTGCACCCAACCGCCCCATTGCAATGGTACAAACAGGAAAAACGGCTTGGTGTGTCACTTCCAGCAGGCGCAGTGTATCGTCAATACTGCCCGGTGTCACTGCCAGTTTGGCAATGTCTGCCCCGGCATCCCTTGCCTGTGCCAGTGTTGACTGCATGACATCGGTGGAAGGTGTAGTTGTAAAATCATGGGACGAGATGATAATGATCTTGCCGGCAGACTTTGCTGCATCTACTACTTTGCTGTGCAAAGGGGCTGAAAGTTCCACGTCCACTGCATCTGCGCTGTCAATGGTTGAGATGAGCAGTTCAATCCTGTCGGCTTCACTGCCGCTCCACTGCCCGCCTTCCCCGGTGCAGCGGTTGGTGGCAATGATAGGAAGACCTACCTGTTCCTTCAAGTCCTCAATCAACGCTGCTGCCTCATTAATATCCCTGATACCCAAAAGGTCCAGCCTGACCTCAAGTATGTTGGCACCCATGGACCTGGCCCGCTTTGCCGTATCAATGGCATCGCTGCCAATGGCAGCTACTATGCCCGGCTCCCTGTCCAGGTCAACCTGTCCTATCCGCACCATGTCAATCTGCAGTATTATTTCTCAATAATGGTCTCATCTATTTTCATGCCGAAATGCCTGGCAGTGTCCTCATAATATGCCAGCACTTCATCTCCTTCTTTCAGTACGGCGACTGATATGGGTTTACCGTCCTTACCAACCAGTTTAATGGTCTCGGCATTCTGGAGTATGGTTTTGATGACTGCATCGCCAACTTTTGCTTCCACCAGTATCAGGGGTCGCTTTTCTATCTTGACACGTCCAACGATAGCAGGCCACTGCTCGCCTTTGGAATTCACGACAAGCACTTCATCACCGGCACCCAGTTCTGAGAGGTACTGGGTCTTTTCGCCTATCTTGACATAGGCATGGACCGCACCCGCGTTCACCCGAAATGGCCTGGCTGCTACATATGGGCTGTCCTCTGATTCGGAATGCACCAGGAACAGGCCGTTGGACTGGCTGCCCACGAGCATACCCTCGCCCACGCTCATCAATGAGCAGGTATCCACGCATACCCTGTCCCCCATACCTACTTGCTTGACCTTGGTGATGGTGGCTGTGTTCAACTGTGTCTCTTCAAGTCCTGTCTGCTCAACAGCCTGCACTGACCTCTTTATCTCTGACAGGTCATCAGTATCCAGCAGCACGCCCTCTGACCCGTGTTCCATGGTCTCAAGTGTGAGCCTGGTCTCTTCGGCATTCTTGACCCCTGCAATGATCTCTACATCCATTTCCTGGAGACCAGCAATAAGGTTCTCGAGCGGGATGACCTTCCAGTCCGTGCCTACCACGATGATATAATCGCAAACCCTGCCTAACTCGGCAGCGAACTCTTCATACTGTTTATCCTGTATGACCACATATCCGGCTGTCTTGAGCCCTTTGTCCTTTAACTGGAGGGCCAGGTTGATATCCCTGCTACCTGAAAAATCACTGGGAAGTGGATTTGTGCCGTCACCTTCGCTGTGTTTGCCCACCACAAAGATGTCAGCATCGCTGCTGCCTTCCCTGACAAAGGCTGCCACTTTGATGGTGCCCAGCTCCCGCACTTTTGCAGTATCATCCTCGTTGACCAGTACGAAATCGGCTCCTGATTCAAGACCGGTGGTAATCCGGAGTTTACGCTCGTCCCAATCCCCGGCATCTGCTTTTATCCATAAACTCTTCTTTTTCACTTCAGTTCCTCCAGGGCTTCCTCTACACTGGAATTGTTATGTACAATCTTAGTTATGGCCCTGGTCATCTTTGTTGGGTCGGGGTGTTGAAATACATTTCTACCTATGGCTACGCCACGACCGCCTGCATCAATGCAGCCACGTATCATTTCCAGGAATTCTGCATCGGTCTCGGTCTTTGGACCACCTGCCATGACCACGGGCACCGGACATCCCAGTACTACGTCCTTGAAGGTGTCAGGGTCGCCGGTGTAGTTGGTCTTGATGACATCGGCACCCAGTTCGGCACCGGCCCGGGCTGCATGTGCCACGAGTTCAGGGTCATTTGAGTTGGATATGTTCTTGCCCCTCGGGTACATCATTGCCAGCAAGGGCATACCCCAGTGGTCGCATGTTTCTGATACCATGCCCAGTTGTTCTAACTGGTCACTTTCGGTTTCGCTGCCTATATTGATATGTATACTTACAGCATCGGCACCCAGCTTGATGGCCTCTTCCACAGAACAGACCAGGACCTTTTCATTGGGGTCAGGAGCCAGTGCCGTTGATGCGCTTATGTGTATGATAAGCCCTATATCGATCCCGTACCCGCGGTGCCCGTGTTTTGACATGCCTTTCTGGAGCAGGACTGCATCGGCCCCGCCGTCGGCTACTTTGTTGACCATTTTGGGCAGGTCCACCAATCCGGTGACCGGGCCTACTGATATGCCATGGTCCATTGGGATGATTACCATGTTCCTGCTCTGTCTGTCCATTATCCGTTCTATGCGTATGCTTTTTCCAATTTCTGACATGTGTTCACCTTATTATGTTAGTGTGTGACACACTGACACGATTGGATGGTATATATGTATGTCGGTTTAGTGGTGGGGGATGCGGATGTTGCGGGGGATATTTTTCTGGCACCGCAAAGGGCGCCAGTTATATCTCAAAATAAT
>NKAJ01001487.1_pt1 | contig 16737 bp, 33 predicted proteins | sample 1556001 | NCBI WGS metagenome assembly NKAJ01 (sample SAMN06204642, study PRJNA360343) | marine sediment metagenome | isolation source: Jiulong cold seep at northern South China Sea | place: China: South China Sea, Jiulong cold seep | collected 2013-06 | reverse complement strand
AACTAATGGATCATGCACTGTAAATTTACACCACAGCCCAGTTAGTTTAACTCCAGCATCAAGTGCTACACCTTGAACTAGCCAATCCCCAGCCTGATCAAGGTCATCTATATCACAGTCATAGAACATATACTCGTTGTTAGTAGGACATATAGTAGCTACCCAACATCCAGTTGTTNAGCATCAAGTGCTACACCTTGAACTAGCCAATCCCCAGCCTGATCAAGGTCATCTATATCACAGTCATAGAACATATACTCGTTGTTAGTAGGACATATAGTAGCTACCCAACATCCAGTTGTTCCATCTGGTTTTCTATATCTTATATTTAATGTAGCATAGCCAGATAGATCTATATTAGCATTTATTGTTATTCTTATAGTGTCATTAACAAAGGTTTCCATAACAAAGTATTTCCTCAGTTATTGGTGCATAGCATATAATTTCACTTGTTATTAGTGAGTCGCAAGTTTTTATACATACAGCTTCAGGTATGTCAGTAGTAGGAACTAACGTTGTAGGTGGTAAGGTTGTTGGAGCTATAGTTGTTGGCAGAAGTGTTGTAGGCGCTAAAGTAGTCGGAGTCAGTGAAGTTGGTGCTAAACTTGTAGGAGCCAAAGTTGTAGGACTTACCGTAGTAGGCGAAATAGTCGTAGGTGCCACAGTAGTTACTACAGCAGTAGTTGGAGCAACTGTCGTTGGTGCAGATGTTGTAACAACTGCTGTCGTAGGTGCTGCTGTGGTAGGAGCGAGAGTAGTAGGTGGTAATGTAGTAGGCTCCAATGTAGTAGGAGCTAATGAAGTAGGAGCAACTGTCGTGGGTGCTAGAGTAGTAGGAGGTAAGGTAGTGGGACTGGGTGTAGTCGGTGCTAATGTGGTAGGAGCAGTGGTTGTAGGAGCAGCCGTAGTCGGTGCAGACGTAGTAGGCACTATTGTTGTCGGCGGCAGAGTTGTAGGTAAAGAAGTTGTTGGAGCCAGACTAGTAGGTGGCGAAGTCGTGGGAGGTAGACTCGTTGGCGGTGATGTAGTTGGTGCTACTGTTGTCGGAGCTGTTGTTGTTGGAGCAACGGTTGTAGGTGGTAAGGTAGTAGGTGCAATAGTGGTTGGAGGTGCTGTGGTGCCTACCGCCGCACCCTCATTAACTACTCCGCCACTTGATACTGGTTCAAAATCCTGCGAAGTATCATTGTAAGTCCCATCACTGGTTATGTATTCCCAAGAAGTATCAGCCATTTAACTCACATCCAATTTAGGACAAACATAAACGGTCTTAGAAGGTGGAGCAAGACATACCCATACTTTATGAATTCCTGCTGCTCCGCCTGAAATAGTCTCTACACATTTATCAAAGTCAGTCTTTCCAGCAGTCCAGTCCCCAGAAGTCCCAGCGGCTCGTATTGCAGACGTTCCTAATGTTGCCATCCTTGAAGTTCTGTCCCATTGTTTAAATGCAGCATTAGCAGAAGTCGGATATTCAATCTCAATCCACCACTCGTCATCTCCAAAATTACCACCAGCTTCTGTTCCCTGGGCATCATGTGTACATTCAACTGTGATTGTAGGGTTAGCTGCCATCCACATTTCAGCCAGTTTGAATCTGAGCGGTGTGTGAAAATCAGTATTAGCGTTTGTTGTCATCTTATATGAATATTTATTTGTTCCATCATAAGTAGCTGTTCGGACTACTGTGGTTTCATGCGTGATATCTCCTTGGGTTGTCTGGACATGTGTTTGTGGTATGCCTGCACTTCCGCAGTCTATCATGGCAAGATAAACACCATCAACGGCAGGAAGTGTATCTGTAACAAGAACAGGTGGGGTGGCGTTTAGTTTGCATCCTATTACCTCGCCGTAAAAACTTGCTTCATCCGCAGTTCCACCAAAGCCATTAAACAACGCTCCGCCATTCATAATACCAAGATCAACTCCACGAATACGGCAAATCCCGCCATTCCAATTATGAACCCTAATTAGTTCATCTATATCTGTGTTAAGAGTTCCACCATACCATTCAAAAAGTCCACCTGGTTGCATCTGTATTCCCTTGTAGGCTAATGGAAAAGTTACATCAGTATTAAATAATCTCCATAACGCCCCTGTTGCACCACCACCAAAAAAGAATAAATGATCACCCGTCTCTAAATGACAATCAGTAAACTGCCATGTTTCATTGTCATTTACGTCAGCACATGCAAGGTAATCCCCAGCTTTAAAATGAATTCCATAAATATTCGCATATCCATCCGTGTATAAGTCATAAGATGCGCCACTTGCGTCCTCAATTGCTCCAATAGAGTATGCTCCGGTGATTTTATTAACACTATAGACTGTTACAGGAGCAGCCAAAGTTCCTGCACTTGAANGTAATCCCCAGCTTTAAAATGAATTCCATAAATATTCGCATATCCATCCGTGTATAAGTCATAAGCTGCGCCACTTGCATCCTCAATTGCTCCAATAGAGTATGCTCCGGTGCTTTTATTAACACTATAAACTGTTACAGGAGCAGCCAAAGTTCCTGCACTTGAATATACAATGTTAGCACCATACACCGAAACAGTATCGTCAGCTACGTATATAATGTCTCCCGCTGCCGCTGCATCAAAGGCTACATCCAAATCAGCAAAAGCATTTGTCCAGTTATCAGCTTGAGTCGGGTCTGTTCTGTCTGTANCGTCAGCTACGTATATAATGTCTCCCGCTGCCGCTGCATCAAAGGCTACATCCAAATCAGCAAAAGCATTTGTCCAGTTATCGGCTTGAGTCGGGTCTGTCCTGTCTGTGGGGCCGTATCCAGGGTCGCCGTCTCCTGCGTCATCTACATACCATTCAGCCATTATTCTACCTCCCCGACATAAGAGTCATCATCATCAAGCATAGCAAGATTATCGTGGATAGCCTGAAATCTTGAATTAACCTTTTGTAACACAGCAAGAGAAATATCTAAGTAATTCGCTATTTGCTGTGCTGTATAACCACTTTCATACTTCAGCCAGTACCAGATTGGGTATAGGACTGATCGAGCAAGTTTAATGTCTCTTTCCTTCATTATCTTGCGAAGTATCTTTCTGCGAATACGTCTTTTCCTATTGGATTCTGTTTCAGTTTCAGGATGAATAGGAATAACATCTAATGCAAGAAGTGTTGATTGTTCTATCTGTCCTATTAATTCTGCATCTTCTTCCTCAATTTTGTAGACTTCTATTGACGGTATCATTGCAGAAAGCCCGGCGTTCTTGTCATAAGCTGCTTCAACCATAAACCTTCTAATGATTTTCTCGGCTGTATGGAAGGTAAACTCAAAACCTACAAACCGCCTTCCATCTGCCTGTACAGAATCTTCAATTATTTCACTTGATATTACTGACATTTAATCCTCCAACTTAATTGTTCAAAGTTTAATCTTTTTAAACACTTTTGTATTATAAAATTTATCGAAGTCTGTTTTTAGCGCTTCAGCATGTAATTTCAAACCAGATTGTTTTGCATACTTCATTAGTTCTTTCCAGTCTTTTCTGCTCAAAGTTTTTCTTGATATTAATAATGACACTGTAAACTCATTGTCACTATCACCCAGGAGAACTAACGACATACAGTAATGGTCATCACCTTCTTTTTCATATCCACGAAGGAAATAAAGCTGTTTGATTTTTTCCAAATCTATTTTTTCTAATAAAAATTTCATGCTTTGTCTAATAATAAAACGTAGTTTTATTTTAATCTAAGGAGTAAAAAGATAACTCCCAAAAAACTTAAGGTTGCCGATACAAGAGTTCCGATTAATAACTTCTGTATACTATCCCATTTAATCCAAAGATTCTTCACATCATCCTCCAGATTTTTAATCTTTGCACACATCCCTGAATGTTTAAGACAAACCTCAGTTTCACTCATGTATTTCTCCAATTACTGATTGGTTCTTCATAATCTAATTCCTTATACTCAGCCTCTGTATCCTGAGGATTTTCCTTAGGTGAGAAGTAACGCTCGCCCATTTCAAGCATTTCAATTATGTAAGCTTCAGCATCCATGATGTCCCAGAGTTTAGAACGAGGAAACATTAAGAGCTGTGCTTCAAGACGTTTGATATTTACGCAGGAAGCATTGTGGTAGATGTAGCCTTGGCGATAATAAGGTACAAGTTCTTTCACTCTTAATTCTTTTTTCATCCCACCTCTAGCTTTAAGCCAGATAAGTTCAAAGAACTTCCCTCGTTTAAACATTTCGTTTTTTATAGGCTGTTTAATAAACTCATTAAGTGAAGTTTCCTCAACTCCTAATACTTTTGCATCTAAGCGTACTCCCATGTCGAACATAGCATCATACATTTCATCTGGGTAAAACTTCTCTGAAACAATATCTCGAATGTAGATCTTTGCACTGTTTAGGTCAATTCCGATACCTATTATTGCACTTTCAGCTGAATGAAGTTTTACTGTTTTAGCAGGGTCGACAATTACTACATTCTCGATCTCTTTGTTAATTTGAATATCAGCATCTGTTAATTTAAGATCATGCTCACCAACTTGATCTTCCCTTGCATGTCCGTAATATCTAAAGCAATCTTTCTGAAATGCTGCATCTTTAGTTGAGATTGGTAAGTTTCTAAGCTCCCTGAAGAATACATCTGTCATACCTGCTTTTGAATGATCTTCCCATTCCTGAGCTATATCTGCATTAGACATGAAATGTGGAGCTACTGATTTAAAGTTATCATCGCACGCTTCGAGACGAATAGAGGCCCAATCTTCAGCATCGAGCAAATTCTGGATTAAAGCATCCTCATGTTTTAGAGTGTCTATATACACTATTTTCCAATTCTTGTGCAAGCGTGGTATGGCTTTGATTACATCTGCGTAAAGCCAAGCCTTGCGTTTTGTCCTTATTACCTCACCTTCTATTGTCTCAGGGTCTTCAAGGTCATCTATGACGATGAGGCCAGGCCGTGAATTTTTAAATAGAACACCCCGTACCTGTTGACCACTTCCTCTTGGCAATACAAATGTGTTATAAGCAACCCATGCTTTCTTGCTAAAGCTTTCATCAACCTCATCTCGACGTACTCCTCGTGGACGAATAGGGCCGAAGAATTGCTTTATAGCGAGGTTTGTTGTAAGCTCCCGCCGTAAATTCTCAGTTTGAAGAGCAGCAGCATCATGAGACATGTTTATGTAGACTATGAACTCACACTTTCTGAATAAGATATAACGAGCAATTAGTGCAAGAGCAACGATTGATGTCTTACCCCAACCACGAGGAGCGGCAATTGCTACTTTATTTGCTTCTCCATCGATAAGATCGAAAATCTTATCATGAACGTTTTCTGCGAAGGGTACGTAGAAACGCTCAGGGAAGAATGTTAGAGCTGTTGTCTTCGTTGACATTGAACAAGTTGAAAGTATGCTATTTAATTGAGGGTCGTCCATAGTTTATCTATTTACCTGAGCCTGAGCAATTCTTGCTCGCCAATCTGTTCCTGAGATTTGATGCTTATTTAAGTTTAATTTAAGTTTAGTATTTAATCTTACAAAGACTGCTAAAATTGTAGACTGAGAATCTATACGTTCATAATTAGTTAACTTACGTAATAGTGAATCTTTGAAGTCATCTATAGCAATAAATTTAGCATGCTTAAGTGCAATTTCAAGTTGATGAGTTCGTGGTAGAATACCATCTACCAAAGCAAGATCGTAGAAATCATTTATGGTTGCTGACTTGTTATCCCAAAGTTTAAATGTTACTTTAGGAGAACAAAGAGATTTAACAAACTCCATATATTTAGGATCTGTCTCAAATGAGACTACCTTCAAATTTATGTTGTCAAATAAGAAAGTTGACACTCCAGATCCAAATTCGAGGACTGATTTGACATCTTGTTCAACAATAACTTTCTTTAATTCATCCCAGCGTTTAGGACGAAAGTAGCGAAGATCAGAAGTTTTAGATCGCCAAAGTTTATATATTTCTCTATCAATCATTAGGTCTGTTCCAAGGTTTAGTTTTAAGTAACTGTTCAAAAGTCATTATTTTACGTTTGTCTAGCCAAAGTTTTTCATCTTCACCAAGTTCCTTAGCTTTCTCCCACCACTTATCAACATCTATGAAGCGACCAAATCTTTCAGTGATTGCTTCTTTGTTTCTTTCCATCATTGCTTCTCCACCGAGGACGTAGCAAGCAACGAGGAAACCAAAGGTGTGAGGGAAGTTACCTGATTTTGAGTAGAGACGGTATTTATCTTGGCCGACAGTTACTACATTTGGATTCTTTTTATCGGTATCAGTTTTTGGAAAAGGGCCTATGTGAATACCTGGAGAGCAAGGCACTGCCCAATTTTTGAAACCGAGGAGCCAAGATTTGACGCCTAAGTGCATATCCCCTCCGCCCCAGGAGATTTTGTGGTCTGCAAGTGCTCCATAGCCACCGAGACCATTTTCTTTATCGAGGAACCAGTTACGGCGACAGATCCAAGGCATACCTTTCCAAGTTATTGTTCTTTCATGATTGTAAGCAGATCCCCAATTTCCGAGTTCGTTGACTGACATATCTCTATCATGTTTAGATCGTGATTCATGCTGATGAGCCCAGTTTATTGGAGCATGAGCGAAGCCAAGAGTTTTGTCATCTTTTCTGGATTCCATGAATTCAACAAGGTCGAAGATCATGTCTCTTCCAGTTATCATGTGAGAATCGAGGCAGATAGTGTATTCACCTTTTGATTGCTCGATTGCAGTTTCTCGTGCAGTGAAGAGGCAAGGAAAGGGTTGGTAGATTACTTTGATTAAACCTTCTTGGATATACTTAGGAGGGATTATTGAGTTTAAGCGTTTATATATTTCAGGGTCTGAGTTGTCACAGATGACAATTTCACCTTTTTCAGGTAAGATTGCTTTTAACTCTTCAATGCAGGAACGGATGGTTACAGATAGCATTGCTGTATCGTTTCTGTTGGAGATTATTACTGAAGCTTTAGGATTCATAATTTCCTTTGTTTAGATTTTTATGAGATTAAAGTGGTCTATTAACTTCCCATTCCAGTAGATTTTGCCAAGCCAGCGATTGTAATCTACCTGTTTAAGACGATCTTCAAGAGGAATTCTTGCATATTTGAAGATTACTTCTCCTTGAGCAACATAGATTGAGAAGTCCATGAGTTTTATTCTACGATGCCTTAAAAGAAAAATTGGAAGATGATTTGTCCCACTGCCTTGAGATATCTTCTTTTCAAATATCTTACACACCATACCATAGAATTCCATCTCAACAGAGTATCTACCTACAGGTGGAACATGGCAAGTTCCTTCATCATAAAGTTCGGCTAATGTTTTCATAATTCCTTCGTTTATTTATTAAACAAAGTTATTAACTTTCACATTCAGGTTGAAAGGCCAGTCGCATGAATGCTCGAAGTTTACTTATCAGCAATGGCTTCTTTCGTGATAAGTCTTAGAATAAAGTTTCCGAGTGCAAGGACTCCTGTAGCAACCTCTACAGGGACGGATAAACCAAAAGCTGAGAGTAATCCTATAACCACTGACACTAATAAGTTAAAATTTATAGTTTTTGATTTAAATAACTTATTCATCTTTCTCCTTCCGTACATTATCATGTTGTTGTTAAGGGCACAGATTCGAATGACCTGTGCCCTTATATTTACTTGCTTTTCTTTCCAGGAACTTCAAGAGCAGCACCAGGAAACGCTGTCTCTGGCACGTCTGGTATTGGACGTTCTGCAACTTCGTTTACATATTGCTGAATCACTGCTAGGTGATTTACCACACGATTATAGTCTGCATCAATCAAACTACCAGCCAGCCCAGCAGATTGAGACGCTGCTAATTCCACAGCTATAATCATCCAATACTGAGCTAATAGTTGTGTGTCTTCATTAAGGGCTAATCCATCTTGCGTAAACTGTTTGTAAGGATCTGATAGATCAACATCGAATCTTGTCGGATTAACATAGGGAATATCTGGAATAGGCCGTGCATGAAATGCCCCTACCATATCCCCCATCCTGATCAAATACTGTTTCTGTCGACCGATAGCATGAGGATCCAGTCCCATACTTAACCCCGCACTGGGTTCCTGGGCAATGTTTCGCCCAAATTCGTATGCAACTTTCGCACACGCACGAAGTTCCACATTTTTATTTGGATAAACTTTGAACAATTCTTCAAAAGCCATTTTTACTTCCCTCCTATATGTTAAGGTTTTCTGCCTATCTCTACCTCAGGAACTTCCTCTTCAACTAACATACCTGAAGCTCTAGCTGCTGCAATACCACGTTTTTTAAATTCTTCAATATCTTCTTTACTTAAGAAAGCATGAACACTTTCACTGCTAATCTTGGTTGGAGCTCTGTAACCACCTATATCCATTAAGATAGTGTCTGCTGTTTCTTTCTGCAGTTTAGATTTTTCTTCTCCCTCTAAGATGCGCTCGTAAGTTTTCATCGCAATAGGGAATAATTTAGCTACTTCCTCTGCAACTTTTGTAAAATCTTTATCCCTTTCTTCTCTCAATTCAGAAAGTTTCTTCCTACCAAGATCAGAATTGACGGTGTTAGATACAGTCTGAGGATGAATGTTTAGAGTTTTAGCAACTTCAACTTCTTTCATCCCTAGCAATGTAAGCGCTATGATTTCATGCGTTCTTTGCCAAAGCTGCTGAATGTTATAAGTTTTCCTCTCACTCTGCTCCACACGCCTTTTGTCGGGCTCTCTAACTTCAAATCCATAAAGGGATGTATTCACTGCTACATTGTTCATATAATTGATTTTACATGTTCTACAAACATTTGTCAACCCATTATTTGTCAATTATGCTTAAAGAACAAACCTACAACTTATCCTTATCCTTATCCTTCGCTTCGTTTATTAATTGAACGAAGTTCATTTAATTTTGTCGTTTGGTGTCAATAGTTGAAAATTTTGCCAAAATGTGATGGTGCTAACCCGCCGAAGATAAAGGTGATATTTCCCCTTCGATGTTTTTTTATAACGTATTGATATTGTTGGATAAAATAAGTCTTGACAAACATGGTCAATATGGTATGATAAGGCATAATCGAAAATGATTAATGCTCATTGACAATTAGGGACTGCTCATGGCGCTTAGGTGTGGGCAGCGAGTTGATAATGTTTGCGGCTTCCATGATAGACTAACTTTAATAGGAGGATCTAACATGGAAAGTATAGGAAAACAAATAGACAAGGTGATTGATAATTTTGCAATCACAAATGATAATGGTGATAAGGTGCAATTAAAATTGACCTTCGATTATTCAACTGCAACTGATATTGACATCATATCATGGCTAAATGGTAATAGGCGTATTGCATTACAAAGGCCTGCTCGTGCAATGGATAAGGCTGAATTGGAAAGTATGAACAATACAACCATTATGGCAATCGACGCAGGCAAAAAGGTCAAAACAAAGGCTGAGCGCATTAAGGAAGCAAAGGCAACTATTGAAGCACTCAAGGCAAATTATCCTGAAGAGTATGCTAATCTTGTTAGCGAGATGGATATTGATGAGAATGAACTAACTGAATAACTAATAACTAATCAAGGAAGCCGCAACTAACAATGGTTTAAAGCCCTTCGTTTTATAAATGAACGAAGGGTTTTTTTATTGCTAATTTTAAGTTAGAACACATCTAACTTGGGAAATGACGCTACTTGCAAACTAAACATTGCCACCAAATAATGGGTTGACAAGGAAAGATAGAACGTATATTATGTTGTTATGTCATTTATACCATTTATGTACATTATGTCATTTATGATCTATAGCGGAACCTAGGTCAACCCACATACACTTATACATAAAAAAAATATATATTATAGAAGGGAGGGGTAGGGTCTAGCATACAATATATTTGGCATATTAAACATATTTAACATAATTAACATATTAATAGGAGAATAAGATGAAGGGTTATAAGTATGATAAGTTTGAGAGAGTTGAAGATAGTACAAAGGGAAATGCTGATCTTAGTCCGAGGGTTTATAAAGGTGATGTTTATACTCAGGCGTGGATAGATAGTAGGAAGTTAGCTACGTTGAGTATTTGGTTGGATGAAGCTGGATGGAAGACTAGATATTTAAGTGAAGTGGTGAAGTTTACTCTTGACATGGTATTGGAGCATTTAGTTGAAAGTGGGACAGTGAAGATGATTGAGTTTACTGAAGAGGCTAGAGATATATTGGAAGCGAAGTATAGGACAAATCTTAATCCTGGAGGGAGAGGGAAGAGGAATGTGTTGCATAATATGGTGTTAGATGATAAGAGGAAGAATAGGCAAGTTGGAGGTTATAATCCTGATTCTAGAGTGAGTTATAATTCTATTGAGTCGATAGATAGTGTGCGACCAAAAGATGATGAACAACCTTTGTTTGACAATAAAACAAAGTTAAATGAACTTGGTGTGCCTTCAATAGAGGAGTTGAAGAGGATAATGAAAGAGATAGAACATGATGAGGTAGTGAAGAATGCTAAAGAAGAAAAAGAAAGGATTTTAGCTAATGCAGATATAGATGAAAATGGAGTAATTACTCCTTACGGATTTGGTGATTCGAGAGGAGCTATTTCTCAAGAGGAGTATGATACTGGGAAAGAAAGAGATAGGAAGAGAGAGGAAGATGAAGAGCTTGTTAAGAGACAAAGGAAATTGGTTAATAGGATAGAAAAAACTACAGATAAAATAGATGAAGAGGAGATTAAGGATGGAGAGTCTTGAGGAAGAGAAAGAGTTGGTTAGAGGAATGATGAACAGTGGTATGACATTAGCTGGAGTAGCAGGAGAATTAGATAAGAGCATCTTCTGGGTTTATTCTAGATATAAGGATAGCTATGCTCCAATTAAGGATAAGGTTAAGAAGACATTAATGAGTAGAAGAGAGAAGCTTGAGGATAGATTGAAGAGGGATAGAGAAGAGCTTGAGAATATTAAAGAGAGGAGAATTAAAATTGAAGAAGAGCTTAATTATTCACCTCATAGGTCAAAGGAAGAGCTTGAAGAGTATAGAAAGAGAAGAGATAAAGATGTAGGAATTGCAGGCGCTGTTCCTGAATTTGATGATGAGTGATGCTTTGTTTTATTATAATACAAAGCACTGTCGATACTGTAATATCAAACTGTAAAATGGTTATTTTTTCAATGCTTGTTGACATACCATTGAAAATCGTGTATAATGAGATTATTTGAAAGAAAGGTTGGAATTAACTTTAAATGAAAGGGTGGTGATTTAGATGATAGATATAGATACATTTGAAGAGGAATTGTTACAACTTGATTACCAAGACTTATTGGATTTAGAGGACATGTTAATTAAAGAGCTTAAGAAGCGAGATGAAGAAGACCTTAAATAATCTTTACAAAGGAACTTTTAATTGGTATGGAGAGATTCACATTCTCTATACTCACGCAAGAAATAAAAGTAAAGCCTTTGACAACTTCTGTGTGCAATTAGCAGGACTGTTGAAGGTTTCGAGGAGGAGTGCTTATATTTATTTTGTTGATGAAAAGAAAGATAATTGGAATATAAAGGAGGTGATTTAGATGAATAGAAGAGACATTCAAGACATCTTAAATTTATGTCTAAATGAAGTTCATGGAACAGATAGTTGGCTCTATCATAAGGTTCCAAATGAAAGAATAAAAGAAATCTACATAAAATTAATTGAAGAAGAACACAACAGAGACATAAAGGTTATAGAAAAATTCAAGACACTTCCAAAGGGCGAGAAAGTAGATATCTTCAATATTATAAGGGAGAATATGACCTATGCCAAAGAAACTTAAACCAAAATATAAATATGCTAAATATCTTATAAGATAACTTTAAGATAAAGGAGGTGAAGTAACTAATGTCTGAAGAATATAAAATTGAGCTAATAGATGAAATAAAATACAGGCCTGCACAAATCTCAATTCAGCATGACTATGACCATGGAACTTCAGTGAATATTCTATTTGATAATCAATCTCTGCGAATATTTGTTGAGCCAGACTATAGTGGGAATAATATACTAATAGCACTAGAGGATAACTAATGCCAAAGAAACTTAAACCAGAGTATAAATATGCTAAATATCTCATGCGATGTGTACTTCCTCGCTGTAGAGTATGTTATCAACTTTTAATCGCAACGTGTGATAGAAACTTACCATCGAGACTTGTTGAGTTTAGAGGTATCCAGTGGCTTAAGACTAAGCCTCAAAAGATGATGATGTTTCCTACAGCAGAAGAACAGAGTAGTATCTGTCCTCATTGTGAGAGTCAGTTGCATCCACTTAAGGTGGGGAAGGAGAGTTAAAATGAGAAGAGGATTCAAGCCCTATAATAAAAGAAAGCCGTTTAGAAGGAAATCAGGTGGGGCAAAGTTCATGCTTAATGGTAGACAGCGTAAGGATGTCTCGTTTGATACGTCGTCTTTGGATAAAAATGTACTTGCTGGTATGTCAAATCTTATTGGTTTAATTTTGAGCAGAAAAAGAGTACAATTAAGTGTAAAGGCAGGAGATAGATAATGAAAGCTAAAAAAGGAAATCTTAAGAAAGAGATAATTAAGGAAGGTTTAGATACACTTGGTCTAATCTTGATGCTTGTAGTGTTTGTGAGTATCTATGTAATGTTAGCGGTATAAGGAGGAGTGTGAAATGACAGTCAGTGAACTGATAGAAAATTGAATGACTTTCCACAAGATGCAAGAGTTGCAGTGTATCCAAAAGACCATCATGGAGTACTTTCAAATGTATTCGTGGAAGATGTATTAATAGATGATTATGATGGTCTTGGAGAGATTGTAGACTTAGTTGTTTAACAAACACAAAAAGGAGAATTTAAAATGTCCATCTGGAAAGATGAAATGGAGCGTATTAGGAAGTTGAAGAGAACTATCTACAAACCACCTTTACCACTAAAGAAACAGCGTACAACTTTAAGGGCTCAAATGCCTGGGAAGGTGAAAGTGTTTACTGATGGCGAAATCTTCTTATTTAAAGTTAGAAGGTATAGAGAGAACTTTGTTTAATTAAAATACGAAGGAGGAAAATCAAATGCTCAATGGATATAAAGAAGCTGAAACAATAGATCGGCAGTTGAATAGTTTGGCTGCAAAGTATATTATAAACAAAGAAAATGCTAGAGAATGGATAACTCTTGTAAGAACACTCAATTCAAGTCTTCGTATTATTCTATACGAAGCTACCAGAGTATTAGATCTAAAAGGAGGAGAAAGAAATGGCTAAATCCGAGTTATTAAACGAACAAGATCATAATAAGTTTATAAAATCATTAAGGGGAAGCATTCTTAAAACAGAGATGGAGAATAAAAAGGAGGAACAAATGTCTAAACTAACGGAAGATGAAAAAGCTAACTTGGAAGACGAACTCTTCTGGTGCCGAGAGAATCTAAAGCCTATCGTTAGGGAGATTAACCATCTTAAAAAAGAGATGAATGATCTTCTACTCAGACACTATGAATGGAAGGAGAGATTCGAGGCAGCAGATAGAAAATATGCTCTTGGGACTAAGCTAACTATCTGCGGTAAAGGACAGATGAAAAAGGTAGGGTTTATAAAAGCTCTTGAAAAGATTCTTGAAGATAAGGATAAATTGAAGAGTTTTATTAAACTTTTAGAGGATGAGGGAGGTGGATTATGAAACTGTGGTTATTAAGACCAGTTGAAGGACTATCAAGAGAAGACGATCCTTGGATACCTTGGTATGATAAAGTCTTTGGATTTGTAGTAAGAACAGAGTCAGAGAAGTCTGCTCGTAGATTAGCAGACTTCGATGCATGCGATGAAAATTCTGAAACTATAAATCCCTGGCTTGATTCTAGATATAGTACATGTCAGGAGCTTTCTGCAGAAGGGGAGCCTGGGATTATTATCCAAGATTTTGCAGCAGCGTAGTAATTAACAAGAGGAAGTATATTTGTCAAAAAATGGTTTGACAAATAAATAAACTACTGTTATAATGTATTTTATTAAGTCAGTTTAATTAATCCTAGCAACCCAAAACCTTTAAGGAAGGAGGAAAAATGAGTGAAGTAAAAGATGTAAGTGCTAAAAGTCCAAAGTTGGATAGAGAAACTGTTGTCATGGTTAACTATGGTGAAAATGTAGCAGAGTCAGTTGAAATGTTCGGTGGAGAGGCTGTAAACAGTAATGCACTGGCAAACTGGATTGTAACAATTCAAGCAGGAATCAGGCGTGCACATTCTGCTGGCAAAACAGATGATGAGATTCAGGAACTTCTTGGCGATGCCAAGATGGGTATTGCAGTATCCGGCGGTCGGGTAGATCCTATCCAGGCCAGTCTTGCTAAGTTTAAAACTATGAATTCAGATGAACAGGCGGAATACCTTGAGAAATTAAGAGCAGCCGCTGCTGAGTAAACTTCCATAGTCATACCTCCATTGGAAGTTAGTCGAAAGGTGGAGAGAGGAACGAAGTCCGCACACTGAAGTGTGTTTGGCATGGTTATCTTTCCACCTTTTTTTAAACACTTGCTAGACACCAAAAGACAGAGAAACGAAAGGAGAATAAGAAAAAATGAAATTAAAGAAAGTTAAAGATACTAAAAATCCTACCATTAAACAGATGATCTCCATGTCGGAGAATTTGAGAGGTCTTCTAAATTGCTACATAAACATAGAAATCACTTCCAAGTCCTTTGATCATAAAGAAGAAACAGATGCAGGATATGGAATCTACATTGCATCAGATGGTCAACCAACTCACAAATTCAATTCTTGGGAAGATCTCCTTTCTTTTTATCATGAGTTGATGGAAGGAGCTTCTGATGAGTCGTAAGGGAATAATGCTATGTTATCCTTTCGAGGAAAAACGTCTTCTTAAATGGAAACCTCCTTACATAGTCCAACCTAAATATGACGGTGAGAGGTGTCGTGCTATTCCTATTGGGGATGGAAAGTATATGCTCCTCTCTTCTCAGGAAAATCCTTTCTTTAGCGTACCTCATATTATCGAAGATCTTTCAAAACTTGGAACTGATATTGAGTTAGATGGAGAACTATACTATCATGGTATGAGTTTTGAAGATATACATTCAAGGGTTTCGAGGACAGTAAACCTTCATCCTGATTATGGGTGTATAAAGTTTCATATCTTTGATTGTATAGATAAATATCCGCAGTTGGTAAGACTTGGTAAGTTAAATAATCTAATTCCTTTTGAGTGGAATAGATCAATTGTTAAAGCTCCTTATTATATCTGCTATTCTCTTGAGGATGTCATGCGAACCTACAATTTATTATTAAACAAAGGGTATGAAGGTATAATCGTTAGACATTTAGAGGCTCCTTATGTAAGGAAGAGAAGTATTTACATGATGAAGTTTAAGCCAAAGAAGGAAGACATCTATGAAATTACTGGATATAAAGAAGAAATCGACAAAGACGGATTTCTCAAAGATAGACTTGGTGCCATTACCTGCGTCGGAGATGATGGGGAAGCATTTTCAGTTGGTTCAGGACTTACAGAAGTTGATAGAGAAACACTTTGGAATTCCAGAGAAAATCTTAAAGGGAAAAAAGTGAAGGTGCAGTATCAGCATTTAACTTCAGGAAAGAAAGTTCCTAGATTCCCCGTATTTTTGGAGGTGATAGAATGATAATAGATGAAGTTCTTGAACAAGTCAAGGAATTACAGTTAGGAGACACTCAAGCAACAATAACTGCTCATATAACTTTGCTCGCTATCCATATTAAAGCACTTGCTTGTCATTGTGAATGTCTTGGAATGAACGCTGAAAATTCATCAGCTATATGCCAAGATAGAAACCCACCTTATGATACTATTAGCTATGATGCAGTAATGCAAAAATGGGGACTTACAAATGAAAAAGGAGAACCTACGATATGAACGATGAACACTTTGAAATAAATTTCTACGTGGCAGGAGTTAAGTTTCACAAACTATACGATATCATAGAAAGGTTGAAAGAAGGTGATGATGTCCAACTTATTCTCGAGCCTGATAATAAATATGATAAGTATGCAATTCGCATAGAAGCGTTGGATACTATGCTCGGCTACATACCTAGAACACTGGCCATCTTTGTTGCAGCAAAGATAAAATCTAAGATAGCGCTTTCTGCAAAGATCATTCAGATCTCACCTGAGTCAGAGTCTTGGACTGCTTTAAAGATTAAGGTTAAGGAGGTAGATTAAAATGTTTTCAATGAGACAAAAAAGAGAGATATCTGAAAAAGTTCAAGAAGTGCTAAGAAACACTAATCACCCAGAACTGCCAAAAACAGAAATTGAGTTTCATCTTCATGTAAATGGTGCAGAATCTTGGTCTTGGGCTGACATCAAAAATAATGGGAGTGTGTTAAATCCTGGTATTAATCCTCACAATGAAAGGGTGGACAAAGATGGGTAAAAAATTCTACTGTGCTAAATGCGGACTAAAACTTGAGATTCTCCAAAAAGCTATCCCACACAAAGGGATAATAATGAACTTGGTGAAACCTCATGAGTGTCCAGTTAGTATAGATGATGAAGGGAAAATTACAGTGGCTAAAGATGTCTTTGCAGGAAAAGGAGCATTTGAAATGCTTGATGAAACAAAGGAAAAAAAGTTAGACAAGAAAGTAGACGAGCTCTTTGACTCATTCCCCTTTGTTAAATCATTAAACAAAGCAACAGCAGAGCATGAAGTTGTTACTCAAGAAACTGGGGATAAAAGGGATAAAGAG
>NKAJ01001185.1_pt1 | contig 16792 bp, 14 predicted proteins | sample 1556001 | NCBI WGS metagenome assembly NKAJ01 (sample SAMN06204642, study PRJNA360343) | marine sediment metagenome | isolation source: Jiulong cold seep at northern South China Sea | place: China: South China Sea, Jiulong cold seep | collected 2013-06 | reverse complement strand
AGCCGCAATAATTATGTGGCGCATTTGCGGAGACTGCTCGTAAGTAGCCAGGCAGCGGTTGCCATGGCCCATGAAGGATTTATCGAGTTTCTTGCCGAAGCCGCTATAGGATTGGACCTCAAATTTTTCGGCGCCCCTAATGCATTTGCTGATCTTCCCCAAAGCACTATCCAGCCGCTTCCCATAGGACCCATGGAGATGGCCTACATTCAATACACATCTGGAAGCACGCGCTTCCCGCGTGGGGTGATCATCTCCCAAAAAGCGATTCTGAGCAATCTGAGAGGCATTATTAGGACCGGGCTCCGGATGCGGCCCGATGATCGTTGCCTATCCTGGCTTCCATATTACCATGATATGGGCTTTGTTGGATTCGTACTGGCCCCGCTGGCATGTCAGCGCTCTGTCGATTACCTGGGCACTCAGGCATTTGCAATGCGGCCCAGGCAGTGGTTGGCCCTGATGACCCAGAGCAGGGCCACGATCTCTTTCGGTCCACCGTTTGGTTATGAACTCTGCGCACGCCGAGTCAGGAAAAGCGATATGGACCGGTTTGACCTCAGTGCCTGGCGCGTGGCAGGAATCGGAGCGGAAATAATCCGTCCCGACTTCCTAAAACAGTTTGCGAAAATCTTTGCTCCCTGTGGATTCGACAAAAAGGCCTTTCTAGCTTGCTATGGCATGGCAGAATGCTCTCTCGGTGTGAGTTTTGCGTCTCTCGGCCAGGGTCTGGATGTGGACATTATAGACACCGACCATTTTGTTGCACACCAGGAGGTATTGGCTGTGGAGGACGGTTCAGAGAAAGAGCGCCCTTTGCGTACGAGCATCTTCGTTAAGTGCGGCAAACCGCTGCCAGGGTATGAAGTCGTAGTACGGGATCGGCAAGGAAGGGAATTGCCGGACAAGCGCTGCGGGACCATCTTTGTTAGGGGGCCGAGTGTGATGTCCGGTTATATCGGAGATATTGATGCGACCCGGGAGGTCCTGTCCCGGGATGGCTGGCTCAATACCGGTGATATCGGTTATCGAATCCAGGGAGATATCGTGATTACTGGACGTGAAAAGGACTTGATCATTATCAACGGCCACAATATCTGGCCTCAGGACCTGGAGTATCTGGTCGAGCAGAAGCCCGGGGTGAGGCGTGGAGATGCAATGGCCTTTTCCGTCACAGGTGCAGGAGGAAAAGAAATCGTTGTCATGGTCGTTCAGTGCCGTGAATCCGACCCGGCGAAGAGAAAATCCATGACCAAACAACTGCAGGGTTTGATCCGCCAGGGATCGGGCATTGACTGCTTCGTGGAACTGGTCCCTCCCCATACATTACCTCGCACTTCTTCCGGGAAGCCGTCTCGATCCAAAGCGCAGCAGGATTTTATCCAACGAATTGGGCAAGGTCACAAAAGTGCACAGAAACGGCCTACGACAAAACGCCCAGCAGAGTATTCCGCCTTAGATAGATATTACAAGGATAATCCGTTTGCTGATTTATTTTTTCCCGATTATCCCAAACGCATTTCTGAATCAGTGTTCATCGATAAATAGAGGTGGTATCGTGTCCGATCCGGCATCCACCGGAAGGTCCTTATGTCTCGTGTGATTGCCTTGACGGGAGCAACCGGGTTCATAGGCGGTGTACTGGCACAGCGGCTTGAGGCCGAAGGCTGGCAAGTCAGGGCCTTAGTGCGTCTTTCCTCGGTTAAGGCCCGGCTTACCGGCATGGTCACGCAGTGGGTGATAGGGGATCTAGAGGACATGGACAGCCTACGCCGTTTGGTTTGCGGTGCAGAAGCCGTCGTGCACTGTGCAGGCGCAGTTCGTGGCGCATCCCAGGACTATTTTAATCGGGTCAATAGCGCAGGTGTAGCGAGGCTGGCCCAGGCTGCTACAGAGAACTATCCGCCACCGCGCTTTTTGATGATTTCTTCGCTGGCGGCCCGTGAACCGGACATCTCTCCGTACGCGGCCAGCAAGCGACAAGGTGAAGCCGCATTGGCCGCTACTGCAAAGGAAATGGACTGGACTGTGTTCCGGCCGCCTGCTGTGTATGGACCCGGGGACAAAGAACTGCTGCCGCTGTTGCGCTGGATGGGACGGGGTATCGCTTTGGTGCCGGGTGCCGGTCATGCCCGCCGGTTTTCATTGTTATACATAGAAGACTTGGCAGAGGCGGTGATAAGATGGTTGGAAAGCGACAGTTGTGGACAAGATGTATTCGAACTGCACGACGATCGTAGCGGCGGATATACTTGGAGTGATGTGATCAAAACGATCGCACTGCTACGCGCCAGACCTGTCCTTCGCGTGCGGGTGCCTGTGACGGTACTTGCTACCCTGACCAAGCTGAATCTGATGACGGCCAGGATGGTAGGATATGCGCCGATGCTGACCCCTGGAAAATTACGGGAACTTATGCATCCCGACTGGGTGTGCGATAATACGCCCTTTAGCAAGGCAACCGGATGGAAACCGCAGATTCCCCTTGAAGAAGGCCTGCTGCGTACCTTGGGATGGCACGACGAATCTTGAAAGGAGCGCGAACCTATGTCACAGTATGAAGACATCCTTGCACAAATCTATCCGGTTCTGCAGCAGCTCGCCCGGGACAAGCAGGAAATCAATGAAGCGACGGATTTGGTAGCCGATCTCGGTCTTGATTCTATGGCGGTAATGGAACTTCTACCCGCTATAGAGGACTGCTTCGATATCTCCATTCCATTAAATATATTGCCAGATGTCCGTACGGTTAAGGACCTTGCTTCACAGGTCCAACAATTGATGCTGGAATCGTGATGGGCATTTTCGACAAGTTCCATCGTCTCGCTGCGGATCAGCGGGCCCTGGTAGATAGTGGCGTCAATCCTTTTAACGTCGTCATCGAGCGGCTCATTTCGGCAACCGAGGCGATCGTGAACGGACGTCACACCATCTTAGCCGGTACCAACAACTATTTGGGGCTTACTTTTGATCCGCAATGTATCGAAGCGGCAAAAAAGGCCGTTCAAGCTCAAGGGACCGGGACGACTGGATCACGGATGGCAAACGGGACATATGCTGGTCATGCTGCGTTGGAACGTGAATTTGCAGACTTTTTCGGTTACCGTTCTGCCATCGTATTTTCTACCGGCTACCTTGCCAATCTGGGGATGTTGTCGGTCCTGGCGGGTCGCGGTGATACGATTTTGGTAGATGCACACTGTCATGCGAGTATCTATGACGGATGCCGCATGGGCAGTGCGGAAATCATTCGATTCCGACATAACAATGTGATTGATTTAGAGAAACGCCTACGACGGCTTGGCAAAAAGACCGCAAATACACTGATTCTGGTGGAGGGCATCTATAGTATGTTAGGCGACCGGGCCCCTCTGGCAGATATAGTAACCTTAAAGCAGAAATACGGTGCCTATCTACTGGTGGACGAGGCCCATTCACTGGGTGTTCTTGGTGAACACGGGCGCGGGCTTCTCGAGGAAGCCGGTGTGGGAAACAGCATGGACTTTATCATAGGTACCTTTAGCAAAAGTCTGGGCGCAACCGGCGGCTTTTGTGTCAGCAACCACCCTGAATTGGATCTGATTCGCTATGCCAGCCGCCCATATATCTTTACCGCGTCGCCTGCTCCACCGGTCATCGCCTCCACCCGGACTGCACTCAAGATACTGGAGACACACCCTGAATTACGCCGACGGCTCTGGCGTAACGCCCGCCATTTGTATCAAGGTCTTGACGATATGGGCTTCAGCCTGGGCCCGGAGATCAGTCCTATTGTTGCAGTCCGCTTGCCGAGTGTAAAACAGGCCCTCGTCCTCTGGGGCAATCTTTTGGATCGCGGGGTGTATGTGAATCTGGCATTACCCCCGGCTACACCGGACAGCGCGTCCCTGGTTCGCTGTAGCGTGAGCGCAGCGCATACTCAGGAACAAATAGACTACATCTGCAAGGTCTTTTCCGATCTGAGAGAAGGTGCCATAACCCTGGATGCGCAGTCAACCGCGGTCGATAGCCCTTTGGATGTTACACCCGCATCCTGAATGTGAGACAGGCGGGTATTGCACGAAGAAGGACTTATCCTGATTTTTGGAATCTTGGCAATGGCCGGACGCATAACATGAAGAAGAGAGAAGCGAGGCCCTTTTGCGAGGTCCATTTCGGCGGTCCTGATATGCCGGCATACTGCTTGCGTGACCTCCTGGCAGAGCGTATCGCTGCGGTGCCGCCCGGCGGGACCATTGATTGGGTAACATACTACTTTCGTGACCGGATGCTGGCCGAGGAATTACTCCGTGCCCACCGGCAAGGCATCAAGGTTACTGTGACACTAGAGCGTCATCCTCGAACAGCGTGTGCCAATGAGGATGTAATTGGGATGTTATCTGGCCCGAATGGCTTAGGCGAAGGGTTTCGTACCGTGTCCCTACAGCGGGTGCCAACCCCTCCCGGGATAGTTTGGAAACCGCATTTGCATGAAAAGCTCTATTGCTTTTCCCACCCGAGGCCGATTGCCTTTATCGGTTCCTTTAACCCGTCCGGAAATGGTCCAGGGGATGATCCAGCTATCATAGCTGAAATCGGTGACCAGGATCACGGTCACAATGTCCTGGTTGGGCTTGATGACCCCAGGCTGGTTGAAAGGCTGGTTGAACATGCCCGGTGGATCCACCAGACGAAACGTATCATGTTCTATCGTTTTTCCCCGACTGCAAACAAAGCGGTGAAAGGGAAGGACACCGATATCTATTTTTGGCCACGGATACGGCCGCATCCTGTAATACGGTTTCTCTCACGGCTTGGAGCGGGCGCGCGGATACGAATTGCTGCGTCACACATCAAAGGGAAGCCAATCGTCAAGGCCTTGATACGACTTGTCCACAGTGACGCAACAGTAGAGATATTGGCTGAACCAACCCTGAGACGGGTCCCTGTAAAGGTCGAGCGGATGCTGATTCAAGCCGGAATCCCGTTCCGGCGCGTTATTCATCCTAAGGGTCTTCCGATGCATAACAAGTTCGTGCTTGCGGAGAAGGATGGTCGGCGCTGGGTTATTTTCGGCAGCTTTAACTGGACAACTCGATCTTATTGGCTCAATCATGAGATTGGCGCTATTTCCACCAATGATCAACTCTTTGATGCGTTTGCCAAGCGCTGGGAGGCCTTGGCAGTTCGCAGGGATTAAAAGCAGCTGTTATGACTATTTCACCTTCAACCCTTATTATTCCGGTAGAGACGCAAGTCCGGGAGATGGATGCCAAACTTCTCTTGGGTTGTATTGCGGTTGAGAGCGGTTTTCCTGTCATTATAGGCTCACGGGCGTTTCTCCATTTCCGGGTAGACTCGATTCCGAGGGGCGTTTATCTTGCCAAGAGCATTCGTTCGTTAAGCATTCGTATGTTCGACATCCTGCGAAAGCTTGGTCATGAAATCGTTGCGTGCGATGAGGAAGGCCTGCTGCGTGAACCAGACCCTGAATATTACCGGTGGCGACTGTCACCTATCACTATGCGGCAAGTCTCCCACCTGATTGCGTGGGGCACGGATGACACGAGCACCTTTCGCAAGTATCCCGGCTATCATGGAGCGGAAATCCATATTACCGGGAATCCCCGCGTCGACTTGATGCGGCCGGAACTTCGTGAGTTTTACCGGTCAGACGCAGATGCAATTCGTGAACGGTTCGGAGACTTCGTGCTGGTCAACACAAACTTTAGCAAGGTGAACCATTTTTATCCGGAGCTCAGTGAACTTAAAAAGGCAATGGCAAAAGATGGCACCGATGCGGCGAATCGATTTGATATCGGTAAAGGTCGGCATAAACTTGCCCTTTTTAATTACTTTCAGGAGATGCTCCCATCACTTTGTGAGTCGCTGGGTAGCTCTAATGTGGTCGTCCGGCCTCACCCGGCTGAGAACCAAGGTCCATGGCATGCCATAGCTGCACGGTGTGATAATCTGCATGTGGCAAACGATGGGAGCGTAATTCCGTGGCTGATGGCAGCACAGGCATTAATTGCGAATGACTGTACGACCCAAGTGGAGGCTGCAGTGCTCGGCACACCGACTGTGAACTACCAGCCAGTGAAATCAGAGATGTTCGACTTTGAATTGCCTGGTTTGGTGAGCCGGTGTGTCTTTTCACTCGATGAACTCTGCACGACGGTTCGTGCCATCGTGAAAGGAAAACTCGGGCCGCTTGATTATGCTGAGCGTCGAAGGATATTGGATCGGCACATCGCGGGGCTTGACGGCCCTTTGGCAGCGGAACGGATTATCCAGGTCCTGGAGGCCGGAGGCTACAACAAGAGACAACCCCCGGCTACATCATTGAACGCCTATGTCCATGGCTGGATCCAAAACCACTTGCGGACAATGTCGAAACGTATCAATATGCATCGACCCGGGCATCGAAATAATCTAGCCTACCATGCCTATCGCTTTCCAGATATTTCTGTGTCGGAAATCATGAGAAAGATAGCATGCATGGGAAGATTGCTTAATCGCTTTGAGACCATCAAGGTTACACAGGTATCTAAGCATATATTCAGGATCAGCATCAATTAAAGGAGATATTCTCGTGTACAGCGTAAAAATCTACGGCGCCGGTTCTATCGGCAACCATTTGGCACATGTCTGCCGTACCAAGGGGTGGGATGTTCTTATATGCGACATCGACCATGATGCACTGAAACGAACACGCGAGGACATATATCCGTCCCGCTACGGACGCTGGGATCCGGACATACGCCTTTCAGAGGCAGATACTGGCTCAGGTGAAGGTTTTGACGTGGTCATAATAGGCACTCCTCCGGACACCCACATTAGTGTGGCAACCAGGGTGTTGGAAAACAACCCACCGAAAGTATTGCTTATTGAGAAGCCTTTGTGTACGCCCTCTCTAGATGGGGTCCAGAGGATTGTCGACCTTAAAAAGGCCACCGGGACATTCGTTGCGGTCGGTTATAACCATAGCCTGACCGAGAATTCCAGGCGCGCGGCCCGGATTCTTGCAAAAAACACGATTGGCGATCCGATCACTATCAGCGCCTGTTTCAGGGAACATTGGGGCGGTATTTTCACCGCCCATCCATGGCTGAGCGGCCCCAAGGACACCTACCTCGGTTTTTCTGAACGTGGAGGCGGAGCTGGCGGAGAACATTCTCACGCCATAAACATCTGGCAGCGGTTTGCCCATCTTGTTGATGCCGGAAGGATCGTTGAGGTATCCTCCACAATGGATATGGTGACAGATGGCATTGTTAAATATGACCGGATTTGTCTGCTGAATGTCAAGACCCAGGCTGGTCTCGTGGGAGACATCGTCCAGGATGTGGTTACTGAGCCCCCGCAAAAAAAGGTGAGAATTCAAGGCTCCAACGGCTTTCTTGAATGGTTTGTCAATCTTGATGGCGGACATGATGCCCTGCGTTACTGGGATGGAAAAGGAGAAATCATAGAAGAAACAATTCAAAAAACGCGTCCCGACGACTTCAAAGGAGAGATAGACTTTATTGAAGTTATCCTGAACGGAGGGGATCCAGCGGACGCTCCCATATCGCTTGAGAGGGGGCTTGAGACCATGCTGGTTATAGCTGCTGCTTATGTCTCCCATCGACACAAGAGAACCGTGAGGATCAACTACGACGGGGGATACGGACCCGAGGCCTTTGAGATATCCTAATAAGTGCCCGTCCGGAAACGAGGTAAACTTTATGCACAACTTTAATTTTAACGATCTGTTTATTCTCGATCTTGCCAACAACCACCAGGGCGATATGAAGCATGCCCTCAACATCATTAATGCAATGGGTAATGTAACCAGAAAGGCCGGTGTCCGTGCCGCTTTCAAGTTTCAATTCAGGCAATTGGATACCTTTATTCATCCGGATTACAAACAGAGAAAGGATGTAAAACATATCCCGAGATTCATGGAAACGGCCTTGACCGCACAGCAATACGAGACACTTACTAAAGCCGTCATTAAGAATGGGATGCATACGATATGCACCCCGTTTGACGAAGAATCCGTGGACGTTATCCTTGATTTGGGCATTGAAATTATCAAAGTGGCCAGTTGCTCCGCAAGTGACAGGCCCCTTATTGAACGGATTACCCAGGTGAACAAACCCGTCATTGTCTCAACTGCAGGGTTGAGCATGGACAAAATAGACAGGCTGGTGAGTTTTCTCGAATCAAGAAACATGCACTTTGCCTTGATGCACTGTGTGGCCATCTATCCTACGCCGAACGACAAGCTGAGATTGAATCAGATCAACGTGCTGAAAGAGCGGTTCCCGGACGTGCCCATTGGGTTCTCCACCCATGAGGACCCTGACAACTACGCGGCCATTCAAATTGCTTATGGAAAGGGCGCAAGGCTGTTCGAAAGGCACGTAGGAATGGAGACAGAAGAACATAAGTTAAACAGATATTCCTCCAGACCTGAGCAAATCGCCCGATGGATTGAGGCACACAAACAGGCCGTAGCGGCCTGTGGCGGAAAGCATCGCAGCCCTGCCTCTCCTGAAGAGATTGCCTCTTTACGCTCACTCATGCGGGGGGTATTCGCAAGGGAGGAGATCAAGAAAGGTGATAAGCTTAAGAGGGACAAGGTCTATTTTGCAATGCCGCTCAGTGACGGCCAGCTTACAAGTGGCGACTGGTTTGATGGGGTTGAGGCTGACAAGGATTATTCTCCGCACGAGCCTGTAAATATGGCTGTTGCCAACAGTATATTGCCCCCGGAAGAGATAATTTACCGCATCATGCTTCAGGTGAAAGGGATGCTCCACAAAGCGAGGATACATATCGGAAAGGACAGCTCCATTGAGTTGTCCCACCACTATGGTCTTGAACGGTTCAGGGAATTCGGTGCGGTCATCATGAACTGTATCAACCGCAAGTATTGCAAAAAACTAATCATCCAGCTTCCCAGACAGAAACATCCCTACCATTTTCATAAAAAAAAGGAAGAAACATTCCAGTTGTTATACGGGGATTTGGAGGTAGAACTGGACGGAAAAAGGATCAAACCGCAGATAGGGGATACTATTCTGGTAAGACCTGGTGAATGGCATAAATTCCATACCCTTGATGGTGCAATTTTTGAGGAAGTGAGCACCACCCACTTTGATAATGACTCTTTCTATGAGGATGATAGGATAGCAAGACTCCCCAGGGAGGCGAGGAAAACAGTCATCTCCAAATGGAATGTAATTGAAAAGCAGGCATCCTAATGTGAGTTTTTAGCTACGTTTCATAACGAGGGTTATGTGGGAATACAAGTAATTGTCTTTGACTTTGACGGAACGCTTATTGACTCAAACCAGTTAAAATACGATGCGTATTTTAAACTGTTCCCAGACGATGACCGCCATGCCTCAATCATACGTGTGGTCCTTTCTGAAATATTTGAACAAAGCCGTTACGTCATCCTGAAAGAGATTCTCCTGAGACTTGGTTACAGGAGGGATGCGCTTTTAAGGGAAAAAGTCAAAGAGCTGGCCGGGTTTTACAACGCAATTGTTGTGGCAGGGGCAAAAACCTGCCCGGAGAAGGCAGGAGCGGAAGAGGCGCTCAGAAAATTTTCGCCGGCATATGGACTATACGTGAGTTCCACCACCCCTGATGCCAATCTGAAAGAGATTATTCGATTCAGAAAATGGGATGGCTATTTTCGTGCCGTGTTTGGATGGCCGAATGAAAAGCATGAGACACTCCGGCGTATCATTGCATTAGAAGGGTTGAAAAACGCTCAGGTGCTTGTCGTGGGAGATGGAGAATCCGATAGAGAATCAGCGATGAAAAACGGTTGCCCTTTTCTCTTTGTTAACGAACAGTTTCGATTCGAGGACCTCGGGAATGCCATGGATGGTCTGTGTATATCAAATTGGACAAAAGGATAATCAGTGCTTGAAAACAAGACCATACTGGTGGTAGTACCCGCACGCGGTGGGAGCAAGGGCATGAAACTGAAAAACATCCGCAAACTGAACGGTATTCCCCTCGTTGTCCTTGTCGGACGTGTGGTAAAACAGATTCCATACGTGGACAGGGCGGTCGTTTCGACGGATCATGAAAAAATAGCTCAAATAGCAAAGGAAAGCGGCCTGGACGTGCCCTTTATGCGGCCAAAGGTTTTGTCCGGGGATTTTGTGGGTGACTGGGAGGTGCTCAATCATGCCTTGCTGGAATGCGAACAAATCGATGGAAGACAGTATGATGTCATAGTAATGCTGCAGCCGACTTCTCCCTTGCGTCAACCAGACCATGTGACGGCATCCATAGAGAAACTCATCAAAGGGGGTTTTGATGCCGTGTGGACCGTCAGCGAGACAGACGCCAAGGCGCATCCCCTGAAACAGCTTGTAATTCGAAAGNTCAATCATGCCTTGCTGGAATGCGAACAAATCGATGGAAGACAGTATGATGTCATAGTAATGCTGCAGCCGACTTCTCCCTTGCGTCAACCAGACCATGTGACGGCATCCATAGAGAAACTCATCAAAGGGGGTTTTGATGCCGTGTGGACCGTCAGCGAGACAGACGCCAAGGCACATCCCCTGAAACAGCTTGTAATTCGAAAGGACAACCTGGATTATTATGACCCGGCCGGGGCGAACATAATTGCCAGACAGCAGCTTACGCCGGTGTATCACAAAAACGGCGTGGCATATGCCATTACCAGGGATTGTATCATCAATAAAAAAAGCATCAAAGGTGATAAGACATCATTTATTTTAATCGATGAAATCATGGCAAACATTGATACTGAGTTTGATTTAAGGCTGGCTGAATTTGTTATTAAGCTGGGTAGCAATTCGAGTCAGCAACCATCCAAGGTTTAAAGGTGCATTTGATCAGACCGTCTTGGACTTCCCATTTTTGGATCCCCGGCCATCCCTGGTTGCCAGGTCGATGGTCTGACCGGAGGATAATCAAAAATATGACGGCGCGAAGTATCAAGATGTTCGGCATCTTAAAAAGCCTCGGCCACGATATCATCAGGTTAATGAGTTTCCAAATTTCTGGTCATAATTTTCAGGAAAGTCTCTACGTTGGGTTTGGAGTGCATGAAGATTAGTGGAGAGTTTAATTTTTTGGCGGCTGGGAGATATTTTATAGCCCTTGATATGCCGCAAAGAGAGTCTGTGATTAAATTTCTAAGACCCGATGGGCCATTGACTGTCCGGCAAAAAGGGTGGCAGGAATGGTTGCTTGAGCATTTTCGCAGGGCAAAACGCATTAAGAAGGCCGCTATGGCTGGTCGGGTTTTTCGGATGCTTTATCAGTCAGAGACTATCGATATTTTTCCTTGTTTTCCCGAAACGGAGATTGTCGACGAAGTCGATGTTAGTTTTGTATGGGAAGGTCAGACTAACCGGTATCAGGGCCCTGCCTACATTCAACGCCGGGTCGAAGTATTTGGTAATGATACGCCCCTAGATTCGTTTAATTGGGATGCAATTATTGAAGTCCAGCACTATCTGTGGAGGTCTGGCGTTGGTCTGGGAAGCGGTGCGGAGACCTGGGGACCAAAAAACTGGTGTCGCACGAAACAAGATAAGGTCCGGCTGGCTGATCTCAGTAGCTTGACCCAGGACAAGAAACGTGTAGGTAAACGTCTGAACAGTGCAATACGTCAAAAGCGCCGACAGCAACTGGAACGATTCCAGCCGGTTCGGTGCCGGGAGCACATCGATCCATACCTTGCATATATTGGGGAATATCTTAACCGAGAATCGCTTAACCAACTATGGAGAGCGGGATTCTAACCGGTTATTTGAGTTATGTTTCGTGATCAGCAATTCACGGTGAAAGCCTATTTTATGTAGATTGCGAAGCCGTCGCCGTTTCTGGATGCTATCCCGGAAGATCTGTGCAGCACGTTGGACCGCATAAAACCAACGCTTTTTCCCTGTTGTCAAGGCCACGTCATTTCACCTACGTTGACGTTTTCCTGGCCCTGAATCCTTTAGCCTTGAACCTGGGTATTTACAGCAATTCTTTCGAAAAGAACCAAGAGCTAGGAGGTCTGAAATGATTCGATTGTGCACATTTCGTTCAATCAGCACTTACATTTTTATCCTTGTTTGCGTCATGATGGCTGTTCCATCCAAGTCCTTTTCCAAAGATCTAGAGACCAGACATGTATTTAGGATCGAACGGAGCAAGAATGCCAATATCGTTCAATATGACGTTCAGTTGACACCTGACGGAAAGATCTATTCGAAGGAAGCGGTAATTGCCTATTGGATTAGACTGGCTAAGGACGGACAGCGAAAGGAACTCTCATCCACTCAAAGAAGGTGGGCCTATGGGTTTAAGACCAAATACGACGCCAAGGGCAACTTCGCTATCCTAGAGATGAGGGCTAAAATCGGTCGAAAAATCAAGGTCTATGCGGTAGATGGTGTATATCGCGGAGAGACCAGGATCGATGACCAACCGGCCTTTATTGAGAAAATCTATATTACAACGATTGAAGGTGGAATGCTTCCAAAGGTTCAATCCATTGGGTTGTATGGGAAAGACATATTAACAGGTGAGGACAGGTACGAGAACATCAAGCCTTAGGCAACCCAAAATATTAAGAATTCTATCGAATTCTTCCTTAATCGGTTGGAAAGGCTGAGCTTACTATTCTTCTTTTTGAATCTCCTTTTGCAGTTTTTCGGAGCCCCAGGAGTACACGATGCCCAACCCCGCCAGGAACTGATTTTCGTCGTCAACAATGGGGCTGTCCGAAGCGTCACCAATTAGCCGCTTGTATTGGAGGCTAAGCGCGAGTCTCAAATTTTTCCGAAGACGGATGCCGGAAGTCAGTTTGATCCCGATGTCTTTTATACCGGAGTCGGCATCGAATTCCTTGAGCCCTGATCGTGCTGACTCGTTTGCACTGACACCGAAAAAGCTTTCCATATAATCATCGCTTGCCCACGTGGTCTGTAACATTGCAAGGAACAAGGGCTTATCAAACGGGATTCCAACCCCGGCGCCCGCTTCTATGAGAGCACCCTCATGACCAGAGCCTGTGTCTTGACGGATATCCAACTCGAAGCGGAATGGCTTTTTCCTGTATTTGACAAAACCACCGACAGCGAAGCCGCCGTCTACATCGTCTAGACCTTCGAGCTTGTCATTGTCGTCCTCATCCCGGCCAGAACTCTTTGCGACGAGTGGGCCAGCTACCCAGGCACCCCGCCTCAGGAGGTTCGCACCAAGAGTCTTCCCTTTGTACCAGATCAAGTCTTTCCAGGTGATGGAGATGAGTGGACCTGTGCCAAGCTCATAGTCGTTGGAACCTTCGTAATCGGGGGATACGCCGCCGATAAAACCGACCCTCACCGCCCAGTTGCGAAAGCGATCCTTCGGGTCCTCGTAGCCCGGGGCTTCATCTATGTCTTCCGCCATCTCTTCCCAAACGTCAGCTTTGTCAATGGTATCGTCGGACTTTGCGGTGTTGACATGGAGTATAAAGTTGAATAAAAGAGCCACCATACAGATAATAGGGAAACAGATAGATCGACTCATATGAACCCTCTACTATTTAACTTGCTCAACTCTTATTAAGACTCCTTATTAAAATGAAGGAGCGTCAGGCCTCCAGATATACTTCTGGGACCTTGTCCTTGACTACACAAGACTTTCATCAACCAAGAGCGCGATTAATGCCGGAGGATGATTAATGAGAAGCATATTCGGATAAGATCAAATAAAATGCCTTTTTGAAAACTATTATGGTGTATTTTGGTTTGTTGTCAAGAATAAGCCCTACCTATAACAGAAAGTTTTTCCGTAGGCAGTGGTTCCATAGTTAGGCACATTTGATCAGACCGTCTTGGACCTCCCATTTTTGGATCCCCCGCCACCCCTGGTTGCCAGGTTGATAGTCTGACCGGAGGATAATCAAGAATATGACGGAAAAAAGAGCACCGCTGATCATTCCCATGGAAAGCCAGGTAAGGGAACTGGATCCGAAACTTTTGCTTGCCTGTGTTGCCGCCGAACGCGGGTTTACTGTATTCCTGGGTTCGAAAACAGAAGTGGGACTCCGTATTGCCTCTTTTCCCAGATCCATATATTTAGGCAAGAGCATGACGGCACGAAGTATTAAGATGTTCAGCATCTTAAAAAGCCTCGGCCACGATATCATCGTATGGGATGAGGAAGCCCTAGTCCACCATTCCAAGGAACAGTATTATGGGCGGCGGCTCGACCCCAAAACGCTGGAGCAGGTGAGTGCGTTGCTTGCCTGGGGTCAAGAAAACTATGAGCTGTTCAAGGAATATCCAACGTATTCAGATACGCCGATCTACATCACCGGAAACCCACGTGGAGATATGATGCGCCCTGAAGTTCTTCCCTTTTACGAACCTGAGGCAGAATCGATTCGCAAACGGTTCGGTGAGTTCATTTTGATCAACACAAATTTCAGTATGGTGAATGGCTTTCTCCCTAGCCTGAATCTGCGCAACCCGGGAGCCAAGCCCGATGCCCCGACCCAGGCCGGTACAGCCGCGAGGGGATTAACACCGGAGTTTGCGGAGGGTTGGGCAAACCATAAACAGGCCATATTCGAGCATTTTAAACGGCTTATCCCATTACTGAGTAAAGCCTTCTCAGACCATACCATTGTAATTCGGCCCCATCCGGTGGAAAATCATAATGTGTGGTATCAGCTTGCCGAGCCATACGACAACGTCAAGGTCATCTACCAGGGCAATGTTCTCGCCTGGCTGAAAGCGGCCAAGGCGGTCATTCACAACGGGTGTACAACAGGAATTGAGGCCTTTATTGTCAAGTTGCCCGCAATTGCTTATCGGCCGGTAACCGCCAAAATTTACGATTTAGACCTGCCCAATTCGCTGAGTTATGAATGCTTCGATTATGAAGAGCTTTGTCAAACCCTCGAAAGGATACTGAGCCGCAAACTCGGCCCTCCCGACACGATTGAACGACGGCAGCTTATCGATTACTATATATCGGCACTGGACGGTCCTTTAGCCTGCGATCGAATCATCGACGTGATTGAACAGCGTGAAGCAAGTCTGTCCGGGCTGCCATGGCCTGGGTTGAGGTCATATCTGAAAGGCTGCTTCAAGGCGAATATTCGCAGTTATAAAAAACGCTATATCAAATCAAAGCTCTCCGGACACCGCAACAATCCTGATTACTTGAGCCAGCGCTTTCCTGGCGTATCCGTTGATGAAGTCAGGTCTCGAATCAATCGCTTCTTTCGGAACCTGGACAGATTTAAGGATGTAAAGGCTAATCAGTTTTCCAAGAATATTTTTCAAATCCATATATGATTACACTGCAAAAACCCTAACCCGGACAAGCCGGAACTAAGAAATATTTGCCACAAAGACACGAAGGATTTTATTTTGTTATTCTTTCTCAGTGTCTTGGTGCCTTTGTGGCGAGAAGAAAAAATCTGCCTGACTCCATCACAGTCTGTGTTTGAGTGTGTGACGTCTTATGCGCTGACTTTTCCTGAGTATTGAGTGCCAGAGCGGAATTTTTCTCCTTCCAGTATGATATGTTGAATTATAGACCTTCCAAAAACGCCACATATCCTGCCTGGTTATGTATTGGGCCGAGGAAAAGTGCAGTTGGGCAAGGTCCTTTACCTGCCATCTCCTGGACAGTCTCCTGTGACGTTTCACACGCTGGAGATCTATGAGAGTCAGGGGCAAGCCGTCCTGTTCTGAACCGCACAGAAAGTGGCAGAGATATAAATCCTGGTGATGCAGGCCCTTTGAGTGCATCCTTGCCACGATATTCGCTACTTCTTCAATGATCCTATGCTTTGCCGGAATGGCTTGTGTGTTTCTATGAGACCCTTTTCCAAAATTCCTTTCTGCCCACTCACTGAGTCTCATCACATGACTTACACCCTCAGAAAGGACCAAAGAAGGCCCACCATCCTGCCCCCAGGCTACTGGAACAGGCCCTGGAAGGCCAAGCTGCATGAAGGTCCACATGGCATGCCATTCCTGTCCAGCACCAGGAACCGGACGCTTTAGTCTGAGATATGCCTTTAACCCGTCCCGTATTGTAGGAGGTGCATAGCGTTTAAGGAAAAAAGACTTTTTTTCTCCGTTCTCTGTTTCGAGATCAAGTCGAACAGTATTTCGTTCTTTAATAGCACACTTTGCCACCGCGTGTCCCGGGTGTGACATCAGCGCCTTAAAAGTCGCAAGACCATTGGAGTCAAGGAGCGGGAGAAATGCCCTGTTGACCTCTAGCCTGCCTCTATCTGACACTGTAATCATCGATTCACCCATGCCGGTAATTCCCCTTCAGGATATTTTTCCATTCACATAACAATACTCAGGAGGGTCTATTGGATATAGATATACAATATAAATTATTCTCCAATTGTACCAGTATTACCATGCTCATGTAACCCAACCCCTGTACAAAACAGTCCAATAATTGCCGCGGTAACGTCTTGATCCATCCGGGTTTCTGCGTTTGGACGGGCAAATTTGAAAACGCGCGGCGGGATAACGATTTCGTATTATCCTTGTACTATCCTTTTGGGTTTGGTAAAGAATGCGGCGCGTTAAGGGTTCGCTCAAAAATGGGAAGTAATTTTACACGCGCCTCGGGTTGCACTGCAGGAAACTGGTAAAATCACTGTCATCAGAGAAAATGGTGGATGCAAAAATAAAATTTGCAAAGACTATCCTTATCCGGTGCCCGAACTGGGTCGGTGATATCGTCATGGCGACCCCAGTGTACGACTGTCTCCGTGAAAATTTTCCGAGCGCCAAAATCTTTGCCTGTG
>NKAJ01000954.1_pt1 | contig 16808 bp, 20 predicted proteins | sample 1556001 | NCBI WGS metagenome assembly NKAJ01 (sample SAMN06204642, study PRJNA360343) | marine sediment metagenome | isolation source: Jiulong cold seep at northern South China Sea | place: China: South China Sea, Jiulong cold seep | collected 2013-06 | reverse complement strand
CCTGTCTGATTTTTAGTACGATGCAATCTAAATAAACGATGGGGTAAACCGCATCCAGTGACCGTGATTGCCACTCAATGACTTTATCGATAACCGCATCAGTGATATTGNCGTGATTGCCACTCAATGACTTTATCGATAACCGCATCAGTGATATTGGAGATAAGCGTAGGAGAAACATCGGCATCGTATAACTCTTTGAGCGTATCGGCTATTTCCCGTGTTGATAAACCTTTTGTGTAGACGTGCATGACTTTATCTTCTACTGAAGGCATTCTTCGCTAGTTTTTCTTGACGAGCTTCGGTTCAAAGCCACCATTTCGATCACGGGGCGTGTTGATTTCAAACTGCCCATTTTCTGTTTGAACGGTCTTGCTGGTATAGCCATTACTGCTATTAGTAGAATCGGTTACGTCATATTTATCGTAACCTAGATGATCATCAAGCTCGGCATTCAGCGCAGCCTCAATGGTAATCTTGGACAACATTTGTGTGAGCGCATTTAAATCATGCTCAGTTTTAATGTTTGTTGCAGCCTCTTGAGCTATTGCGAGTAAGTCTTCTTTTTTCATTGCGTGCCTATCCTCTCCATCATGGAGTTAATGATAGACAGCTACACAGATTTTTTTACAGTCTCAACTATTATTAACAGATTTACCCTGCTCGCTTATATGTTGTGACTTGGTCTCAATCCATTTATTTACTTCTGCCAAAATTTCTCTGGCATTTTTATTATCAGGTTTAATCATTGGTCCAATGCAAACAGTGATGGTTCCGGGCCACTTGATAAAACTGTGTTTTGGCCAGAACTCACCAGCATTATGTGCAATTGGTAAAATAGAGTATCCACTTTTTTCAGCAAGCATTGCGCCACCAATTTTATATTTTTGTTTAGTGCCAGGTTTGACTCGGGTGCCTTCAGGAAACATAATTATCCATTTTCCTTGATTTAGAATTTTCGAGCCTTCACGTACAATATGTACTATAGATTTTCTTCCCGCTGCACGATTAATGTAAATTGGATTAGTTAATGCCAGTGCTCCACCAAAAAATGGAATAAACATCAACTCACGTTTATATACCCAGCGCCCTAGAGGGATAATGCTGTTTAAAGCAATAGCCTCCCAAGTTGACTGATGTTTACTTAGGACAATTGCGTTCTGTTCAGTTATATGTTCTTTACCTTCAATTACATAGTCCAGTTTACAGATAACCTTAAGTAGCCACATATTTAAGCTACTCCAGTGTTTTATGATTTTCAGTCGAAAATCAACTGATGTAAAAAATAGCAGAATAACTAACGATCCGAGAACGATTACACTTAGCAAAAAAGTCATTTGGTATAAAGAGGCACGAATATATAAAACTATTCTTGAAGTTGTTAGGTGTTTCATCGTGTTACAAATGTTGTTTTTGTCGTCTAAAAATATTCGAACTGACAGATCCCTATATCATGATTCACTTAATTATGAGTGATTTCAAGTAAAATACAATAGGGAATTGCTATATCCAATTTAACTATAACGGCAAGACCTATTGTCGAAGCTGCCAAACGAGCATGCTATCATGACTTTTTTATACAGGAATATTTATGCATATTAAATTATCCAAAAACACAGCAATGTTATTTATTGTTTTGATGCTAGTAGGATGCTCTACAGCATCAACGATACAAAGAGCTGATCAGAGTAAGTCGGCTTTTGATGATGCTGTTTATGAAGGAGAAGAATACAATGTAAATGAAGATGTTCCAGGAAGCATTAAGTATCGAATATTCCATCAAGCTTCCACTGGTTTTACATCAGTACAGTCAGTAAGAGTTAGTGCTACAAAGCGAGCAGATCACTTTTGTGCAAAAAAAAGCAAGATAATGCAAGTCATTAAAGAGCATACATCAGAGCCTCCGCACATATTAGGAAACTTCCCCCGAATAGAAATAATATTTACATGTATAGATAATCAAAAAATCGACAAGGATTTAGATATTGCGGATGATAGGTATAAACGCCTACGAGAAATAAAGTCACTACTAGATGACGGCGTGATAACGCAACATGAATTTGATGCTGAGAAGGTCAAAATATTATCAGAGTAATTCAGTAGTTAGTCAAATAAGATAAGATAGTATGGCTCGAACCTTGCCGGAAAAGAAAAGAGTTTATAAAAATATGAAAAATCCATTTCAACATAAAAAATTATCAGCCTATGAAGCTATGCATGAAGCTCATAAAATTGCTTTTGGAGGAATGATCTTTCAGGCTGTCAGGTGTATGCGTGATCTGGGAATCCTTAAACAGCTTGAGGAGCATCATGATGATGGAATTAGTGCAGAAGATATTGCTGAACAATTGGATTTGAGCTTGTATGGAGTAGAAACATTATTAGAAACTGGTCTCAGTTGTAATGTGGTAGAAATGACTGGGGATCTTTTTAAGCTGTCAAAAGTCGGTTATTTTCTACTAAATGATGAAATGACCCGAATCAATATGGATTATAACCATGATGTAAATTATCTGGGTATGTTTCATATAGATGAAGCCATCAAAGAGGGTAAACCCGCCGGGCTGAAAGTATTTGGAGAGCAGTGGGAAACCATTTATCAGGCATTGCCGCACCTACCAAAAAAAATAAATGATAGCTGGTGCTCTTTTGATCACTTTTATTCTGATTCGGCGTATCCAGAAGTATTGGCGATAATTTTTTCAAATAAGGTCAATTCACTAGTTGATATAGGTACTAATGTAGGAAAATTCACTATTCTGGCTGCAAAGCACAATACGGATGTCCAGATAACGATGATTGATTTGCCGGATCAGTTACAAAATGCCATTAATAATGTTGAGCAGGCAGGGTTTAGTGATCGTGTAGAGGCTAAAGCTATGGATATGCTGAATCAACAGAATATGTTTCCTGAGAATAAGGATGTTTACTGGTTAAGCCAGTTATTGTCATGTTTTGGAGAGAATGAAATAGTTAGTATTCTTTCGCGCATACAAAAGGTGATGACTAAAGAATCAAGTGTTTATATCTTGGAGACTTGCTGGGACCGGCAGCAGCATGAGACTGCAGCATATTCTCTTGTAAATACGTCGCTTTATTTTACTGTCATGGCCAGTGGCAATTCTAAAATGTATCACTCAGAAAGATTGATCAGCTACATCGACCAGGCAGGCTTGACATTAAGCGCTACCTACGATCATTTGGGGTTATGTCATACACTTTTTAAGTGTACAAAAAATAGCACCTGATTTTTGCTTAAGATCTATAGAACACCTCCAGGTCATCTGTTTTTGACAGATAACAACCTTCGATTCTTTATTTAAAAGTGGGATAAGAGCACAGTTTTCGCTAATATTAGAAACAATTGTGACCTGGCACCGCTAATTATGATCCTACTTATTTTAAGGTTGACGCTCACTGTGTGCCTGGCATGTTGCATTTGCTCTTGTACCTACCTTAAGTATGCCAATGTGCAAGCAGAATACGCTCGCATTCAAAATGCCGAGCCAGGTCAACTCAATGTCAAGCACATGATTGACAGGGAAACGTTTTTTGTACATGGACGTAGCATTGATGTCACAAGCAGCTACGCAGGATTGCCGAAGGCTATTGCTGCGTTTTCCAGCAAGTACCAAACCAATGAACGTGTAGACACAATGTATTTTGAGGTGGCTGGAACGCACTTCGGACTGAATCTGCCGGAGGGCCGCTATGATCTGCTCATCTTTGCCGATATAGATCGCAACGGCACATTCGATTCGTCAGAAGTTGTGGGGAAGCAATCTATCGAATTAAACAACTCCGTAGCGTCAGAAAAGGTGCTTGGCCAAGTAGACGTACGACTAACCGAGCCCATCACTATAGACTGGAATGTTTCAATAGACGTGCCTGATTCTCGCGGGCGCTCCGAATCACTATTTTATCCTTCCGGGACTATTCGGAAGTTAGACGATCCGATATTTGATAGCGGATTCTCTACGTTGGGCATGTACGATCCAGCATCTTTCCTTGAACAGGCACCGACAATGTTTTATGCCTTAGAGGAAGACCTCGGTTACAAGATTCCTATCGTTTTTGTCCATGGCATTGCCGGAAGTGCGCGCGACTTTGAGAGCTTCGTTGATAAGCTGGATCGAAATCGATATAAGCCGTGGTTTTTTCACTATCCGTCAGGTGGTGACCTCAACCAGTTGGCCGAACTTTTTTATCGAATATTCCTCTCGGGAAAAGTCATTCGGTCAGGCGGCATGCCAATGATAATCGTCGCCCACAGTATGGGTGGACTCGTTGTTAGAGAAGCGATCAACAAGTACAAAGGAAGACCGGATGAAAATCAGGTTCACTTATTCGTCACGATAGCAAGTCCCTTCGGCGGGCATGCGGCGGCGGCTAGTGGAGAAAAACACGGCCTGATCGTCCTACCTTCGTGGCGGGATTTGAATCCAGTAAATCCATTCATTGGCAATTTGTACCGAAAACCGTTACCGGATTTTGTTCACCATGAATTGATATATGCCTATCAAAACCCCAGCGCTATCAAGATAGGAGAGAACAGTGATGGCGTAGTAGCGCTCACTAGTCAATTACATCCGCACGCACAACGTCAGGCAAGCGGTCAATTTGGCTTTGACAACACACATATCGATATTCTCGATAGTGAAGATGTGGCCGCGTACATCCGAGCCCGTATGGCGATAGTGAAGAACGCATTTCCGCCGTCTCATCTTCGTCTACTACAGCAGGGTGGCTATGAAGTGACACTAGGAGAGGCCTACTCTCCATCTGCGCAGTACGCAATCCGTTCCTATGGAAAATATTTGATGGCGTTGACAAAAGGCACGATCACTCCTTTCCATCCAGAGGAGGACCGTTTCATCGCTGTTGTTAATGGAGAGAAAACACCTCGTGACGATGCGGAAAAGGGCTGGCTAAGGTTCCTCAGCGAGCATCCTGAATTCAAAGACGATCAACTCTTAAATGGACTAAAAAACTAGGGTCAGATAACGGCCGCTATTAATTCTTCAGATATTAGAAATTATTCTGAAAACGTCGAAAAATAATGTAGTATATGTCGATATATTTATTGGATGGTGATGTACATATGAGTAGTCTTACTACTTTAGAGCAAGAATTAGGGAGGGTATTAATTGAGGATCTCAATCTTGAAGATATTAAGCTTGAGGATATTGATCCAGAGGCTGCACTTTTTAATGAAGGCTTAGGCCTGGATTCAATTGACTCGCTCGAGCTCGGCATGTCTTTGTCCGTGAAGTATGGTATTAAGCTACGTTCTGATGACCCTAATATAAATCATATTTTCTCATCGCTGCGTTCACTAGCTGAGTATGTCGAGTCAAATCGAAAGTCCTGACTCTGTTCTACAACGCTTTGCAAGAATAAGCCTACTGATTTACCCGCTTATCGCACACATTGGGATATTGATGGGTGAAATTATATGGCCTGCATCGTATTTAATTGTTGTGGTGTATTTAAATAGCCTAAAACTATTTTCTCAGCGTAGGATGCTCGGTATAAGCTTTACTGTGTTTATGTGCGTTTTGTTTTTTTCTCTTTTTCATTTTGAGATGCATGCTTTTCTGATCTATTTACCTCCTATTCTTATCCCCAGTTGGTTGGCATATGTATTCATAAGAAGTATGAGTGATGAGTATGCGCTAATATCAAAGATTGCTGAACGTGTAGAAGGCAAGCCGTTAGATCAACGGCATTTACTCTATACCAGGCACCTAACAACTTTATGGGGTGCCGTATTTGTATTGATGATTTGCGAGGCTATTGTTCTTGCTATATGGGCGCCATATGAGGTGTGGTCATGGTGGGTGCATATTGGTAATTACTTTATTATTGCTATCCTTTTTCTAGGTGAAATGATGGTGCGGCAACAATTTATCGGCCATCGAGCACAGGTTGGTCAAATGTTTAGAGCATTATTACAGAGAAACTGGCGTGGATGACCAGTGAGTAAGGTGCGTGATAGTAGTGCTAGTATTGCCTTTTATAAAGGAAGTTTGATTGATTGGCGTACATTTGAGAATCATGTAACACAGGCTCGCATAAATATTCTAAGAAAATTTTCTGATGTCAGTCGGAATCTGCCAAAGGTGCTCAACTTATGTGAGGACCATTATCATTTTCTAGTAATTTTTACTGCGAGTATGTTAGAAGGTCGAACTACGGTGATGCCTGCAAATCGTAGTGAAGGTGAACTAAAAAGGTTAACTGTAATCAATGATGGTATTCAATTAATCAATGACTTAGATATTGCTATTATATGTCAGATCGATTCGTTGAATTCGAACAGTGATATTACATGGGATGTAAATTTAGTGCCTGAAACCATGATTGTGGCTGAACTGTACACATCCGGTAGTACAGGAATGCCCAGTGTGAACCCGAAGACATGGGGGCAGTTGGTTAATGGGGCGCAACAGGTGTGTGAAAGGTTTGGCTTGGATAAGTTTACCAAATCTAGCGTCATAGCCACTGTTCCATCACAGCATATGTTCGGATTTGAAATGAGTATTGTTTTACCTTTGGTATGTGGTGTAACCATACACCATGATCAGCCATTTTATCCATTAGATATACAATGCGCTTTGTCTGCAACGTCACCTCCACGTATATTAGTTACAACACCAATTCATCTAAATGCCTGCATTACATTGAAAAATAATTGGCCAGATATTGAGTTTGTAATATCAGCTACAGCCCCTTTGTATGAAGATTTGGCTCATCAGGTTGAAAATATAATGAATACAGAGGTGCAAGAGATTTACGGTTGTAGTGAAGTAGGGGCAATCGCTACTAGATGTATAAATAAAAACCAAAATTGGGAGCTTCTTCAAAGCTATACGCTGATCATGGATGATGAAGATGCTAAGCTTCAGACCTCATCAATACTGAAGCCGGTATCTTTGCCAGACAAGTTAGAAATTCTGCCGGGTAATTTTTTTCGACTTGTTGGACGTATGTCTGATATGGTCAAAATAGGTGGCAAGCGAGGATCTCTTTCCGAGATAACTGCTCGCATAAAGTCCCTGCCAGGTGTAGAAGACGCTGCTGTATTTAAACCAGAGAAAAAGGGGAGTCAACGTGAGCGTTTAGCTGCTCTTGTCGTTGCCTCCGGACTGACTGATGAACAATTACGTGACGCGCTTTTGTATGAGGTCGATCCAGTTTTTTTACCACGTCCTTTATGTGTTGTGCCTGCGCTTCCATATAACTCTATTGGCAAGCTGGCCAAAGTAGACCTGCTACACAGTCTTGAGAATTATATAAAAGAGAAAAAATTGTGTTGAACGGCTCGTTTATGATTTCCACGACTCATCCTAGTCTAGATGGCCATTTCCCTGGCCATCCAATTGTTCCAGGCGTTGTTATACTTGACCATGTGGTGAACGGATTAATTAGTCAGCTACGTGGAGTGAGCCTAGATGGAATACATCAGGTAAAGTTTTTTCGTCCATTGTTTTCAGATGTTGTGGTAACAGTTACGTATCAACCTAAAAGCGAATTTCTCTATCAGTTTAGCTGTGAATGTAATAGTTCGGTTATGGTTTCAGGCCAGATACGACTTATTATGTGTGAGGTCTGAATTAGTGGGTGAATGGACAAGTCAGAAAGAGCGAAGCAATCCTTTTACTCTTAGATTGATTTGCTTTATAGCTTTAAATATCTCTCGAGGATTTGCCCGTTTATTACTATGGCCCATTACTCTATATTTCTTTTTGAGTTCACCGTTAGTGAGGTTTTCGTCTCGTCAATACTTGAAGCGAGTACCAGGTCATCAAGGAAATATATGGGAGGTCATCCGTCATATTCATCATTTTTCAGCAACAGTATTAGATAGAGTGTATTTTCTCACTAACCAGTTCGACCGCTTCAAAATAAGAATCCATGATGAAGAGCAACTAGATGAAGTGCTACCACTAAACAAAGGTGCCATTATACTTGGGGCTCATGTTGGTAGCTTTGATGCACTACGATGCCTTGCGCTTCGATATAAACATTTACCGATTAAGGTGCTCATGTATCACGATCATAATGCCATGATTACTCGGGTGCTCGATGAGCTGAACCCTGAGGTGTCGGCTTCAGTGATTAACCTGGCCAATCCGACAGCGCTACTTGAAATGAAAGAGGTGCTGGAACAAGGGGGTTTGGTTGGGATGCTGGGTGATCGCTTACTTGAAGGTGAGAAAAGTGTTGCATGTACTTTTCTTGGTGATGAAATTACACTGCCCGTTGGTCCTTTTTCGATAGCCGAAATACTAGGTGTTCCAGTAATAGGTGTTTTTGGGATTTACGCAGGAGGAAATCAATATGAAATCCATCATTCATTATTATACGATGGACAGAAAGTAAGCCGTGAACATCGCGGCGAGTCTGTTGCCAGTTTAACGCAAAAATATGTAAATACTATTGAGGGTACAGTGAAACACTTTCCATATAATTGGTTTAATTTTTATGATTACTGGGGAGATGGCCGATGAAGTATGGGCTCTATTTGTGTTTGTTGCTACAAAGTGCGTTAGTTTCAGCTGGTTCATTGAGCGATAGACTGGCTGGTTTTGCGACAATAAATGAGTCACGTGGAAAGTTTGTGGAAACATGGTCAGCGGACTATTTAGATGAACCTTTGGTTTCAAAAGGCGAGCTGATATATAAAAGACCAAGTCAACTGAGTAAGTTTATTACCGATCCTCAACGTATAGAGCAACGTATCGAAGGTAATCGATTAACTGTAATGCATAATGATGAGGCTCGTAATATCCAGCTTTCCGAGCAACCTGAGCTTGCTGCAGGAATTTATGCGCTACAAGCAGTACTTGATGGTAATGAGGATAATCTACGGAAACTCTTTGAATTGAAATATAGTGAATCGAATATCGACTGGACTTTGTCATTAATACCAAAAAATAAAAAGGTGGCTGATAGTATTGATTTGATTGTATTTCAGGGGCAAGGAAATCATATTAAACGGATAACAATTCAGTTTTATAATGGTGATAGCCTGTTAAGTGAGATTACAAATGACTCCTGATGTGAAATAAGAGATGAAGTTGTTGATATGGGTTCTGGGTATCAGTCTTTTGATAACATACCTTTCATTGCAGTTACGTGTAGTTAATGATATTAAACAATTTATGCCTGAGGCGCATCAAGATCCACAGTTGCAGGCACTGATGAGCGAAATTCAGAATGGCCCGGCAGCGACAACATTAATGCTAAGGCTAAGCGGGGCTGAGACTGCTACTCTAGCAAAACTCAGTATGCAACTGAGTCAATCATTGAGTAAACAAGATGAGCTGTTTCGAGATATTCGTAATAGTAATACTTCTATTGATAATAATGCAGTTGATACTCTTTTTCCATTTAGATATTTGCTTAGTGAGAAGCAAGATTGGAGTCAGTCAGCTCTGAAGCAAGACTTTGAGCAGCGGTTGGTAGAGTTACGTTTTGGTGCTGGTGCCATGCTGGGTGGATTTCTTACTAACGATCCTCAACTAACGTTTATTAAATACCTTAATGGATTATTTTCTGTGTCTGGACCTATGGTAAAGCATGGGGTTTGGTTTGATAAAAGACAGGAAAGCGCGTTGTTATTGGTACATGTTCGTAGTGAATCGTTAGATTTAGATGTTATGCAACGTGCTGTCGAAGACATTCGTCGTTCGTTTACCATTTTAGTGCCAACATCATCGCTGCAACTTGAAATAGCAGGGCCTGGAATTATGGCGGTTGAGACGCGAGCCACAATAGAGCAAGTGGTAACTAGGCTATCAGTATTTATGACCGTTTTGCTATTTCTCGTTTTTGCTATTGCTTACAGGAATTTACGTTTATTGTTGTTAGCGGGTATACCACTATTAAGCGCCGTGGTTGTCGCGCTTACCGTAACACAGGCTATATTTCATGAAGTACATGGGATTGTGTTAGCTTTTGGTATTACTCTCCTTGGTGTTTGCCTGGATTATCCTCTTCACCTCTTTAGTCACCTGCGAGAAGGTGAGAAACCATTATTTAGTCTAAATCGAATTTGGCCAACATTATTTCTTAGTGGAATATCTTCGGTATTAGCCTATTTAGCATTATTTGGTAGTGGGTTTGACGGACTGAGTCAGTTAGCAGTTTTTGCGGCAAGTGGCCTTATCGTGGCTTTAGCTGTAACACGTTACCTGTTGCCATGCTGGGTATCACCCGATCGCGTCAAGCCCAGATTGTGGTCAACCGGGATGAGTTTAAGCTCTGCGCAAAAAACAGGGCTGGCGATACTATTATTGTGTTTGCCTGTACTGTTAATAATGCAGGCTGATATTTTTTGGGAAACGTCGATTGATGCGATTAGTCCGGTTCCAGAATCTGCCCGTGCAAGTGATCGCAAATTGCGCCATGATCTTAATTTACCAGAAGTTTCGCACGTATTTATAAAAACGGGTAACGACCTAGAAACAGTATTACAGGACAGTGAAAACTTAACTAAACAACTATTTGAATTGCAGGAGATGGGCATCATCACCGGTATCTGGTCTCCCTCAAAAATATTGCCCTCTGCGCAACGACAGCGTCAACGCCAGCAATCACTACCGACTAGACAGAAGCTGTCAGATAATCTAAAAGTGGCCTTATATGGTTTACCCTTTAAACCATCAGCATTTTTTCCATGGATTGATGATGTGGTCAATAGTCGTGAGCTAGTACCTGTAGATTATGATTCAATTATGTCAACATCTTTAGCAGACGTTNCATGGATTGATGATGTGGTCAATAGCCGTGAGCTAGTACCTGTAGATTATGATTCAATTATGTCAACACCTTTAGCAGACGTTCTGCGGCAAGGACTGTTTAAACAAGGAGAGCTATGGATAAGTACTCTAAGGGTTAGTGGTGTACAGTCGAATGTGGAACTGACTAACTGGCTTGATTTGCATCCGGCTGTGAAGGAAAGCTATGTAGAAGTAAAAGAAGCGACAGAGCACCTGCTAATTCAATACAGGCGCTCTATTTTTGAAAGGTTTCTTGGTGTTGTTGCGCTACTGGTAGTAATAATACTTTTTTGGTCACGTAGCATTATACGTACAGTCTGGATCCTGCTGCCAGTAAGCATAGGAATACTTAGTGGTTTTGCTGTGCCATTATTAACAGGTAGCGCTATAAATGTTTTTCATTTGTTAGCTTTGTTACTAGTGTTAGGAATGGGACTGGATTACAGCCTGTTTTTTAACAGAAAAGATGGCGATGAGTTAGAGCGAAAACAGCGAACTCATGCTATCACTATTAGTGCGCTGACAACCTCGGTGGCATTTTTAGTGTTGGCTTTCTCATCTGTTCCTGTAATGGAGGCAATGGGACAAACAGTGGCTGCAGGCGTATTTATGTGTTTTGTCTCTGCATTGCTTTTATCTTCTCCAGCTGATAAAAAACACGTAGGTTATATAAAATGAATACAATGAAGCCATTGGCAGTTACAGCTAAAACTATCGTTAATTCGTGCGGGGTAGGCGAGATTGCTACGCTTGAGGCGCTTACCAGTAATTGCAGTGGCTTATCGCAACAAGGCTATCCTGGACTGGATTTTGCTACCTGGCTTGGCAAGGTTGATGATGTAGAATCAGTCGAGATGGAACCGGAATTAATGCAGTATGCCTGTCGTAATAATCAATTAGCACGTCTGTCACTGGATACTGATAATTTTCGTGCGTCTGTAGATGACGCAAAGGCAAGGTTTGGTGCAGATCGTATCGGGGTTTTTGTTGGTACGAGTACCTCGGGTTGTGCACAGACCGAGCATGCTTATAGTTATGTTCGACAGCATGGAGTTCTGCCGGATAGTTATAACCTCTTATGTACCCACAATATTTCTTCATTGCAGGATTATGTGCAGCGTTCACTTGGGTTATGTGGGCCTGGATATGCAGTATCAACTGCTTGTTCATCTAGTGCAAAGGTTTTTGCCGCTGCTCACCGGTACATTGCAACCGGTCAATGTGATGCAGCTGTTGTTGGCGGAGTGGACTCTCTGTGTTTGTTAACACTTTACGGATTTAATTCGTTACAGTTGGTTTCAAGAGAAATCTGCCGACCTTATGATGCAGATCGTAATGGTATTAATATTGGTGAGACGGCGGGTTTTGTTCTGCTTGAGCCTAGTGATTTTGGGCACGGTAAAGTCAAATTAAAAGGATACGGCGAATCTAGCGATGCATACCACATGTCTACGCCTGATCCGAATGGTGATGGTGGGGCTAGGGCAATGATTGATGCGTTATTAAGGGCAGAGTTAGATGCTGAAAATATCGGGTATGTTAATTTACATGGTACAGCTACCCGAAATAATGATTTATCTGAAGCGCGTGGATTACTACGTGTTTTTAATGATAAAGTGATTTGTAGCTCTACGAAAGGGTTTACCGGGCATACACTCGGAGCAGCTGGTATCACTGAAGCCATTATTTCTATATTGGCGCTTGAGCATAATATACTTCCGGGTAACCTGAATCTTAGAACATTGGACCCGGAACTTGGTGTGACGCCTTTACTGAGTACAATAAATCAGTCTGTAGAAAATGTTATGAGCAATAACTTTGGCTTTGGCGGCAGTAATTGTAGCTTGATTTTTGGTTGGTAAATAATGACAGTTTACATCAACGATATTTCTGTAATTGGGCCAGGTTTGTCCAATAAATCTGACACTCTCTCTATTCTGCGTGGGCAAGGTAGCTGGACTTATCAGGATTTACCTCAGTTAAAACCGGAAATGTTACCTGCAAATGAGCGCCGGCGAACTACACCATTAATTAATCTTGCATTGGAATCTATTCAAGGATTGCTAAGAGACTATGATGATTTGCAAGCCGTCTCAACAGTTTTTGCATCTTCAGATGGCGATCTTAAAATTGCGGATAAGATGTGTACGGCATTGGCAGAAGATGAAAAAATCATCTCACCCACATTGTTTCACAATTCAGTTTATAACGCGCCAGCCGGGTATTGGTCTATAGCAGCATTATTGAAAGGTGCGTCGACGAGTTTGTCAGCAGGAGATGCTACATTTATGTGTGGATTACAAGAGGCAATAACTCAGGTCGAAGTCGATGGTGGTACAGTATTGTTTGTTGCTTATGATTATCCGGTTACAGGGCTACTCGATAAGTGTCGTCACTTCGATCACCCTTTGGCTATAGCGTTGCGATTGGGCGAAACGGCAGAGTACAAGGTGTTGGGGACTATAGAACTGAATAATTCAGACAAAGAGACCAAAACAAGTCGGTGTAGAAATGTGTCTTTAGAGCCTTTACGTGAGGCATTGCCTATAGGGTGTGGTCTACCATTGGTTGAGGCATTAGCAAGAAAAGCGCGTATGCAGATTTTCATGCCCTATTTAAGAGATGAAAAATTTCGTGTAACGGTGTCTCATTGATGCCAGAGTTAGTTATGATAAAGCGTGATGAAATTTGTTCACTCATCCCACATGCAGGTGCAATGTGTTTGTTAGATACTGTAAAGAGTTGGGACGAAAAAAGTATTATTTGTATGTCCCGTTCACATCAGAATATAGATAATCCTCTACGCAATAGTGATGGTTTACCGATGTTGTCACTTTTGGAATACGGCGCCCAGGCAATGGCTGTTCACGCGTGTTTGTTAGCAAAGAAAGAAGGCGTAATGATGAAAGAAGGATATTTGGCTGCATTGCGAGATATTCAAATTGCACAAGGTTGGTTGTCTGATGTTGAAGATGATATTGAAATTGGTGCTGAACGTATCTATGTTGATGTTGGCAATATGATTTATACAATGACAGTTCAAGTTCGTAATAAAATGTTAATTAGTGGTAGAGCAACTGTTGTGGCTAAGTTTCGAGACAGTGTGAGTGTAATATGAGGCTGGCATTAGTGACAGGCGGTAGTGGTGATTTAGGAGGTGCTATATCTATGGCATTGGCCGCAGCCGGTAATTACGTTTATGTTCACGCTAATAGCAATCTTGATAAGGCAGAAGGTATTGTAAATTTAATACGACAGGAAGGATATGAAGCTGAAGCTGTGCAGTTTGATGTTTGTGATCACTCTGCAGTAGAAGCAGTATTGACGTGTATATTAGAGAAGGGGCCGATTCAAATTCTTGTTAATAATGCGGGTGTGCACAATGATGCTGTATTGGCTGGGATGAGGCCAGAGCAATGGCATGATGTTATCGATGTAAACCTGAATGGGTTTTATAACGTTTCTCAGCCTCTGTTATTACCAATGATAAAAACACGATGGGGTCGCATTATAAATATTGCTTCAATAGCAGGAATCTTGGGGAACCGTGGTCAGGCAAATTATGCCGCAGCCAAGGCAGGTTTAATTGGTGCAACTAAATCGATGTCACAAGAAATGTCATCACGAGGTGTTACTGTCAATGCGGTTGCNTCAGGCAAATTATGCCGCAGCCAAGGCAGGTTTAATTGGTGCAACTAAATCGATGTCACAAGAAATGTCATCACGAGGTGTAACTGTCAATGCGGTTGCTCCTGGGATCATTGAGGGTGCTAGGACAGAAGGGGTATTTGATAAAGAAACTGTTAAACAAATGGTACCGATGCAACGTGCAGGAACGCCAGGTGAGGTTGCGGCGTTAGTTGCTTTTTTGGCATCAGATGATGCTAGTTATATTACAGGGCAGACAATTAGTATAAATGGTGGAATGGCGTGATTTGACAGCAGTGTTTAACAGGTGCGCCTGTCGAGCTCTATTGAATGCGTGCCAGCATTCGCTGATTACCTGTGAACTTTGCATAGTGGCACCCGGTGAGATACCAATGCAGATAAAAACTTTCAGCGAATAGCCTAACCATAGATTCTAAACCAGGTGTGTAAGCATCTTCAGCAGCGCAGCGTTGTACAATAAAACCAAAACCTTGAGCCATGAGGCTTGCTCGAGCGAGATGATAGCGGCTAGTGATTAATGCAATATGCTTTTCTGTAATGAGGCCACTGGTTTTAAGTTGTTTCATATTATCAAGTGTGTCGCGTGACATTTCTTCTATATGAATATGTTTTGTTTGTATGTTGTTATCCCGCAGGTAGTTTTTCCCGGCTCTTGATTCGCTTATTGTTGAGCTCCCGGTAATGCCCCCTAATATGTATACCTGCGTATTTATTTTATGGTTAGTAATTGTTAATACTCGATTGAGTCGTAAGCGATAATCTTTATCTGGACTACTGTTACTAAGATTTTTTCCGAGTACGACAATATGATTTGTCTTTATATCATTGCAGCCTGTTTTAATGGCGATGAAAGTTATGTATGTGAATACAAACAAAAAAGTTAAACCAAAAGACAGGGCAATTAGACTGATGGAAAAAAGAAGCATCAGCAAACCGTCAAATTCTCTACTAGTCATGTTGAGGGAATAAATGTGGTTTTATACAGGAGCGATAGAGTCCCTGAGGATACATGCCGCGGGTAATTAAGGAACGTGCAACCATAAGTGTTATCAACGTGATGTCTCGTACGCCTCGAAAGTGGCTTGGACGCGCGTTTTCAGCATACACGGCAGGAATAGCAACTGCTGTACATTGTATACCGCGTTGTGCTGCTTTAATAAGTATTTCACTTTCGAAGACAAAGCTGTCGCGTTTTGATGTTGGCATCTCCAAATTGTCAAATAGTCCATTGGGGTAAACACGAAAACCAGATTGGCTATCTGATATAGGGTAACCCGCGGCCCAGGCAAGCCAGAAATTGGCTACGCGATTTGCATAGTAGCGTTTGGCTGGAATTGCAGACTTATCTGCCAGGCGAGCACCAATAATAATGTGTTTCGGCTGCTCTTCTGATTTAGCTAAAAGTTTGGGGATGTCCTCAGGAGCATGCTGGCCATCACCATCAAGCGTTACGATATATTTAACGTTGTGTTGGCGAGCAGTTTGAATTCCAGCCCAAAGACTGGCTGCTTTACCACAATTTGTAACGTTTTTGATGAGTGTAACGGGTAAATCGTCCAGGTTGGTAATTGTCTGGTCTGTAGATCCATCATCAACCACAATAACAAGTGATGAATATGCCAATGCACGCGAAACGACATCATGAATTGTGGCTTCTTCATTGTATGCAGGAATGACGACTGCAAACTCATGGACTTTGCTAGCGTCGTTATTGTGACGGTTAATGTTTGAGGATTTATTTAAGTCATGCATGAATTCACATGTACCTTGCTATTAATTGCAGATAACATTTTTTCATTTTAAGTGTGAGAGTCCTTAATGAATTTATTTTGCAAATCTAATTGCTTATCAGTTTATAAAATCAGAATAATGATGATGCATAATTTTTCAGTGGTTCTGCAAGTAAATCTTCTGGATGATCACCTCCGAATGTCCCCCATTTACTTGTTCCTTTGAGTATCCCGCTGTCTATTGTCTCACCAGTAGCAACATCTGTTAATGTAACCTTCACTATTACTCTATCCCGTTTACCTGACCATTCGGTTGCCCTGTCTTCCCAGTGAATAATTTCTGGATAAATCAAATATGTATAACCGCTGTTATTCGCTGTTGTTAGTGCTTGTTTTGAATCCTCAAACTTGTCCCCAATAACAACATTTTTCAAATGTGCTGAAAATGCAAATAAGGTCGCATTAGCTAGCTTCTTCCCAGATCCATAATACACAGTTTGCTCGTAACGTCCGTCTTGTGGTAATGCAATATAAGCAGTGCCTGATGTTTTTAGTTTTACTAAGCCTGTAGACGAATGCTGTAATTCGTAAGTATGTTCACAGCCAATCATAAATAGTGAAA